>Ga0224506_10001492_pt1 | contig 16684 bp, 15 predicted proteins | sample SF_Jan12_sed_USG_2_FD_169108 | JGI IMG/M metagenome (GOLD analysis project Ga0224506, IMG submission 169108) | Sediment microbial communities from San Francisco Bay, California, United States - SF_Jan12_sed_USGS_8_1 | ecosystem: Environmental > Aquatic > Marine > Sediment | place: USA... | reverse complement strand
TGTAACCGTAGAAGACTGCTTACATAGCGTAGACAATCGTTTTGAACTGGTACTGCTGGCTAGCCGCCGTGCGCGCCAACTGGCCAATGGTCAGGCACCCCAGGTTGAGACTACCAATGACAAGCCTACCGTTCTGGCCCTGCGTGAGATTGCTGCTGGCAAGGTGGACTTTGCCTTTGTTGATGCCAGTGACAAGATCGTGGAGCGTGTCGAGCGCGTTGAGGTTGCTGAATTTTAATCCCGGCCCGTGCGCGCCAAACTTAACATCCCCGCAGAATCCCCATTTCTGATCAGCGATCTGTGTAGCCTGCTCGAGGCCTACCTCGAGCCGGCACAGATCGTTGAGATCTACCAGGCCTACCTGTTCGGTGCCGAAGCCCATGAAGGGCAGAAGCGCATGACCGGTGAGCCCTATATCTATCACCCGATACAGGTGGCAAAGATCCTCGCCGAGTTGCATATGGATCACCAAAGCATCATTGCCGCGATCCTGCATGACACCATCGAAGATACCCCGACCGCCAAGGAACATATACAGGAGCTGTTCGGTGAAGAGGTGGCCGAGCTGGTTGACGGGGTTAGCAAGCTCACCCACATTCGTTTTGAGAGCAAGGCCGAGGCACAGGCGGAAAACTTCCGCAAGATGATCCTGGCGATGACCCGCGACATGCGTGTGATTCTGATCAAGCTGGCAGATCGCCTGCACAATATGCGCACCCTGGGCATCATGCGCCCGGACAAGAAACGCCGTATCGCGCGTGAAACCCTAGACATCTATGCACCAATAGCCAATCGTCTGGGCATCAACAATCTGCGTCTGGAGCTGGAAGACCTGGGTTTTCAGGCCATGTATCCGATGCGCTACAAGCTGCTCGGTGAGGCGGTGAAGAAGGCTCGGGGCAATCGCAAGGAGATTATCGAGACCATCGGCGTGGCGGTACACGAACGTCTGCTACAGGAGGAGTTGCCTGGCAAGGTCGAGGGCCGCGAAAAGCATCTCTACAGTATATATCGCAAGATGCGTGACAAACACCTCTCCTTCCATGAGGTCTATGATGTTTACGCCTTTCGTATCATCGTCGACAAGGTAGATACCTGTTACCGCGTGCTGGGCGCGATCCATAATCTCTACAAGCCGATCCCCGGTCACTTCAAGGACTACATCGCGATCCCCAAGTCCAATGGCTATCAGTCCTTGCATACCGCCCTGTTCAGTCCCTATGGCGTACCGCTTGAGGTGCAGATCCGTACCGAGGATATGGACAAGATCTCCGAGTCGGGCATCGCTGCCCACTGGCTCTACAAGACCGGTGACGAAGTCGGGGGTCATACCAGTGCGCAAAAGCGTGCCAGGGAGTGGATGCGGGGGCTGCTGGAGATGCAGCAAAAGGCCGGCAACTCTATGGAGTTCCTGGAGAACGTCAAGATCGACCTGTTCCCGGATGAGGTCTATGTCTTCACTCCCAAGGGTGAGATCATGGAGCTGCCACGGGGTGCCACCGCAGTAGATTACGCCTATATGGTCCACTCCGATGTGGGCAACAGTTGTATCGCCGCCAAGATCAATCGCCGCCTGTTTCCACTCAATACCCAGTTATTGAACGGTCAGACGGTGGAGATCATCACCGCCCCCAATGCCCATCCCAACCCCGCCTGGCTCAATTTTGTCGTGACCGCCAAGGCCCGCTCTACTATCCGTGCCTACCTGAAGAATATGCATCGGGACGAATCCGTTGCGCTCGGACGTCGATTGGTGGAGCGCTATATGATTGCCTACGATATGACTTGTGATGACATCACCGATCAGCAAAAGATTGATCTGTTGTTCGCCTTTAAGGTGGATAATCTGGAGAATTTGCTGGAGGAGGTAGGGCTGGGTAATCGGATGCCACAGATGGTCGCCCGAGTACTGTTCCCGGACATGGAGGATGCCAACAGCGGAGAAGGGGTGTTTAATCTGCAGGAACGTACCAGGCCCCTTTCCATAAAGGGCACGGAGGGAATGGTGGTGACACTGGCCAAGTGTTGTCGACCGATACCGGGTGATCCTATCCTCGGATTTATCAGTGCTGGTCGTGGCATCGTCGTACATACCCGTCAGTGTAAGAATGTTGGTGATTACCGCAAGTCCCCGGAGAAGTGGGTGGATGTGGAATGGGATCTGGAAGCTGATGGAGAGTTTCCGGTCGACCTGCGCATCGAGGTGGCCAACCGCCGTGGTGTGTTGGCTACCGTTGCAGCAACCATCGCCGAGACCCAGGCTAATATCGATAATGTGGATATGGAGGAGCGCGACGGATTGCATACGGCGCTGGATTTCACCATCTCGGTTCACGATCGCAAGCATCTGGCCAGCATCATACGTCACCTGCGGGCACTGGAGAATGTGGTGAGGATACAGCGACGCACCAAGGGCTAGGCTAGCCTGCTGCGTAGATGAACTGCAAACAGCCGTGTGAAACAGACAAATAACCAAGAGGAAGCGATATGGCGCGCGAGATCATTCATACAGACAAGGCCCCTCAGGCCATAGGCACCTATTCCCAGGCCGTAAAGACCGGCTCGACGGTCTACCTGTCCGGCCAGATCCCACTGATTCCGGAGACCATGGAGCTGGTGGACGGTGATATGGCAGCACAGATCCGCCGGGTCTTTGATAACCTTAGCGCCGTCTGTGAAGCCGCCGGAGGCTCCCTGGCGGACATCGCCAAGTTGAACATCTTTCTTACCGACCTGAGTCATTTTCCACTGGTGAACGAGATTATGGCCAGCTACTTCAGCCAGCCCTATCCCGCCCGTGCCGCGATAGGTGTCGCTTCCCTGCCCAAGGGTTCGGCGGTAGAGATGGATGGCGTGATGGAACTGGGCAACTAGTTCGCCGCCCTACACGGAACAGGGATGAAACCGGTAACGGCAATCAAGGGGGTAGGGCCACGGATGGCTCAACGCCTGGAGAAACTGCACATCTGGACGGTGGAGGATGTGTTGTTTCATCTGCCGATGCGCTATGAGGACCGCACCCGCATCCTGCCCATCGGTAGTCTGCACCCCGGCGAACATGCGGTGGTACAGGGCGAGGTACAACTGAGCGAGATTAAGCTCGGCAAGCGCCGTACCCTGCTGACCCGTATCACCGATGGCACCGGCTATCTGACCCTGCGTTTCTTCTATTTTAATAGTTCCCAAAAGGATGCCCTCAGCCGTGGCATCACCGTGCGCTTTTATGGTGAGGTTCGCTCCGGTGCGACCACGCTGGAGATGATCCACCCGGAATATATCCAGGTCAGTGCCGGTGCCGTTGCCTCAGTGGAAGAGTCCCTGACCCCCGTCTATCCGGCCACCGAAGGCCTGCATCAGCAGACCTTGCGCAAGATTACCGGTCAGGCCCTGGATATGCTGGAACAGACGGAGCTGAGCGAGTTACTGCCGGATGAGTTGTTACGTAGCCGCCAGATGGTCCCGTTGCCGGAGGCTCTGCACTATATCCATCGGCCACCTCCGGATGCCCCGGTGGCACAGATGGAGGTAGGACTGCACCCGTTTCAGCAGCGCCTGGCATTTGAGGAGCTGCTGGCCCAGCAGCTGGGCTTGCGGCGCCTGCGTCACAACATGGAACGCCACCTGGCACCGCCGTTACAGAGTGACGGGACCCTGCGTGAGGCGCTACTGGCTGCGCTGCCGTTTCATCCCACCGGGGCACAGCAGCGGGTGGGGACAGAGATAGCAGCGGACCTGGCCCGGGAGCATCCGATGCAGCGACTGGTTCAGGGGGATGTCGGTTCGGGCAAGACCCTGGTGGCGGCGATGGCCGCGCTGCAGGCCATCGAGGCCGGTTATCAGGTGGCGCTGATGGCTCCTACCGAGCTGTTGGCGGAGCAACACCTGCAGAATTTTTCCGCCTGGCTAACGCCGTTGGGGATCGAGGTGGCCTGGCTTACCGGCAAACTGAAGGGCAAGCCGCGTCAGGCGATGCTGGAGTCCATCGCCGATGGTTCGGCGGGCCTGGTGGTGGGCACCCACGCGCTGTTTCAGGACGAGGTGGCCTTTGCCCGGCTGGGGCTGGTGATCATCGATGAGCAGCACCGCTTCGGTGTCCATCAGCGCCTCGCCCTGCGCGAGAAGGGTGGGCACGATGGCCGTTACCCGCACCAGTTGATCATGACCGCCACTCCGATCCCCCGCACCCTGGCGATGACCGCCTATGCCGATCTGGATGTCTCTATTATTGATGAACTACCTCCCGGACGTACCCCGGTGGAGACTATCGTGATCCCCGACAGCCGTCGCGATGAGGTGGTGGCTCGGGTGGGGCGGGCCTGTGCCGAGGGCCGCCAGGCCTACTGGGTCTGTACCCTGATCGACGAGTCCGATGTGCTGCAGTGTCAGGCCGCCGAAGATACCGCGGTATTATTGACCGCGGCCCTGCCCGGACTGAAGGTAGGGCTGGTACACGGTCGCATGAAGGGGCAGGAGAAGGAGCAGGTGATGGCGGCCTTCAAGGCTGGCGAGATCCCGTTACTGGTAGCCACCACGGTGATCGAGGTGGGGGTAGATGTGCCCAACGCCAGCCTGATGATTATGGAGAATGCCGAACGCCTGGGCTTGGCGCAGTTGCACCAGCTGCGTGGGCGGGTAGGACGTGGCAGTGCCGCGAGCTCCTGTGTGCTGATGTATCACGGTCCGCTGGGGCAGATCGCCCGGCAGCGGCTGGCGGTCATGCGCGAGACCAATGATGGCTTTGTGGTGGCCCAGAAGGACCTGGAGATCCGCGGCCCAGGTGAGGTGCTGGGAACCCGACAGACCGGCCTGCTGACCATGCGCATCGCCGATCTGCAGCGGGATCAGGCGATGTTGCCCGAGGTGCGGGAGGTCGCCGACATGTTGCTTGACCAGTATCCAGACAGGGCTGAGGCGCTGATTCGGCGCTGGATAGGTGATCAGCGTAGCCTTTACGGTGATGTCTGAGGGAACATATCTACGCATCGGGAGTGCACATCCAGGCGTGGATACATTACCCTATCGCCTTTGCCGATAAACAAGACCAAGAATAAGACCAAGAACAGAGCGGAATGAATAAAAGACAACTACAAAGCGATGCCCGCTGGTGGAAGGAGAGTGCCCTCAAGGCCCACTTATTGCCGCAACAGGTAGCCTGCTGGTTACTGGATCGGGGTTCTCTGACTCAACGTATCATCCGTGCCTGTAGTGGCCGCTTTCGGGTCCAGCTGCTGGGTCAGTCCTGGCAGCGCCCCCTGCGTGAAGAGTCGGTGATGCTGGGCATAGATCCGCAGCAGTGGGTGCTAATCAGACATGTGCTGCTGTTATGCGAGGAGAGCCCCTGGGTCTATGCGCGTACGGTGATCCCGCGCAAGACCCTGACCGGTAGACACCGGCGCCTGAAAGGGCTGGGAGAACGTCCTCTCGGGGCGGTGCTGTTTGCCGATCGTCATATGGTCCGTGGTGAGGTAGAGGTGGCACAGCTGCACCCGCACCAGTCCCTCCATAGCCAGATAGAACAGGCCAGTCCCGTCGTGGGTGAAAGCGTCTGGGCCCGGCGTTCACTGTTTCAGCTCTCCAGCAAACCCTTATTGGTGTATGAATGTTTTTTACCGCAGGTAGGTCGTTGTCGTGAATAAAATCTTAATCAAGGAACGTTTGTCCCTGTATGTCCAATTGACGCGACTGCACCGCCCCATCGGTATCTATCTGCTGTTATGGCCGACCCTTTGGGCCGTCTGGTTTGCCTCTGAGGGCAGACCGAATCTGCTGGTCCTGTTCGTTTTTGTTGCCGGTGTCATCCTGATGCGTTCGGCTGGCTGTGTGATCAACGACTATGCCGACAGAAAGATAGATCCACATGTGGAGCGTACCCGTGAACGTCCCATCGCCGCCGGCCTGGTTTCACCACAAGAGGCGTTAAAACTGTTTGCCGTGCTGGTACTGGTATCCTTTCTGCTGGTCCTGCTGATGAACGCGATGACCATCTATCTATCCTTCGGGGCGCTGGCCCTGGCTTCAATCTATCCGTTCATGAAGCGTCATACCTATCTGCCACAGGTGGTGCTGGGAGCGGCCTTTGCCTGGGCTATTCCGATGGCCTACGCGGCACAGACCGGTTCGGTACCGAAGGAAGCCTGGTTGCTATATGTGCTTACGGTGTTATGGACCACCGTCTACGACACAATGTATGGCATGGTGGACAGGGAAGATGATCTGAAGATAGGGGTTAAGTCCACCGCCATTCTGTTTGGTGATGCGGATCGTATGATCATCGCTGTGATGCAGTTGGCATTTATCGCAGGGCTGTTTTTATTAGGGAACCAATTGTCGATGGGAGCGTTCTACTATATGGGTGTAACCATAGCCATCGGCTTGTCGGTCTATCAACAATACCTGATTCGTGAACGTGAGCGTGCGGCATGTTTTCAGGCCTTTTTGAACAACCACTGGTTGGGGCTGGCGATCTTTGTCGGAATTGTGGCCGACTATCTGTTACAAACCCACTGAATTGTGATCCAGCCCATTGTGATGATGGATCTTGCTGTGTATAAATAGCGCCAACACTCTCTGTATGAAATTGATAAGAAGGTAGCAAATTATGATGAAACGTATTTTAGTTGTACTGGCCCTGGCTGGTATCGCGCCGATGCAGGCACAGGCCACTGGTGTTGAGTTCGGTTATGCATCATGGATGCAGGACAACTCCGGTTCGATTGCTGGAACCACAGTATCTCCCTCCTCTTCGACACCGGGCATGATCTGGGCCGAGGTAGAGCACCCCGTTCCGATGCTGCCGAATCTGCGTTATGCCAGCTCAGATCTGTCTATCGGTGATGCGACTAACAGCCTGAACCTGGGCATGACCGATATTATCCTCTACTACAATCTGATCGATACCGTCGCGACGGTGGATGTCGGTTTTGGTATGCGTAATATGACCGGTAGTGCGGTGGTTGCGTCTACTCCAAACACTATTCCTGGCGCACCGGTACCGGTGGTCTATGCTAATCTGGCCGGCAAGATCCCTGGCATGGGGCTGACCGTTGGTTATCGTTACACCGGCTTGTCATCCGGTAGCAATAGCGTCACCAGTACCGAACTGTATGCAAACTATGAGATCGCCTACGGTCTGCAGGCTACCCTGGGTATGCGTGACGATAGCGCCAGTTTTGACGTGACCGACGGGGCCATTGCGGCTAACTCCAGTGGTGCCTTCATCGGTATAATGTACAAGTTCTAGTTTTGACTGCCGGGGGATGTCGTATACATCCCCCGGCCTGTTTACGCTCTGCAACAGCTCCATACATCCACCCGTTTTATCCCCGCCTTTTTTAGTACCCGTGCCAGTTCGTTCACCGTCTGTCCGGTGGTGACTACATCATCGATAATCGCCACATGCCCATAAGTGTTTGCGTCGTGGTGAAGTGCAAAGGCTCTGCGTACATTTCGCTTACGATCCTCTATAGATAGCTGGCTCTGTTCGAGGGTATGTCGGCTGCGCATACAGAGTTGTGTATCGACGGGGATCTGTAACTGTCGGCTGATGGGTCGTGCCAGCTCCATGGCCTGATTAAAGCCTCGTCTGCGCATACGTTTGGGGTGCAGTGGCACCGGTATCAAGGCCTGGGGGAGTGGAGAGGTGAGGCCGGCCAGACGCTCTGCCATTAACTCCCCGAGAAGGCGGGCATACTCCAGCCCTTGCTGGAATTTCAGATGACAGACCATCTGTGCCATCGGTGCGGCGTAGTGAAATGGCGCGATGGTGTGATCTACGTAGGGGGGATGGCGCAGACACTGGCCGCATACGGTTTCAATGTGCTCATCCAGTATCCGACCACACTGTAGACAGGCGTGCGCCACGACCGGCAGTTGTGTCCGGCACCAGGCACAGATGCCATTCCGGGTGAGCTGCTGCAGGCATAGCAGGCAAGGGTGGTTGAATATTGTTCGCTTGTAGACCATATCCATATGGCTCTGGTTGACCTGTCGCTTTGAGTCTATAATGGCGCCAATTATTTTTCAGGGTAAATAGTATGTCCGAAGAGTCGCCCAAGGCCCCCCGTATGGTACCGGCCCGTAGCGCCCGCTTTGCTGCCAAGGTGTTTAATTATGGCAATATTATCGCGATGCTGCTGCCGGTACCGCTAGGGATCCTCTGGGCGGGTGCCTCCATGCTGGTCTATGCACTGAATCGTCATCACCCCAATGAACGGGTCGGTCACTATACCCAGCAGGCCGCCTACCGTCTCTACAGTATATTAGGCGTCGTGGTGGCGGCCGCCACCTTCTTTGGTACCGATCCTCTCTTGTGGATGGTGACCTGGGCCATCTGTGCCAGCATCCTGATCCCCTGGTCCATCATTGATCTGCGACGTATTGGCCGCGAACAATGGATCGACACCGAAATTCCCGAGGCCCCTGCGGTCTACAAATAGAAGAGTATTATTATGGAAGAGATTCGCCAGAACTGGCAGCGTGCCGAGATCGAGGCCCTGTTTGCCCTGCCCATGAATGACCTGTTGTTTCAGGCACAGACCATGCACCGAAAATATTTTGATGCCAACGAGGTGCAGGTCAGTACCCTGTTAAGTATCAAAACCGGTGCCTGTCCCGAGGATTGTGGTTACTGCCCACAGAGTGCCCGTTACGATACCGGACTGGAGCGCGAGCGCCTGCTGCCGGTAGACGAGGTGATGGCTGCGGCCCGGGCCGCGAAGGAGGCTGGCTCCAGCCGCTTCTGCATGGGAGCCGCCTGGCGCAGTCCCAAGGACAAGGACCTGGAACAGGTGGTGGATATGGTCAAGGGGGTCAAGGAGATGGGCATGGAGACCTGTCTGACCCTGGGCATGCTCAGTGATGAACAGACCTCACGCCTGAAGGAGGCGGGTCTGGACTACTACAACCATAACCTGGATACCTCGCCGGAGTTCTATGGTTCGGTGATCTCCACCCGTACCTATCAGGATCGTCTCGATACCCTGCAACGGGTACGTGAGGCCGACATTAACGTCTGCAGTGGCGGCATCCTCGGTATGGGTGAGCAGCAGAGCGATCGTATCGGCCTGCTGCAACAGCTGGCCAATATGGAGAAGCACCCCGAATCCGTGCCGATCAATATGCTGGTACAGGTAGAGGGGACACCGCTGGCCGGCTCCGAGCAGATGGACCATCTGGAATTTGTCCGCGCCATTGCCGTGGCCCGTATCATGATGCCGGCCTCCTATGTTCGTCTCTCCGCTGGGCGTGAGGAGATGAGCGATGAACTGCAGGCGATGTGTTTCTTCGCCGGTGCCAACTCGGTCTTCTATGGCGAGAAGCTGCTGACCACCAGCAACCCCGGTGCCAACCACGACAAGGCGCTGTTTAAGCGCCTGGGTATCAATATCATGAACAGTGATGACGGTATGACCTCGGAGGTGAAGTCAGACTTTACCTACAAGGCCTGTAGCAGCGGTCATCACCACTAGCCCCTTGTGAAGGATCTTCAGCAGTTACTGGCGCAAAAGCGCCAGCAGCACCTCTATCGACAGCGCCGTGTCAGTGCAGGACCACAGGCCCCGCAGATGGTGGTGGATGGCCAGAACGTGTTGAGCTTTTGCAGCAACGACTACCTGGGGCTGGCCAACCACCCCGAGATGCTGGCCGCCTTCAAACGCGGTGCTGATACCTATGGTGTCGGCAGTGGCGCCGCGCATCTGGTTAATGGCCATAGTGCCGCCCACCATGCGCTGGAGGAGGAGCTGGCTGCATTTACCGGCCGTCCTCGTGCACTGCTCTTTTCCACCGGCTATATGGCCAACCTAGGAACCGTGGCGGCGCTGATGCAGCGAGGTGATACGGTATTTGAGGATAGGCTCAACCATGCCTCGCTGATCGATGCCGCTCTTGGTTCGGTGGCCGGCTTCAAGCGCTACGCACACAATGATATGTCCGCGCTGGAAGGACAGCTGCAGCAGGCCGATACGGGCGACAAACTGATCCTCAGCGATGGTGTCTTCAGTATGGATGGTGATCTGGCGCCGCTGCCTCAGCTGGTGCAACTGGCCAGCCGTCATGATACCTGGCTGATGGTGGATGATGCCCATGGCTTTGGTGTGTTGGGTGCGCAGGGCCGGGGCAGCCTTGAACATTTCGGACTGGCTGCCAGTGAGGTACCGATCTATATGGCCACGCTGGGCAAGGGGCTGGGCAGCTTCGGGGCCTTTGTGGCCGGCGATGAGGCGTTGATCGAATACCTGATCAATGAGGCCCGTACTTATATATATACTACGGCCCTGCCACCAGCTGTGGCCGAGGCCGGTCGTGCCGCACTACGGTTGGTACAGAGCGAGGGCTGGCGGCGTGAGCATCTGCAGCAGCTGATTCGAGGTTTCCGCCGTGGTGCCGAACAGCTGGGGCTGCCATTGATGGAGAGCCTGACCGCGATACAGCCGCTGCTGGTGGGCGATGCCGAGGTCGCCATCGCCGCCAGCCAGGCGCTGCTGGCAGAGGGGATCCTTATCACTGCTATCAGACCACCGACAGTCCCCCGGGGCACCGCACGCCTGCGTATTACCCTTTCTGCAGCCCATACCGAGACAGACGTGGAGAGGCTGCTTTCGGTATTGGCATCGATACCGGAACTTCGTTCGGTTTCACTGCAATGAGCCTGTTTGTTGAGGTAGAGGGACAGGGGCCGGATCTGGTGCTGCTGCATGGCTGGGGCCTGCATGGCGGGATCTTTGATGCCATCGCACCGCAGCTGGCCGAGACCTTTACCCTGCATCGGGTGGACCTGCCGGGCCATGGTCGCAGTTCCAATCTGCTTGGTGACTATACCCTGCAGACAGTGGCCGAAGCGGTGCTGGAGTCGGTGCCTGAGCAGGCCCACTGGCTGGGCTGGTCGCTGGGGGGCCGGGTCGCGATGCAGGCGGCGTTGCTGGCCCCGCTGTGTATTCGTCGGCTGGTCGTTGTAGCCGCCTCGCCACGCTTTCTTGCCGCCGAGCAACAGGGCTGGCCCGGCGTGGCGCCAGAGGTCCTGGAGAGCTTTGCTGCAGGGCTGGAAAACGACTATCGTAAGACCCTGCAACAGTTTCTCGCCATCCAGGCAATGGGCAGTGAGCGTGCCAAACAGGAGATCCGCATCCTGCGTGAAGGATTGTTCGCCCACGGTGAGCCGGTACTGGCTGCATTGCGTGGTGCCCTGGGGATTCTACAATACGCCGACCTGCGGAAAGAGCTGAAGCAGATTACCTGCCCGACGCTGTTTGTGGCTGGTGAGCGCGATCGTCTGATGCCGGTCAGGGCTGCTGAACTGGCCGCAGCAGAGATGGAACATGCACGGGTCGAGGTGATCGCCGCTGCCGGACATGCGCCGTTTATCTCCCATCCCGATCCATTCTTACAAACCATCAGGCAGTTTTTAGATGAGTGATGTCTCTCAATACGGTATCGACAAGCGGCTGGTGAAGGCCTCGTTCGATCTTTCGGCCGCCCGATATGATGAGGTTGCGGTGCTGCAGCGCGAGGTTGCCAGCCGCCTGATCGAGCGTCTGGATTACATCCGTTTTACGCCACAGCTGATACTCGACCTCGGCACCGGAACCGGTGGTAACAGCAAGGCGTTGATGCAGGTCTATCCGAAGGCGAAGGTAATTAGTGCCGATCTCTCCACCGGTATGCTGGACTATGCCAAACGTAACGGTTCACGCTGGAAGCGCTGGTCTGGCCGGCAGCGTTTTGTTGCTGCGGATATGGAACAGCTGCCCTTTGCCGACGCCAGTGTCGATATGATCTTCTCCAGTCTTACCCTGCAATGGAGCCAGGATCCGGAGCTGGTGTTTCGTGAATGCCGCAGGGTGCTGAAACCCGGCGGCATGTTGATGTATACCACCCTCGGTCCGGACACGCTGAAGGAGTTGCGACATAGCTGGCAGCAGGCCGATGACTATGTGCATGTGAATGCCTTTATGGACATGCACGATGTGGGTGATGCAATGGTGCGTGCACAATTGGCCGAGCCGGTGATGGACGTAGAGACCCTGACCCTGACCTATGAACATGTAAACCAGCTGATGCGTGAACTGAAGATCCTTGGCGCACACAATATCAATGCCGGACGTTCACATGGTCTGACCGGCAAGTCTGCCTATCAGCGTATGTGTCAGGCCTATGAAGGCTACCGTCGTGAAGACGTGCTACCGGTAACCTATGAGGTTGTCTATGGCCACGCCTGGGCATCCGGGTCCGGTATGCAACAGGTGCAGGATGGGGATACCACGACCATTTCACTTAATCAGATGCGCATGGCAACACATAGGGGACGCTAGATGAAAGGGTTATTCATAACCGGAACCGATACCGATGCCGGCAAGACCCATGTAGCCTGCGGCATTGTTGCTGCTCTCAATCAACAGGGAATGCGCACTGCGGTGATGAAGCCGGTGGCCAGTGGTTGTGAACGAACAGCAGAGGGCTTACGTAATTCCGACGCACTGAATCTGATCTCGGTCGCCAGTGTGAGGCAAAACTATCAACAGGTGAATCCCTACGCTTTTGAACCGGCCATAGCACCGCATCTTGCTGCACTTGAAGCCGGCATTGCGATCTCGCTGCAAGAAATAGAAAGGCAGTATTATAAAACCGTCATCCATGCCGATGTCTGTGTGGTCGAAGGAGCAGGAGGCTGGATGGCGCCGCTTAATGCTGATGAGACGATAGCGGATCTGGTCATACAATTACAGCTGCCGGTAATAGTTGTGGTGGGGATGAAACTGGGTTGTTTGAATCATGCGCTGTTAACGATAGATCAAATCGAACGTGAGGCCTTGCCCATTATGGGCTGGGTGGCGAATCAAATCGATCCGACTATGGAACGTCTGCAAGAAAATATACAAAGCCTGCAACAACGCATACCCTATCCACTACTTGGTAATATTCCAAATAACAGTAATGCTACTGCAGGTGATGTTGCCAGCCATATTCAATTACCCTCCATATAAATTTAATACCCTTACTTGATTTAAGAAAATATACACCTATCCTTACTGTGTTAATTAAACTAATAAGCACATTTAAACTGTGGAAAGAAGATAATTAAAATCTGTATTAGTAATATTCGAATACGCTTTCATATTATCCACTTATCTTCTAATTATTAGATTTATTTTGCGGCTATGCCTTGCATGGGATAGCCTGCTTAACACTAATAAAAAGATCTTAAAAAAGATCGATATAAAAAAGACATGGTAGGTAGAAGTCGCCACATGGAGTTCAAGGTGTACGGTGTATATAACAAAACGGTAGCCACTATGTGGAAGATACCGTCATATCATTCGCTTCAAATACTCACTGTTCCAGTGAGCGTTATCTCTATTCTTTTTCATCACCCCCTTGTATATAGAAATTTCCTCCTGGTTTATTGCCTGGCTAAATCTATCGTTTCCCGGATCAGAAATGTTTTTGCAGGTTGTTGCTTCAACGTGGAGCATCAAGTGCGACAGCAGATATTCTAAAGAATTACCATCGGTGAAGAGGCAAGTTTACCTCCTCTTTGTTGGCAGCATAATAATAAGCTTCCTTACTTGTTCGCTGGGTACGTGGAGCACTGCTGGCGTATATCCGAAGGTATAGCCAGTATGTGAGGCTAGCTTTGCATAATGGTTGGTAGAAGTGGTTGGAGGCGAGGGTTTTATTTTTTACTTTCACCGCGTTGCGACTTTGCAGAGAAAAGAATTCGGCTGGGTTTTGTAGTACCGCCATGTTAGGAAGTGTACGGATGCTAATAACAACTGTACGGAAACGTTAACCCGTATCCAAAGCCAAGAGAGGATGGAGTATGGCAGGTAAAGCGATAAGAAAATGGGGGAGACTGTTAACCGGTCTGACCCTTACCGGGGGGGCCGGTTCTGCATTTGCAGAATATGGGCTCAATATGACACAAGGTGTCACCAACATCAGTCAGGATATCTATGACCTGCATATGTTGGTTATGTGGATATGTACCATCGTCGGTATCGGCGTATTTGGTGTCATTATCTACTCCTTGATCAATCACCGTAAGTCGAAGGGTGCCGTTGCGGCAAACTTCCATGAAAATACCACAGTCGAGGTTATTTGGACTGCAATACCACTGATTATTCTGGTGGCCATTGCCGTACCTGCAACCAAGACCCTGTTGGAGATTGAAGATACATCTAATTCAGATCTTAGTATCAAAGTCACCGCTCTGCAGTGGAAATGGAAATATGACTATCTGGATAGCGGGGTTAGCTTTATTAGTTCCCTGGATGCAAAGAGTAATGAAGCACGCGCTTTGAACTCGGGTATCGATCCAAACAGTGTAGAAAATTATCTCCTTAACGTAGACAAGCCCATTGTTATTCCTGTAGGTAAGAAGGTGCGCTTCCTGTTTACCTCGGAAGATGTAATCCATGCATGGTGGGTGCCGGATCTTGCGGTTAAACGCGATGCCATCCCTGGATTTATCAATGAGTCCTGGACCAAGGTTGAAAAGCCCGGCGTCTATCGTGGCCAATGTGCCGAGTTGTGTGGTAAAGACCATGGCTTCATGCCCATCGTTGTACATGCCGTTCCACAGGCTGACTATGACAAATGGGTAGCAGGTGAGACGTTAGCAATGGCAGAGACCGCTGCAGCTTCAAGCAAAACCATGAGCAAGGATGAACTGATGGCTCGTGGTGAGAAGGTCTATAACACCTCCTGTGCGTCATGCCATATGGCTACAGGTACTGGTATCCCGGGTGTATTCCCAGGATTGGTTGGCAGCAAGATCGTCACAGGTCCGGTTGCCGCACATCTGGATATAGTCATCAATGGTAGTAAGAAGAATCCTGCCATGGGTGCCTTCGGCAAACAGATGAACGACCTGGACCTGGCCGCAGTGATTACCTACGAGCGTAACGCCTGGGGTAATAACACAGGTGACTTGGTGCAACCTTCTGATGTGAAGGCCGCTCGATAGGGCTTTTGGAGGTATATAAAAAATGAGTACGGATATGACACACGATGATCATCACGGTCCGGCGAAAGGAATCATGCGTTGGATCACGACAACCAATCACAAGGACATAGGAACCCTGTACCTGTGGTTTGCATTTATCATGTTTATGGTCGGTGGTGCGATGGCCATGGTTATACGTGCCGAGCTGTTCCAGCCCGGTATGCAGGTGGTAGAACCCCTGTTCTTTAACCAAATGACCACCATGCATGGACTCATCATGGTATTCGGCGCAGTAATGCCGGCCTTTGTGGGCCTGGCGAACTGGCTGTTACCGATGATGGTCGGTGCACCGGATATGGCCTTGCCACGGATGAACAACTGGAGCTTCTGGATCCTGCCTTTCGCAGGCACCATGTTGATCTCCACCATGTTCATGGAAGGTGGTGGCCCTGCATTCGGTTGGACCTTCTATGCACCACTGTCCACTACGTTCGCGGCAGACAGTACCGATTTCTTCATCTTTGCGGTACATCTGCTGGGTATCTCTTCCATCATGGGTGCGATAAACATTATCGCTACTATCCTGAATATGCGTGCCCCCGGCATGACCCTGATGAAGATGCCCCTGTTCGTATGGACCTGGCTGATTACTGCCTTCCTGCTGATTGCCGTTATGCCGGTACTGGCGGGTGCGGTTACGATGATGTTGACCGATCGTAACTTCGGTACCAGCTTCTTTGATGCTGCCGGTGGTGGTGACCCTGTACTGTTCCAGCACGTGTTCTGGTTCTTCGGTCATCCCGAGGTGTACATCATGATCCTGCCGGCCTTTGGTGTGATATCGCATATCATTCCCACCTTTGCCCGCAAGAAGCTGTTTGGTTATAGCTCGATGGTTTATGCCGTCGCGGCCATTGCCTTCCTGTCCTTCATCGTTTGGGCACATCACATGTTCACCGTTGGTATGCCTGTGGCGGCCGAGCTGTATTACATGTATGCCACCGTTATGATTGCCATCCCCACCGCGGTGAAGGTATTCAACTGGACGGCGACCATGTGGAAGGGCTCGATGACCTATGAAACTCCCATGCTATGGGCGATAGGTTTTGTCTTCTGCTTCACCATCGGTGGCTTTACCGGTCTGATGCTGGGCGTGGCTCCGGTGGATTTCCAGTATCACGATACCTACTTCGTGGTTGCCCACTTCCACTATGTGCTGCTGACCGGCGCGGTGTTCTCCATTATCGCAGCGGTTTATTTCTGGCTGCCCAAGTGGACCGGCAACATGTATGACGAGAAGCTGGGTAAGTGGCACTTCTGGTTGTCGATGGTATCTTCAAATGTGCTGTTCTTCCCCATGCACTTCACAGGTCTGGCAGGTATGCCGCGTCGTATCCCTGACTATGCTGTGCAGTTTGCAGACTTCAATATGTGGTCCTCCATTGGTGGCTTCGTATTCGGTCTTTCACAATTGCTGTTCCTCTACATCGTGATCAAGTGTATTCGCGGTGGTGAAAAGGCAACTGCCCAGGTATGGGAAGGTGCAGAAGGTCTGGAGTGGACAATTCCATCTCCTGCGCCTTATCACACCTTCGAAACACCGCCTGAAGTGAAGTAGGGAATGAGATAAGCCCCGCCTGCGGGCGGGGTGCTTTCGAAATGTAGTAGAGGTAATGACGGTATGGATGTGGAAAAGATAAAACAGGAAAAGAGCCTGACATGGACATTGGTAGCACTGCTGAT
>Ga0224506_10001491_pt1 | contig 16685 bp, 18 predicted proteins | sample SF_Jan12_sed_USG_2_FD_169108 | JGI IMG/M metagenome (GOLD analysis project Ga0224506, IMG submission 169108) | Sediment microbial communities from San Francisco Bay, California, United States - SF_Jan12_sed_USGS_8_1 | ecosystem: Environmental > Aquatic > Marine > Sediment | place: USA... | reverse complement strand
CGTTGACATCATACGAGCATTGCACATAATCAAACGGGTTGTGCTTTTATTATGGGTTATCTCAATCTATGGGTAGCTAGTGTTGAATGACGCGGATTGGACCAATAAAATACAAATCAACATCTCGCTGACTCCTTTGAGGTGAGAGAAATTAATCATAATCCTTCAAAACATAGCTTCATTTTATTAAGGTGATAACCGTTACTGAAAAGCTGGTCGCAGGTGAAAGAAGCTTTGAGCATGAATCGGTTAGGCGTCAACTTGGCAGGTTTGAATCTTTCTAATCCTACCATGCTGGCTTCAGGTATTTTGGGTTATTCCGTAGAGACGTTAGAAAGTATTGTTGAAGGTGGCGCTGGCGCAGTAGTTACAAAGTCTATCGGATTAGAACCGCGAGATGGATACGCAAACCCAACAGTTGTTCAGGTCAGCTGCGGCTTGATCAACGCCATAGGACTTCCAAACCCTGGGATAGAGGAGTTTACCAGTGAAATTCGCGCAGCCAAAACTGCATTGAACGTTCCACTAATCGTTAGTGTTTACGGCTTCTCGGAAGAAGAGTACGCAACAGTGTCCAAAAAGGCAGCTGATGCTGGCGCTGACGCCGTGGAGCTCAATGTTTCGTGCCCTCATGTTAAAGAGACCGGTTCAGAAATCGGCCAGAGCCTCGAAATCCTTTCAAAGGTTGTTCGGAAAGTCAAGGAAGTTATGGAAAAGCCAGTTTTCGTGAAGTTGTCTCACAATGTCACAAATCTAACGGATATTGCTGAAGTTGCCGCAAAATCTGGTGCAGACGCTTTAACGGTCATAAACACTGTTAAAGCCATGGCAATAGACGCGGAGACAGCCATGCCAATACTAAGCAATAAAAGAGGCGGGCTATCAGGTCCAGCCATAAAGCCGATAGCAATTAGAAGTGTTTATGACATTTATGAGCGGGTCAAGACACCAATAATAGGCTGCGGCGGCATAGCAAATTGGCGTGACGCAGTAGAGTTTCTGCTTGCTGGAGCCTCTGCAATACAGATTGGCACCGCAATAGCTCTAAGAGGTCCGAACGTTTTTAGCGCAATTACACGTGGAATGGAGACATATTTAAAAAGAAAAGGCGTCAAGAGCGTGAAAGAAATTGTCGGACTATCACATCGCCGCTAACAAGCTAAGAACCACACCCATTCTGACGGTAGAGACCGAAAGCCCAACAGTGAAGACTTTCACATTCAAAGATAAAGAATGCTCAAGGGCTAAACCCGGCCAATTCCTGATGCTTTGGATCCCTGGAGTAGACGAGATACCTTTAAGCATACTGAGCACCCAAGAAGACGGAAGGGTTTCCGTCGCTGTTAAGGAAGTCGGCGAAGCCACCCAAGCGTTGCACAGCATGAAAGCTGCAGAAATTATCGGCATACGGGGACCCTTTGGCAACAGCTTCACAGAAAAGCATGGAAGAATACTGATGGTTGGCGGCGGAACGGGCATTGCCCCATTATTGTTCTTAGCCAAAAAAGTAGCATCCAAAACTAGAAAGCTGGTCTTCGTGATAGGAGCAAAAACAAGAAAAGAACTGCTATTTATAGACAAAATAGAAGCGCTTTGCAGTAAAAGCAGTGTTATTGCTACGACCGAGGATGGAAGTTATGGTATTAGATGTTTAGCCACAATGCCCTTGGAGAAGATGCTGGATGAAGAAAAGTTTGACATGGTTTACACTTGTGGACCTGAACACATGTTGCAGAAGGTTTTTGACTTAGCTGAAAAGCACCGAATACCACTCGAAGCAAGTTTGGAACGTTTAATGCGGTGTGCTATAGGCTTGTGTGGAAGCTGCATTATAGGTAGATATCGCGTTTGCAGAGATGGTCCAGTGTTCACGGCAAACCAACTGAGAGAAGTTAAAGGCGAATTCGGAATCGCAAAGCGCGACTTCAACGGTAGGAAAATACCTTTAGAATAGTTTTTTGATGCAATCAGTGTGTCATAAATGCCCCTGACTCCAGTTCACGCGCTTTCCCTAATGTTTCTATACTTTAAAGGCAAAAACAGGACTGACCTTCTCGCCTTGACAGTTTCATCCACTTTCGTGGATTTGGAACCTCTGTACTACATTCTAATCGGAGAGCCGCTAGATCACAGAATATGGCACGGCTTCGCATTAACTTTGACAATTTATCCTGTTCTTTCAGCGCTTGGAGTTTACATAGCAGAACACTACTTCGAGCAAAAGCTATGGTCTGCATACAAATTCTTTCGACTGAAGCCAAATCAGGTCAAGTACTCGCTTTTAACAATATACTTGTGGAGTTTGTTCGGCAGCTTTAGCCACATTCTATTTGACATGCTTACACACGAAACCATGCCCTACGTAATCTATCCTCTAGTTTTTGGGAATCCATTTTACTTCATACAAGTATCAGTAATAGCAAACACAGCCACGATTCTATTAGCAATCTACTCTTGTCTACTCTGGTTGAAAGCGCACAACCAAGAACCCTAAATTCATCCAGTCTCACCTTTTTGCCATGCTTTGTATTTAGGTAGTTTGTTAAGAGCAAAAGGCACCATTATTCTAAATGTAGAAAATTACTGCGTTTTCTCTTTTGTGTGTACGTGTATTCGCTTCAATGTCGATAGTATCCAAGTAAGAGAACAGAGCACATAGTTGCTAAATATTACCAAGCTATTTGGCGAAAATGTCTGAGAATTTGCGATAGTACTCGTTCCGCCAGCGTTTTCGGATTGCCAGAGTATGGTTCCCGGACGAAGAGTCTGGCCGTTATAGAAGAAGATGATTTCCCAGGGGTTTTCAAGCGGATTCTTGTAGTATTGTGCTGACACGTCGGGATATGAAGTTCCGCCCCACATCCAGCTACCGTCCATGTAGGAAATGTCGCCTTGTATGGACCATGCTGTCTCGACGAGTCTCCATTCAGCTTCTTTCAAGAACATTGGATTTTTCAGGTTTACAAACCAGTGTGGATTGGCTATTGGTTCAGAGCTCACGACTCCGAATTGGAAGTATTGAACAAAACAGCCATATGGAAATGGATTGTTTATGACGTTGCCCGCATAGAAGCTTCTGATTATGTTCTCACAGTCTGGTAAGCTAGCCACATTTATCGACTTAAGAGTAATGTTAGCTCCAGAAACATAAATGGAATAGTGAACCCAGCCCTCCGAATCCCATTTAGCATATAAAGTGATAGGGGTTTCTTTGTCTATCCCTGAGAGCTGCCAAGAGTATGCATAGACTAGTTCTTCAGTTGGCATGTGTAGCGGAGCCCTTTCCTCTCTTGTTTGGTGTAATCCAATGTCGATAAAGAGATTGCCTGCTGAGTCTAACACAAGCGTGGTGTAGAATCCGTAGTCTATATGTAAATATCGACTGTCTTGAGCTTGGACAAACATGCCAGCTCCCAACCAACTGGATTGCGGAAAATAGCTCGTGTTCGTTGATGGAAAGCTAACGGTGACAGCGGTAGCGATCGCTCCTCGCGTTATAGTGTTCAAATCTGGAGTGTTGACGTGAAACCCAGCAACATAAGGCTGATTTGAGTTCAGCTCCGTGACATGATGATTCTCTGTAGGAGCAAGTTCAATCGTATCTGTTGTTCCGCAATTAGCAACAGTGATTAAGGAAATGAAGACTAACAAGACTGCAAACGCAATCAAACTTCCCATTTTGAAGAACAAGTTTGAGCTCACCAGATTCTTCTTTCAACAGGTAAGCTTATGAAAACTTATTAGCTTTTGTGAGACACTTGGTTTCATGGCTGCCAAATGCCCAAAATGTGGAAAAACCATTCCTGACGATTCGGTTTACTGCGCATACTGTGGTTATGGAGTAGCACCCTCATCAAGATCAGTTCAGGTGTCAGTCGGCGGAGCTCTGATGATTACGGCAGCAGGAGCATCTCTAGTGCTTTTCATTCTTTCATTCTATGCACTTTGGAACATTTACCACTGGTATCCACCGTATGTCGCACAGATTTGGTTCTTCTATGATCAAATGCTTACAGCTTTCTCATTTATCGGGTTCCTGTCTGGGCTCTTTACCGCCGCACTTTCATTGATTAGAAGAAGCTACAAGCTAACCATTGCCTCCGCAGTAGTATGCGCACTTTCAGGTTGTGGCGTTTGGATCATCTCAATGATTATACCGAATTCGAGCGTCACACACTCCTTGCTCTACTACTTCTTGCCCCTTTTCGTCACCCCAATTGCAGGAACTATTCTGATCTTATTCAAAAAAGCAGAATTCAACACTCAGCCAAAAAACGTTGGAAAACATTAGAGCGCCAACTATCGCGTGTACAGACGAAAGTTCTACCTACGTCTATGCGAAGGTGCCAAATCATCCAAGCGCTCGGCAAAAAGCGAACCCGAGCAATCGTCGACTTTCGCCGTCATTACTTGGGCTCTGTTCTTTCGATTAATTCGATGAGCGTTCCATCAGGATCTTCAATGAAAGCTATCAGCGCTCCCCCTGGTCTAAGCCTAAAAGGTTCATCCGTAATCGTAACGTTCTCGCTTCGCAGCTTAGAAATTATCTGCTCCATGTCATCGACTTCTAATGCGATGTGGTCAAAAAGGCGATCCTCGTAATCGGCTTGAATGAACTTCTTCTGGTCTCTGTAGAACGTTAGTTCAAGCTTTGCCCCTTTACCTTCAGAATCTTGAAGGAATGCGATTTCTGCGTTGTTTTGAGGTATCTCATGTCGCCCCAGAAGCTTAAGCCCCATAAACCGCGTATAGAAGTCGATTGACCTGTCCATATTACTTGTTCGAATACTTGTATGCGTAAATAATCCCATGTTTGCGAGTCTCCTACCGTGTTAGTCTTCTGGATAAAGAATTGTCTAATCGCGCATAAAAACTAAATGCATTGCTGTATAAAACAGAGTTCGCGAGGATGTAGAAATGGGTAGGGCAAGTTTCTTTCGTAAGCTTGAAGAAAAAAAGATTGGAGATGAAGAGCTGGTTGAAGAAGCAATAAAGGATAAAGACGTGTTGCATGAGCTCCTCGACGGAATTTCTTCCCCGACCCCAAGAGTAAAATTTAGATCTGCAAAAATTTTGAGAATCATAAGTGCAAGGAATCCTAGAAAGCTTTATCCTAAATGGGAGTTTTTTGCAAAGCTTCTTGGTAGCAAGAATAGAATTCTTAAATGGAATGCAATCGACATAATTGCAAACCTGACAAACGTAGATTCTGAAAACAGGTTTGACGAGTTATTTGAGAAGTTTTACGGTTATCTTTATGAAGGAAGCCTAATCACTGCCGCACACGTTGTTGACAATTCAAGTACAGTTGCACGAGCCAAGCCGATGTTGCAGGATAAAATCACAGAAGAACTTCTGAAGGTAGAAAAGGTTCCCCTGTCTACAGAGGAATGTAGAAACATCCTTATTGGCAAAACTATAGAAGCTTTTGACGCTTATTATGATGATATCAGGGCTAAGGATGAAGTGGTTTCATTTGTCAAAAGGCAGCTAAACAATACCGGAAAGGCCACTAAAACTAAAGCTGAAAAATTTCTGAGAAGAATAGAAAAACGACAAAAAACGCAATGTTGAAAATTGAAGTGAGCAAGAATGACAAAGGCTAATAGGCATTTTTCTGCAGACACGTTGAAGGTATTCTGTTCCGAAGCACTAGAAAGATTAGGAGTTTCGCACGAGAATGCGCAGATAACAGCGAACGTGTTGGTAGAGGCGGACTTGCGAGGTATCGAGTCTCATGGCGTGGCGCGCTTGAGACGCTATGTTTCTGGCATTCAACAAGGGATAATGCAGCCCAAAGCAAACCCAAAGCTGATAGAAGAAACTCTAAACACAGCAACCATCGATGGAGACGGTGGATTAGGACAGCCCACCTCCTATAGAGCCATGGAACGGGCTATCATTAAAGCACGCAAGCACTCTTTAGGATTTGTTGCGGTAAGAAACTCCAACCACTTTGGCATTGCAGGCTATTACGCCATGATGGCATTAGCACATGACATGATAGGTGTCTGCACCACAAACTCCGAAGTGCTAGTGGTGCCAACTTTCGCCCGCAACGCAATACTAGGCACAAATCCCATTGCTATTGCCATACCTGCAGCTAAAGAACGACCGTTTATGCTGGACATGTCCACGAGCACGGTAACCCGCGGGAAGTTGGAGGTTTATGCGCGGATGGAAAAGTCGATTCCGATTAATTGGGCGACTGACGAAAAAGGCGTTGCTACCAACGATCCTGCTCGTGTCCTTCAGAACATCATCAGGCGAGTCGGAGGAGGCTTGCTTCCTTTAGGAGGGGCCTCGGAAGAGACTGGTGGACACAAAGGCTATGGTCTCGCGTTGGCCATGGAGATTTTCAGTGCAGTGCTGCCTGGTGCCCTCTATGCAGACCGTGTCTATCCGAAAAACGAGAATGGAAAGCCTTTACCGTCTGGAATCGGCCATTTCTTCGGTGCCATGCGCATTGACGCCTTTCGTCCCAAAGAGGGATTCAAGCGTGACATGGATGACCTTATACGCCGTCTGAAAACCGCGCAAAAAGCTAAGGGAGCTGACCGCATCTACATTCATGGAGAGAAAGAGTTTGAAAACGCCGAACGCCTAGCAAAGCAGGGCATCCCCTTGAGTCCTAAAATTGTAGAAGACCTCCGAACGATTGCAGATCAGCTAGGAATGAGGAAACCTTTCTAGTTCTTGCCTGATGTCCCGTAAAAAAAACAAGCGTGTTGTTATTTGATCCGTGTCTTTAGTATGGTCTCGAAAAGTTGTGCTACGTGCACTCCAATCGGAAGCCCGAGTAGCAGACTTTTTAGGCTTATCGAGTAGTAGTGTGCAGTGTTGATTTGAAGACCTTTGGTTTCTTCCAGCCAAGCTCGGAAGTTTTCAACTTCACTTTCAACGTCTGTGGCTAGTTCTCTTTTTGCCTTAAGATTTGCCTTGTCAAAGTTCTCTCTGCGAATTCTGATTGTTTCCCCGACATTTTTCTGACTATATTCTTCGTATAGCTCTAAGCTTCTTGGGTAACTCTTTTCGGCATCGTACAATTCAAGTTCGACAATAAATTCCGCTTTTTTCGATTGCATGGATGAACCTTTCTCTCCACATGATTATCTTGTTTATGAATTCTCGGTTCATATTCAACTTCCACATCACACGAAAACTATCCGATTATGGTGCATTAATGTTATTTTGTCCATGCATCGGGCATCCAAGCGCTTGAGCACTCTGTATAGCACAAATAGCTTAATATGGGACGATGCGTATTATATGGAAACGTAGAATTGTTTCAGAGAAGAACAGTGACCGGAAGACAACGTTTAGTCGTTCTTTTGTCCTTTTTTCTTGAAGATTCTACTATGTCAGACATGAGTGAGGTGAAAAAACTTGGAAATAATGAAAGAAAAAACAATCAAACCTGCGCGTCAGTGGAGTGAAAATATTAAGCGAAGGCACTCTTTAGAAGCAGAGTTTTATTCTGAGCTTCGCTGTTGGGTGCAGCACGCGATTTTGGAAGCTGAGAAGCGCGGGAATTTTGAGAAAAAAGACCAGCTCCTGAGTCTCTTAAGAGAGCTCTAGAGGGCTGTGTTGTTAACGTTTTATTTTGATTGAATCTTGGGTTTTGTTTTGGCTCAGAGTGTGCGTTTTTTGTGTATCTTTCTCATTAAAACTTGACAAATGTGATTTGGGCGCACGTGCGCCTTTCCTCGTAGCTTCCTTTTTCCCATGTATCTGATTTTCACGCTGGGGTATGCTCATTTTCCCAAAGTCTCTAGGAAGTCTGCTCTTTTCAATATCTCATAAAATTGGTCCAGTCTTTCCGGCAACACGTTTGCGCCTCTTTTCGACCACACGCTGTAGAACCATTCAAGGTAGTGGGTGAATCCTCGCTCCTTCCAGTTGTCTATCGATCCTAAATGTTTCTGTGGGTCATCATACTCCTGCACAATATTTTCTAGTTCTTCATCTGTCAGGCTGTGATATCTATTATAGTGGATGACCCCTTTTTTTAGTCGACCTTTCAGATGCTTAGGTTCTGTTGCTGAATATCCTAGAATGAGTGCTATTAGGGGAAAACAATGCTTCTGCGGAAGCTCAAACTGCTTGTAGATTCTCCTCATGTCCCCACGATGAATGCTATTCGTAAACAAGGAATCAATTCCTAAAGACTTTGCTGCTATTGCAGCAGTCTGTGCAGCAAGCGTTGCGTCAACGCTTCCTGTTATGAATGCTATCATGCCCTCGACTTGATACGAATGATTCAGATGTCTAGCTGTATTTACGATTCGGTTGTAGTCCACACAAAAGATCAAGGCTTTGTCTCCATCATAACCGAGAAACTCTTTTATCACAGATCTGTCTTCAACGACAATGATTGAGTAGCTTTGTCGAGCTGAAGCGTTTGCTGCCCTTATACATGCGTTGAGAATCGCATTTAAATCGTCTGGGGTGACTTCTTTCGAAGAAAAATCTCCATGAACCGATCTCAAGTTATATATCGTCTTCAATGTTTCGTTCATTCCTATTACTCCACAAACCATATGCTTTGTCCTAATAGCCAAGACATAAATATAAAAGGACACATTTTCAGGTTTTGTATTGTCAGGTTCAGGAAAGTAACCAATACGAAAATGCTTCGGAACCTCCAGGATTCAGTTGTAGTGGGCAGAGTGGGATTTGAACTCATGCGGCGCCGAAGACGGTTTTTCCTTTGGATAAGATACTGACGGGCAAGTGTGCAGTGAACCATGGCAAAATTAAACAAGTCTAAAAGCATAATTTATTTGCATGAGTCAGACTTGTAGCATTCGCCGAACGAGCAAATTCAAGAAAGGGATATTTGTAGTTGCTGGAACCATTTCTTTGGGATTAGGTGTCGTAGGCGTATTTTTACCTATCTTGCCTACCACTCCGTTTCTTTTGCTCTCAGCAGCGTGTTACTACAAAGGCTCTGAGCGGATGCATCGGTGGCTACTTAACAATAAGTGGCTGGGAGACTACATAAGGAACTACAAAGAAGGAAAAGGAATCTCACCAATGGGCAAGGTCTTCACGCTAGTTTTGCTATGGATAACAATATGTTACTCAGTGTTTTTCATGCTAAATGAATACATTTTACAAATAGTCCTTTTTGCAATAGCCATTGCTGTGACTCTGCACGTCATTACATTGCCAACGTTCAGAAAATCATGATTTTCAGCAAACAAATTCATGCATGTCAAGAGCGGAAAGCAAACAATAAAAATTCATGGGATAATTTCGCATCCATTGTATTTAAGAAAGTGAAAGTCTTCCTTGCTTACTTTTCCGATTTCGATGAGCTGTCGTATTCTCGGAATTTCGTTTTCTACTGCTTCTACGAGATTTTCTACAGTATTGCAGACCAAACCGTAGTTTTCGTTTTTCCATCGTTTCGTAATGTTCGCATATAGACAGCGACCGCCGCAGAGACTTTGAATTTCGCATTTTGTACATGGTTCATCAACGAAGACTTTTCTGAGTTTCAGCGGATCTGCATTGCTAATGTGTCCAACATAGTAATCTTTCATCCCCCACATGGTTGGACATGGGACAATGTGACCGTCTGTTTGTATTGCATAGTTTATCCATCCTCCACCGCACCGCAGTAGATTCCTATCTTCGCCAACGAGTAGAGAATCGGCAATGCCGAGGATGGGATAAAGCCGCAAAACAGTGCCTTTTCTTTCCATACGGTCAATCCATAGCTTGACCAAGCTGCGTATTTCTGGATTGTAGCATTTTTCACTCCACTCTTTGAAGTTTCTTCTTTCGAAGTCACTCCCCCAGAATCCAGCGTTTAGCTGCCAGTGGACAGAAGAAAACGAAAATTCCTCATTGTTTAAAAGCCATTTAACCTGCTTGTAGATGTTTGTTTGCTCCATAACAGTCATTCTAGCAATCAATTCACCTTGGAAACCATTCTTTCTAATCAATTTCATATTGTCGATGACTTTTCTATAGGTGCCTTTCCCTCTGTAAAAATCTGTCAGTGGTTCGTCACCGTCTATGGAAACGAGAATCGCATGGAAACGGTTGACATACTCTGGTTGTATTCTGTCCAGAAGTAGCCCATTTGTCTGTATTAGAAAATGTCTTGCCTTCACATTGTCCATGATCCACCTGATCTCATCGATGCAAAGCAATGGTTCTCCACCATAGAATGTCAAAACGCATTCAGGATCTTGCTTGCTAAACCTGTCCAGCAAGCCCAAATCATAATTTATTTTTCTAGGCAAGAAATAATCAACTTCAAAACCCGGAAAATCAGCATATACATCCTCCACTGCTTCACCAAAACAATACCTGCATTGCAAGTTGCACTCAGTTGTCAATATCACATGAAAGAACGTAACTCTCCCTCTTCTAGCACATTCTTCCTAAGCTAAGTATCCTTTTCCTTAATCTTTTTCGCTTTCTCAATATATCCCTTAAGCTCTCTTTCCCTAATCTTTTTCTCGGGCAAAGTCTCAGGAGCATACATCAAAGGCAAAACAGCCAAGAACAAGAAGAAACTGGCTAGAGAAAAAGCCGCAACTACTTCTATAGACCCTGTATAGGGTTCAATTATTATAGGCAGAAGACCAGCAAGAAGAAAAGGAAGTCCCCCCAATGCATAGTACTTTTCTTTCTCATAATGTTCTCCAAGATCACCCCATAAAGCCATAAAGAAAACAGATGCAAACATCCCCCATGCGACGCCGTCAAAAGTAGTGTATAAGTACCAAGAAACTTGTGTCCCCGAAAAAAGGCTTAACGCGGCATATCCGATGCCTAGCATTACGAAACCGGTAATAATTACCCGCTTTCTACCTACAAGATCTGCAAGTAATCCGCCTATAATCGCAAATAGACCCATCAAGGCGAACTCGATGAGCACAACAAGATTGCGAAAATCTCCGAATAATCTGTCCAACATCGGCGCCTCTATGAAGTTTACAAGAGAAAACATGATCCAAGGAACTAGATATAGCATCACTTCTCTTCTCTGTAGAATAGACCGGTAAGTAGGAACAGTGTGTGCTTGTTCAATTGCGTTTTTACTTGTTGAAAACGAGAAAGCAACAAGGCCAGATGTTCTCCAGATAGCGAGTATCAGAAATGCAATAGCTGTATCAAGCGTGTTCATCAATAAAGCCAGAATAAAGGTTCCGAAACCAATGGCAGTCCATGTTATTCCCCCACAGACTCCACGGTTTTCGACTGTTGTTGCCTCAGCAAAATAAGCCAAACAAGAGGGAAGACCTGCCCCGATTGAAATTCCTAGAAGAAGGCAGACTAGAATGTTAATTGGCATGTTATTGTTTGCAATAATTACTAATAGCATTGTCATGACGGACCCTGTAATTATCCACGTGAGAAAATCGATTTTTCGAGTACGTGAGAAAAAAACCGATCCCAAGATGGCGGAGCAACCTGCTCCTACGTAGTATACGATGAACATTATCAATCGTTCACTTGATGAAACCTGCAACCCATTTATGACATCAGTAAAAAGAGCATACGTTAAGGTGTACCATACAAGACTATTGAACACTAGAATAAATGCTGAGATAACATCTTTCCAGATGATCTTTGATTTGAAATTCTCTGCAAGCCGCATTTCCCGTGGCAACTCGATATTTAGGAAGCGTACTTGCAGATAAAACACTTCTTAACTGATATTCTGTATTCACGTTCAACAATAACTCTTAAGTAGTAGATGTGTTCTACACATATAACAGAGGGGTAGAAATGAAGAAGGCTAAGAAACGGAAAGTTCCAGTACGATATATCATTCCGTAGACCCTATAAATCCTCAAGGGTCGATAAGATTAGTTTTCTCAGCAAGTCTCTTAGTTTATCATTCTTTATGTTAGAGATCAACTGAACGGCTTCAGCTGAAAATTCCGCGATCTCTTTTTTGAGCTTTCTCACACTTTTTGCTTCAAGAACTGCGCGAATAAATTCATCAAGGTCACTATTTCTTACCTTTCCCTTGGCAAGTAATTCTTTGATTCTTCTTCTTGAATCACTATCTTGCATGGAATACAAAACTGGAATCGGCAAGTACTCATTGTAAATTCTTTGATTCAATTCCTCAACTTCAAAAACATCTATGAATTCCTCTCTTAAAGTACCCAGCATCCCCAATGTTCTTGCATACCTTGACAAAGCTTCGACTTCACTGCTATTTCCTCCTCCGACTATGGCTCCAATTCGCATGTCCGCCTCAATGCTTGCTGCTTTCATTTTCACAATTTTCATATACTCTTTTGGTGTGGCGTCGCTTCTTCTTTTTATGTCCAACTCTAGAGCGTGCGCGTTACCCAGCTCGAATAGTGATGTCTGAAGGATCTCAAAAACTTTGGCTCGCTTTTGATGTAAACCTTCAAGTGATTTGCTAAAGAGGCCAAAGCCTTCTATCAGGAATGCATTTCCCAAAAGCAGCGCGATGTCCTTGCCGAATTTTCCAAAAACTGTGGGTACGCCGTGTTTAGCCTTCGAGTTGTCAATGATGTCATCGTGTATATCAAAGGCTGCGGCCATCAAAGTCATAGCCGCTTGAACTTGCACTGCAGCGTCTGGGTCTCCGCCGACCGCTTCGCAAGCTAGAGAAAATAATCCTGGGTGGGTGAATTCATTCCAGCCTGAGACGTAATATTCTAATGCGTCGTGTAATTTTGCGGATTCCATCTTTTCTGTTAAAATACGTTTTTTGGCGAATTCGAGGGCCTTCTTGCTTCTTTTCTGAAGCTCTGCGACAATTATTTGGGATTGTTTCTCAAGTTTTTTCAGGTTCATGGTTCTATTTTCATCATCAGTTCTATTTAAAACATGATAGCAAGGATTTGTGCCTGGCAAGTTCTATTGTATGTCTTGATTTCGGATCTGTTCTCTTAGTACAAATGCGTATGCTTCTACATAGTCAACTCCTTTCTCGGTTATTGAGTATACTTTTCTCGTTCTTCCTCCTTGCTGCTGCATTTGACTTGTTAGGAATCCCTTCTGTTCTAGCTCGTTAAGCAGTGGGTACAGTGCGCCGTGTCTGAGTTTTATGCCAAATCTTGTTTCGAACTGCTTTTTTATTCTGTACCCCCACATGGGCTGCGCGAGAATAAGCCTTAGAATTTGAATATCTAACAGGTTTCTGATTATGCGTTGAACAATTTCCTTTTTGAAGTTTTCAGTCAATTATTCTCCCTTTCTAGTATGCTCTGTTTTTGCTTTTTCATGTTATGGCATATTTAAGTTATGTAGACGACGAGATAGTCGTGTTATGCTTCGTTATGCTTTTTTATGTTTGGGATAAGCATGAACCTTTATATTATCGTTTATGCTCTATAAAGTCTTGCGATATGTCCGAGAAAGGACATATCGTATCTATGTTCAACACAAATACGGAAGGAAAGTATGATGGTAAACAACTCAAAAGAAGTTCAGGTCAAATTAATGAAAGGTCTACTAGACCTAATAGTACTACAATTTCTTAGTTCGCAGCCGATGCATGGATATCAAATCATCACTAAAATTCGAAAAGCCTTCGGAGTGTATTTTGGACCAAGCACCATCTATCCCCTTTTGGGCACACTGGAAAAGAAAGGGCATGTAAAAAGCGAATGGAACCTGAGCAACGAGCGCCCGAGAAAAGTGTACACGCTAACAAGTGAAGGGCAAAACTTGCTGAATTTCACAGAAGACTCGCTTAATCTCATATGCAGAAAAATAGGCACAAACGGGTTCTCTAACAATGGTCTCACGGAAAAGCACATGCAGCCAGCCCTCCGACCCTTTATGAAGAAAATTGAAAACTCTAAAAGACTGATTTAACGCTCCGACCCTAACAACAACCTTAATTTTCAGCAACTGCGAACGTCAGAAAACAGAGATTCTCCAAGCAAATACTGTTAGCACAACTTTTATGACTAGTCCACACTTTACATAAAATCAGGGATGTTCTTGGGAAAAGCAGACCTCCTAATCTACGGATGCGCTATCGTGGCTATGAATGGTAAAAACTTCATAGAGAACGGCGCCATCGTCGTAAAAAATGGTGTGATTGCTTCCATTGGTAAATCTACATCTGTGGAAAACATAAGGGCGGAAAAGAAGATAAATGCGAAAGGAAAGGTTGCCCTCCCAGGCTTGATAAATTGCCATACACATGTGCCTATGACCCTTTTCCGCGGATTAGTCGAGGATCGCCCATTAGATAGTTGGTTGAAGGAGACCATATGGCCTTTGGAGACCAAACTTAAGCCTGAAGATGTTTACGCTGGTGCTCTTTTAGGCTGTTTAGAAATGATAAGAAGCGGAACGACTTGCTTTGCCGACATGTACTTTCATGAGGACATGGTTGCAAAGGCTGTTGAGAAGAGTGGATTGAGAGGTATTTTGGCAGAGGGTATAATTGAAAGTGGGAACAAGGCGTTAGGCGAGAGAATGTTTGAAAGGAGCATTGATTTTGCCAAGAATTTTCGTGGACACGCTAATGGCAGAGTTGGCGTGATGGTTGGTCCTCATGCAGCTTACAGTTGCAGTCCAAGCCTACTCATAAAGGTTGGCGTGGCGGCTTCCCAGCTGAAAGTTGGCATCCATTTACATCTGGCTGAATCAAATACTATGTTTAAGAAACTTGGAAAAAAACGCGGCCCTACGGAGGTGGAATCTCTGGCAAAAGCAGGCTTTTTGGAAGGACATGTTCTTGCTGCTCATTGCATAAATTTATCCATGAACGATATGCGTATTCTTTCTGAACGTGGCGTTAATGTGGTTTATGTTCCTGTGGCTAACATGAAACTCGGTTTGGGGGTTGCGAAAATAGTCGATTTGCTGCGTTTTGGTGTTAATGTTAGTTTGGGAACTGATGGAGCAGCCAGCAATAACGTGCTTGACATGTTTGAAGCCATGAAAATCGGCTCTTTGCTTCAGAAGATTTTCTACAAGAACCCCACAGTTCTGCCTGCTTATGATGTCTTAAAAATGGGAACCATTGATGGCGCTGAAGCCCTAAGTCTTGAGAAAAATGTTGGTTCGCTTGAAAAAGGAAAAAAGGCGGACATTGTCCTAGTTGACCTTTCGAAGCCTCATTTAAAACCTTTGCACAACATTTATTCAAGCCTTGTTTATGCTGCTCGGGGAAGTGATGTAGATACAGTTATCGTTGATGGAAAAATCCTAATGGAGAAGGGGCAAGTGACAACTTTGGATGAGCAAAGTGTTATGGAAAAAGCTGAGACTACTGCTTTTGATTTGGTGTGTAGGTAAATCTTATTTAGCTGCTCTGTTTATTGTATTTGCTCCAGACATGCTGATGTTAAAATGCCTCCAATAATTCGGACAGACAATCTTACCAAGAAGTTCAAAAATTTAACTGCAGTGGACCATCTGAACCTAGAAATTGAAGAGGGAGAAATCCTGGGGCTTTTGGGTCCGAATGGAGCTGGAAAAACAACCGCCATTCTGATGATCGCAACTGTCATCAGACCTACGGAAGGCACGGCCATCGTTGGCGAGTATGACATACGAAAACAACCCAACAAGGTGCGAAGGCTTTTGGGACTGGTGTTTCAGGAGCCAAAAATGTTGTGGGTCAGCACTCCCTGGGACATAGTGAACTGGCATGCTAAAGTTTGTGGATTATCAACAGAAGAGCGGAAGCGGAGAGTTAGGGAAATATTGGAGGCAGTGGACATGTGGGAGGCTCGGCGTAAGAATGTTCATGCCCTTTCAGGTGGCATGCGCAAGAGGGTTGAAATAGCCAAGGTTCTTATTCAGAGACCTAAAATCGCCATTGTTGACGAGCCCACTGCACAGATTGACATTGTGGGCAAGCATAGGATATGGAATATGCTTCGTGAACTTCGCGAAGAGGGATCCACCATAATCCTTGCTACGAATGAACTTTATGAGGCTGATATGCTTTCAGACCGCGTTGGGATAATGCACAGGGGCAAACTTCTCGTGTGTGATACGCCTAAAAATTTGAAGGACAGCATCATAGGCGGGGACATCGTTGACATTCAACTTGAAAAAGATGTATCAACTCAAGCTGTTCAAGAGCTTAAAAGCCTCAAAGAAGTTGTGAAAGTCATGCAAGTAAACCCATCTAGCCTACGCCTCTACCTAAACCAAGTTGAAGAAGTTGTGCCTCGAATAATGAATTTGCTCATGAAGCAGGATGTTCCAGTCACTTCTATACGCATGAGTGAACCAAGCCTCGACGATGTGTTCGCGCATTATACAGGCTTAACCATTGAAGAGGCTCAGAAAACTGGAGTGTGAATTGAAGACGAATAAGATCCTTTTGGTGGTTGAAAGGGACATCCGCTTATTCTTTCAATACAAGTTCTTGATAATATTACGGTCTATTTGGTTTCTTTCACAAATAGCATTGTTTGGCATTATCGCTTCTCGTATGATTAATGTGAATGCAGTGCCAGATTACTTCCGGTATTATGTTTCTGGGCTTTCCATAATGACCCTTTACTCTGCGGCTATTTTCATTGGCTTCGACATTTATGAAGAAGCAGAGCACGGCGTCTTCGAATACCTGCTCAGCTTGCCAGTTTCTAGGAGGCAGTTGGTGATTGGACGATCTATCGGCGGTGGAATTAGGTCGTTCATTTATGTTGGACCACTGATAATGATATCATTGTATGTGATCGGCGCCATCAACCCCATCAATT
>Ga0224506_10001490_pt1 | contig 16686 bp, 7 predicted proteins | sample SF_Jan12_sed_USG_2_FD_169108 | JGI IMG/M metagenome (GOLD analysis project Ga0224506, IMG submission 169108) | Sediment microbial communities from San Francisco Bay, California, United States - SF_Jan12_sed_USGS_8_1 | ecosystem: Environmental > Aquatic > Marine > Sediment | place: USA... | reverse complement strand
AGGCACGGCTAACGCCCAGGCCAGCCTTGGCATCAGCTGGGTAATAGAGGGCGATATCCGTCAGGCTTATATTGATGTGTCGAAAGCCGACAGCTTGTCTCTTATCACACAACAAAACATCCGGCGGCTGGATGCAGCTGCCGATACGGCCCATTTATACCTGCGTTGCATGGCGCATCAGGCGCGCAGCATCAATACGGCAAAAACCGTAGCCCTTGCCAGCGATTCACTGCTGGCGGTTGAGAAACGGGTATCCGCCGGTAAAGCACCCGCGGCTGAGCTGGCACGGGCTAAAGCCGAGCTCTCACGCCGGCAGCTGCAGCAGGAAGATGTGCAGCATGAGTTAAGTTCGGCGATTCGTTTATTAGCGGCGCAATGGGGGCAAAGCAATCCGCAATTTAGTCGTGTTGAAGGTGATATTTTTAGCCTGCCGGCCACGGTATCTTTAGAGCAGCTCAAAGCCAGGATTGAACAAAGCCCGGCCTTTTTGCGTCTGCTTTCTGAGCAACGCTTAACACAGGCGCAATTAACACTGGCGAAATCCAAAGCCGCTTCGCCCTGGCGGCTCAACCTTGGTGTTCGTCATATTGAAGCCAGCGGCGATCAGGCATTGCTGGCCGCGATCAGTATGCCTTTTGGCGAGCGCAGCCGTAACACCGGCGGCATTATAGAAGCACAGCAAAACGTGGCTCACATTCAGAGCAAAGCGCAGGCCTTAAGGCTGCGTTTTGAAACACTGCTTTATGTCTTGTCTCAGGAGCTGGAGCATAGCCTGCACCGTTTTACTACTTACCGTGACGATATTATTCCGCAGCTGGAAAAAGCCTTAAAACAAACCCGCCGCGCTTACACGCTGGGCCGCTACAGTTATCTTGAGTGGAATAGTGTGCAGTCTGAACTGCTGGCTGCGCGTAGCGCATTGCTTGAGGCCGGTATTGACGCGCATTTTAAAACCATTGAAATTGAACGTTTAAGCGGTGTGCAAGCGGCGCAAACGGCTGACAAATAATGAGAAGAAGCATGAAACTAATTAACCAATCTACAACAATGGCATTGCTCGCAATCTTTTTTCTGGGTGCTTTGTTAACGGGCTGCGACAGCAGTCAGCCGCATTCTGACGAGGCTGAGATAGTCAAAGGCCCTCATGGCGGTCGCCTGTTACAGCGCGATGATTTTACGCTTGAACTTGCCATTTTTGAAACCGGTGTGCCGCCGGAATTCAGGGCATGGGCCAGCTATAACATGTCACCAGTCAAACCGGAAGAGGTCGCGCTGACGATCCGCCTGACTCGCCTTGGCGGCAAGCTCGATACAATAAACTTCACACCCAAAGCGGATGCGCTGCGCGGTGATATGGTTATTTATGAGCCGCATTCATTTGTCGTGACTATCGATGCGGTTTATAAAGAAAAAAAATACAGCTGGCAATATGACAATTTTGAGGGCCGCACAAAAATTGAAGCCGCGGTTGCCGAGGCACTGGCAATAGAGACTGATGTCGCCACGGCGGTTGTATTGCAACAAACAATCGAGGTGTATGGCCGGGTTAAAACCAACACCGAGCGCATGAGCCACCTTGGCGCGCGCTTTGCCGGCGTTGTCAAATCAACCGGGGTATCGGTTGGCGACACGGTGACAAAAGGCCAGCTGCTGGCAACGGTAGAAAGCAATGAAAGCCTTAATCTGTATTCTGTCAGGGCACCGATCAGCGGCGTGGTCACTCAGCGCCATGCCAACCCGGGTGAGCAAACCGGGCAACAGGCGTTATTTACGATTACCGATACGTCGCAGGTCTGGGTTGATTTGTCGATCTTTCCGTCGGACCTGGGCCGAGTCAAAACCGGGGCAGAGGTAACGCTTGCATTTGCCAATAATGCTCAGTCTGTGAAGGGCAAAATATCTTTTATCAATGTGCTGGCAGAAGCCAATCAGTCGGTAACGGCGCGCGTGGTGATTGACAATAAACAAGCGAAATTTTTGCCGGGCAGTTTTGTAACAGCAAAAATAAAAGTCGGTGAACACGCGGTGCCTCTGGCCGTAAAACGTTCGGGCTTGCAGGCATTCAGGGATTTTACCGTGGTCTATGCACAAATTGGTGACGAGTATGAGGTGCGCATGCTGGAGCTGGGGCGCGAGGATGACAGCTTTATTGAAGTGCTGTCTGGCCTCGACGCGGGTACGCGTTATGTCACTGAAAACAGTTATGTCATTAAAGCCGATATCGAAAAATCTGGCGCATCACACGACCATTAAGGACCCATCATGCTTGAATCTATCATACGTTTTTCGCTGGCACGACGTACTCTGGTGCTGGCACTGGTACTGCTTGTTATGGCTCTGGGTGGCTGGAAATTTACTCAGCTGTCGATCGATGCGGTACCGGATATTACCAATATACAGGTTGTTATTAATACCGCTGCTCCGGGTTACACACCACTGGAATCTGAGCAGCGCGTAAGCTTTGCAATTGAGACGGCGATGGCGGGTTTGCCCGGGCTGTCATACACCCGTTCATTATCACGTTACGGCCTTTCTCAGGTAACGGTGGTTTTTGAGGAAGGCACCGATATCTATTTCGCCCGCCAGCTGGTGAGTGAGCGGCTGGCTAATGCAAAGGCAAGTTTGCCGGCTAATCTGGAGCCTGGTCTTGGGCCGATCTCTACCGGCCTGGGTGAAATATTTATGTTCACTGTGGATGCCGAAGCCGGCGCCACCAATGCTGATGGCAGTCTGGTCACGTCTATGGACTTGCGCTCTGTGCATGACTGGATTATTCGCCCGCAATTAATGCGTGTGCCGGGTGTGGTTGAAGTCAACCCGATTGGTGGTTACAAAAAACAGATTCTGGTGGCGCCTGAGCCGGCCAAATTACTGGCGCATGGCATCGGTTATGCCGATGTGGTGACCGCGCTGGAAAACAATAATAACAACCGTGGCGTCGGCTTTATTGAGCATAACGGCGCGCAGTGGTTAATGCGGGTACCGGGCCAGGCCGATAATATAAAAGACCTTGAGGCCATTGTTATCAAGCAACAACAAGGGCTTCCGCTGCGCATAAAAGATGTCGCCAGTGTCAGCTTTGGCAAGGAGCTGCGCTCCGGTGCGGCGACTCAAAATGGCCGTGAAGTGGTGCTCGGCACGGTCTTCATGTTAACCGGTGAAAACAGCCGGCAAGTGGCCAGTGATGTCGCACTTAAGATGCAGCAAATCAAGAGCAGCTTGCCCGAGGGTATTACGGCCAATGCGGTTTACAACCGTTCTACTCTGGTTGATCAGACATTAGTCACGGTGCAGAAAAATTTACTCGAAGGCGCATTGCTGGTGATCGTGGTGCTGTTTCTTTTTCTCGGCAATATTCGCGCGGCTTTATTAACCGCAGCGGTTATTCCGATTGCTATGTTAATGACGATTACCGGCATGGTTCAGAATAAGGTCAGTGCCAACTTAATGAGTCTGGGCGCGCTGGATTTTGGTCTTATCATTGACGGCGCTGTTATCATTGTTGAAAACTGTTTGCGTCGCCTGAGTCACTCCGGCGCTGAACAAAGCCTGGGTTTGAAGGAGCGTTTAGAAATTGTTTTTGATGCGACCCGGGAAGTTATCCGGCCGGCACTGTTTGGTGTGTTTATTATAACCGCGGTTTACATTCCTATTTTTGCGCTCAGTGGTGTTGAAGGCAAAATGTTTCACCCGATGGCGAGCACGGTGATCATTGCTCTGGTCAGCGCAATGATTTTATCAATTACCTTTGTGCCGGCTGGTGTTGCGTTATTGTTCCGTAAACCAATTGTAGAAAAAGAAAATAAAATTATTAACACGGCACGTGACTGGTATCAGCCGCTATTAATATTATCTTTAAAACACCGCTGGAGAGTGGTTTTCAGCGCATTAGTTTTGGTGGTGATTTCTGCGACACTGGTGACTAAGCTGGGTTCTGAGTTTATGCCAAACCTGGATGAAGGCGACATTGCCATGCATGCGCTGCGCATACCGGGCACCTCTCTCAGCCAGGCCATTGATTTGCAGCAGGGTTTGGAAACGGAGATTAAAAAACTGGCAGAAGTTAAAACCGTGTTTTCTAAAATCGGTACACCGGAAGTTGCCACCGACCCGATGCCGCCGAGCGTGGCAGATAATTTTATTATACTCAAACCGCGAGACCAATGGCCTGATCCGGATAAAACAAAAGCACAGCTGGTTTCCGAACTTGAAGCGCTGGTGACGCCATTACCGGGCAATCGTTATGAGTTTTTACAGCCGATACAAATGCGCTTTAACGAGCTGCTTGCCGGCGTTCGTGCGGAACTGGCGGTTAAAGTTTTTGGTGATGACTTTGATCAGCTGATAAAAACCGGTGAGGAAATAGAAAAGGCGGTTAAAAAAGTAAGCGGCGCCGCCGATGTCTCAATCGAGCAGGCTACGGGCTTGCCGGTATTGACCATAATGCCCAGGCGTGAGGTCATGGCGCGTTATGGTCTGAGTATTGATGCACTGCAAACGGTTTTGTCGACAGCCTTGGGTGGCAGTATTGCCAGCCAGTTTTATGAGGGCGATCGTCGCGCTGATATTGTGGTGCGTTTAAAAGAAGATTTACGTGCCGATACAAAGGCCCTGGCCAGCCTTCCCGTGATGCTGGCAAATGGTGATTATGTGCCTCTAAAGGAAGTCGCTGAACTTGAGCTGAAAAATGGTTATAACCAGATTTATCGTGAAAACGGTAAACGACGCATTGTGGTCACCGCGAATGTGCGTGCCCGGGATCTGGGCTCTTTTGTCAGTGCGGTGCAGCAATCGGTGAAAGACAATGTCGAGGTGCCGGCCGGTTACTGGGTTGAATACGCCGGCACTTATGAAAAGTTACAATCCGCATCGAAGCGACTCTCAATCGTGGTGCCGTTAACCTTAGCGCTGGTCATCGGCTTGCTGATCATGGCACTGGGTTCGGTTAAAGATGCGGCTATTATTTTTTCGGGTGTGCCCCTGGCACTGAGCGGTGGCATCTTTGCCTTACTGCTGCGCGATATTCCGTTTTCGATCTCTGCGGCTGTTGGTTTTATCGCACTCTCGGGCATTGCTGTGCTCAATGGCCTGGTGATGGTCGCCTTCATTCGTGATTTACGTGTGCACGGGCAAGCTTTGCAGGATGCAATCATTGAAGGTGCGCTGACACGCTTGCGCCCGGTATTAATGACAGCACTGGTCGCTGCGCTTGGTTTTATTCCAATGGCTCTGAACACGGGTATTGGCTCTGAGGTTCAGCGACCGCTTGCCACGGTGGTGATTGGCGGCATTATTTCGTCAACACTGCTAACGTTATTGGTCTTGCCTGCTCTTTACCGCTTAGTGCATGCGAAAGAGCTGCGATAGCAAGCCGGTTATCTGTTGCTGATGTGCAGACAATGCGCTGGATTTTCTGTGCATCAGAACGGCTAATGCGCGGGCTGTTTATGTTAACTGACGCAGCTCGGGCTTGATTTGTGGTGTTGAAATACTAATTATTGTCAACTTCACAAACCGTGTTACAGAGCACAGCAGGTTTGCTCTCAAACAGGCAAATGGAAACCAGACCATCTTCTGCGCCAAAGAGTGTATTGTACTGTTCTGAACGTTCGCGGTGTTGCTGTGCTTTGTTTAATAACAATGTGACATCGGTGTCCAGGCTGGCGTAAACCTTGTAACCGTCAGGGCCGCCGCAGGCCCGGGCTCCAATCGCCACTGCATCACACTGAGCATTGCTGTTGCAGTGGGCGTCGCCGATTAAAATATCAATCTCATGGTATAAAGCCAGAATTTCCTGTTCAAGTTCTGTCTGACTGGCTGCCGGATCGGTTTGAGCTATTGCATAGTCATGGCGGCTATTGTATTCAACGTTTACCGCTTTATTGCTGCTGGCGATATTGATAACCAGATAATGTTTATTATTGATATTTTCTGGTGCCAGATCACAGAGGCCGGGGTCGGCAGTAAAGACTTTGCTGAGTGTGACAAGAATTGCATTTTCATTTTCTTCAACGGATGTGAGCTCAAGGTTTCCGCAGCCATCGAGATCGGATAAAACAGCCACCAGCATCTCTGATGTGAAGTCGGGACTGGGTACATCGCCCGTCATCGAGGGGATGAGGGATATAAAGCCGGATAATACAGTTGTGTTTTTAATAACATGCTGTTGCGGCTCCTGAATATCGCTTTGAGTACCACTGGCAACGATTGAATAGGCAACGGATTCATCATCCTGATTAACGGCTATCTCAATATCACAAGCGGTTAAAGAAATAACGAATAAGAGCGATAAAAAAACTGCGGTGAACCGGCTGTAAGCCTGCATTGTATAATCCCTTAAAGTTTAACGGCCTTAATGGCTCGGTGGACTGGTGTTTTAAAGCTGCGCGATATGATGAACCAGGCCGTTTAAGTTTACTCAAGGCCCGGTTAGCGTTCAATAGCGATTGTACAAAGACAACAGATTAAGCGATTGAAGGCGTCTGTGCCGATAAGCCGTATTTTTGTAAATGCTTTAGCTGCCGAACGACTGGAGATCAGCGCTTAAATTATGCTGCGCTAACGGCCGTGTTAAAACCGATGCAAACAAAAATAGCCTGCGAGCATAAAGCCGCTGATAAAAAAGTTATGGCTTTGCTGTTAGCCTGCCGCTTCAATTTAATGTTGCCTGACTATCAGTCGAGCGATTTAATAAAGCTGGTTTAAACGCCAAATAAATATCGTTTTTTATCTGGCGTTGGGCGTTTAAAAAAACTTACGTTTGTTTCAGCGCTTTGGCGTGATAGGCAATGTGCTCACCGATAAAGCTGGCGATAAAATGATAGCTATGATCATAACCGTCCTGCATGCGCAGTGTTAATGCCTGGCCTGATTTTTCGCAGGCCGCTTTAAAGTTTTCGGGCAGCAGTTGTTGCTGCTCATAAAATTCATCGGCTGTTCCCTGGTCTATGAGAATGTCGCTCACTTTTGCACCGGCCTCGATTAAAGCGGTGGCATCGTATGCTTTCCATTGGTTTGCATCATCACCCAGGTAGGCGGTAAAACAGGCCTGGCCCCAGTCACAGTTGACGGGGTTGCAGATCGGTGAAAACGCTGAGACCGAACGATAGGCCTGTGGGTTTTTGAGCGCACAAATCAACGCGCCGTGGCCACCCATGGAATGACCGGATACCGATTTAACGCCGGCTATCAGCGGCAGGCTGGCTTCGACTAATGCCGGCAGTTCAGTGTTGATGTAGTCATACATGTGATAATGGCTGGACCAGGGTGGCTGGCTGGCATTGAGGTAGAAGCCTGCGCCTTTGCCAAGGTCATAACGCTCTGCTTCGTCGGCAACGTCATCACCGCGAGGGCTGGTATCGGGAAAAATAATGGCGATGCCGTGTTCGGCAGCATAACGTTGTGCGCCGGCTTTTACGCGGGCGTTATCATCCGTGCAGGTGAGGCCTGAGAGCCAGTATAAAGCCGGCACATTCGCTGTTTTTGCCTGGGGCGGTAAATAAACGGAAAAGGTCATTTTACAGTGGCACGCTGTTGAGTCGTGCGTATACCGGTTCAGGTAACCGCCAAATTCTTTGATGCTTTCAATACATTGCATGTTAAGCCTTTCCTTAAAAAATGATCACGGAGCGTATGCTCTCGCCGCTGTGCATTAAATCGAAGGCGCGGTTGATATCATCGAGTGGCATGGTGTGTGTGACCAGGCTGTCGAGCTCTATCTCACCGGCCATGTAACGCTCGACATAACCGGGCAATTCAGTGCGGCCTTTGACACCACCAAATGCGGTGCCTTTCCAGGTGCGGCCCACCACAAGATTAAACGGCCGTGTCTGAATCACCTGACCGCTGCCGGCTACACCGATCACGGTTGAAACCCCCCAGCCCATGTGAGTGCACTCTAAGGCATCGCGCATGACGTGAACGTTGCCGATACATTCAAAGGAATAATCCGGGCCGCCGTTATAAGTGTCCTGCATGTACTCTACAAACGAGCCGTCAATCTCATTCGGGTTAACAAAATCAGTGGCACCCAGTTGCTTGGCAAACTCAAACTTGTCCGGGTTAATGTCGATGGCAATGATGCGCTCGGCACCCGCCATGACCGCACCCTGCACGCAGGACAGGCCGATGCCGCCGAGGCCGAATACCGCTACAGTAGAACCGGCTTCCACTTTAGCGGTGTTTAAAACCGCGCCGATACCCGTGGTGACACCACAGCCTAATAGACAGACTTTATCCAGTGGCGCGGCTTTATTGATTTTGGCCAGTGCAATTTCCGGCACCACCGTGTACTCAGAAAAAGTAGAGCAGCCCATGTAGTGAAAAATGTCTTTGCCGTTTTTAGAAAAACGGCGGCTGCCGTCAGGCATATAACCTGTCCACACGGTGGACGCAATCGACTGGCAGAGATTGGTTTTTGGGGATTTGCAATATTCACATTCACCGCATTCGGCAATGTATAAAGGAATAACATGATCGCCGACCTGCAAGTTTTTAACGCCAGGCCCCAGTTCAACCACTTCGCAGCCGCCTTCATGGCCTAAGATAGCCGGGAACACACCCTCGGGATCATCGCCTGAAAGCGTAAAGGCATCGGTATGGCAAACACCACTGGCGATGACTTTGAGCAAGACTTCGCCGTATTTTGGCCCCATTACTTCAACTTCTTCAATCTCAAGGGGCTTTTTAGCTTCCCAGGCAACGGCGGCTCTTGCTTTCATGGTGGTATTCTCTTGTTTGTTGGTGGATAACACGGAAGTAAATGATGACTATGGTAGACAATATGGCGCTTCAGTGCCAGCGCTAACTGCAATCGTCTGGCTGTAATCGTCTGTCTCTTGAGCAGATAAAGCGATTGTGCCGCACTGTTTACGTATGTTTGTTAGACAGCTTTAAGCAGCCCAGGCCTGAGGCTTGATATTCGCTCAGCTGTCTTTGTGTAACGGCGCATCAAAGACGGGTGCAGACAAAAACAGTGGCGGCATAGAAATAATGCTGAACAGCATCTGCCGCGGAAGAAAAATTTAAATATTTATGCGCAAACAGCTGATCTCAAAATAAGCAGCAGATGAGAGTTTAAGTCTTGGATGAATTGAGCCACTGATAATGCTTTATATAAGAATGCCTGAAAAATATAAGACTGACAGGGAATAGCGAGGTTATTACTATCAAACTAAGCAGGTGTGAGTTTATCTCTAAATGCGGTGCCAGGAACTGCAAAAGTAATATTGTAATGAAACCAAAAAGAAAAGAATAGTTTGGTAAATTATTGTAAATGGATAATACGGCAGAGTGCGGGTCTTGCTTGATAAACTGGCTGATAAGCAGTCTGGATAGTGTCATAAACAAGCCATAAGATATGCCGGTAATCATGCTGAGGGTGGCGATAAATAGAAAGTTATCAAACGGCTTGTAAATGAATAATAACAGGTCAATACAGTTGATTATGCTCATGATGATGACGGTTCTGGGAGCATAATTGATAACATTATTGTTAGCATAGAATTTTGAAAATAAAAGGATTGATGCTGACCCTGCGATACAGGTCAGCGCAAGTATTATTCCGACAGATTTTTCTGGGTTGTTTATGGTGTAGTAATCGCTGATGAAATACATTAAAAGAGCAGAAAAAATGCCATAGGCAGAGAAAACAATGGCAGCATACAGCAGAAATGATTTTTGATATGACGTTATTCTTGTGCAAGAAGTTGAACGGACAGGGGTATTTTCTTTGCTGTTCAAATTATATGGGATTTTACCCCATGCAATGAATAAACATACGAAGAGAGTCGTCACAAAAACAGTACTATTTAGTAAACTACTTTGATGATAAAAACCCAGATAAAGTGATGCGGCTACAATCGCTAATAGCTGAAATAATGAACTGCTGTTTGAGTGTGTGAAAATATGACCTTTGGCCGTGTTTTTAACAAAATTGATATCAAGAAAGTGCAGGATTATATTTGTAAGAAATTTGAGTAAAATAAACGCTATTACATACGGTAGCCAGTGTGATAACAGGAACAGTCCTGAAGTTAGAACACTACAGATAAGAAAAATAAATAAAGAGAAGTACCTTAAATTAAATGATGCATCTTTAACCTTTTCAGCAACGAAAATACCGAGTATTGATACAAAAGATGCAAAAATTAGTAAGACGGCCAAATAGCTTGTCTTTTGTTCCGGGTAATACTCTAAAAAGAAAAACTGAGGTATTAGGTTAAGGCTTGAGAACGAAAGCGCGTATATAGGAAAGAATATTAAATTTCTCTGCCAAATGTCATGTGATGTAATCATTTAAGCCGGACTCAAATTGTATGTATTAACAAATACATCAGCGGGGAAGAGTATATTACGTTATCAATGCGATCGAGTACGCCGCCATGGCCAGGCAGAATGTCAGAATAATCTTTTATCTTAAGACTTCGTTTTACTTTTGAAAATATCAGATCTCCCGCATTACTTGCTATGCTAAATAACGGTAATATCACGATTGCAATAAGCCACCATGACTGAGTCATTGACTGGATATATAACTTATTAAGCAGGAGTGCCAAAGCGACACCTAGGACTGAAAATAACAAACCCTCAGCCGTTTTGTTCGGGCTTGTAGCTGGAAATATCTTATAGCTGCCGAAATATTTTCCGCCGAAATAAGCAAAAATGTCACTAAACTGCAATATGATAATCAGGCTGATGATGGCATGAGGGTTTTGCGTTAACAGGTTGGCAAAAAAGCTGATGCCGACTGGAATAAAAAAAATCAGGTTGACATGTTTCAGTGAATTAACAGTCTGATTGCTGGCAAACAGAAGGTATAAACCGTACAGCATAAATATCACAATCGTAGTGTAGATAATTTCAGCATGCAGAGAACGCATAGAATAATATAATAGTATGCCGCTAAGAATCGACAAAAACCAAAAGATTATGTTCTGTTTTGTGGCCTTATAAAATTCCCAGCATGAGTAACTCAGCAGTGCCAGAGAAAATATGTTTTTAATAAGGTCAGGGCTGATTAATACGCCGCATAGTAAGTGCAGGAGAATCAGTAATGTGACAGTGCGTATTTTCAGTGAGTTAATATCTCTTAGATAACTTATTGCTAAGATTATCATGCTGAACGTTAAAAATAACAGGTAGAATTTCTGAATCATGGTTTTCAGTTGCTCAGTTAAATAACGGGTTTATTATTATAATATTGGTAAATTATTGACCATTTTATCAACATTGCCTTGCATCGAGTTGATAAAATCAACTGTTTCTGACGATGCGTTTTCTTTATTTAATAATATGTAAATGCAGCTGGCAGCAAATAAGCTGATGTCATGCTGTTCAGCCATGTGCTGGATTTCATGATTCTGTTCATTGTTTATGTTCATAGTTGCTTGTTTCTGACTGCAATACTGCGACTTTAAATCAGCGAGCCGCTGTTGGAAATATTCTATGCGTTCTTTTGCATTTAGTGGTTTCAGTTCTTCTGGCTGTATTGATTTTCCATAAAGGTATGTCTGCTTAGTCAGCTGATAAGGCAGCTCGAACTTCACGCCTTTGTCAGTTTCTGGCAATCCATTTAAAAAAAGCACAGGAATGACTGGTGTTTTGTTTTCTACAGCCTGATCAAGTATAAATGAACTCATCTGTCCGATTCCCTGGTTTTCATACTGTTCACGCGTTCCGCCAGCATGTACAAATAATGATTTTTTGCTGTTTTTCGAATTCTTTATGAACTGCTTTACAATATCAATCAGCTGGTCAGGTGATTGACGATTGAAATAAAGGATATCTAGAGGGTTTTTGTCCTGATATAAATCCTGTGCTAATTTCTGTATCTTTCCGAGCCAGTGTTCAGAATTCTCAGCTTTTGATATGGTGGATAAGCGCTCACCTTTAATTGCGTAAGTTTGCGCGGCAAACAAAAACGATTCGATAGCTACCTGATGGTTGGCCAAATAGATGGCGTTTCCTGTGTTATTAAAATCATCAATATCTTCGAACATTATAACATCAACAAATTTTTCATAGAGTCCTACGATAAGGTCATTGAACAGGTTTTCCCTGAAGCCTCTTTCAGTCATCAATGAAGCAATATCAATTGTTTTAGTTTCAAACTCAACTGCAGCTATCGCTCTGGCAGAGCTCAAATCAAGACCTGTTGACCTGTTATTAATGATGATGCCAAAATTCTGCTCAAGGTAGTCTGCGTTTTTATAAAGGCCATAATTGAGACTGACCGTGGCAGGGTGACATTTTTTCTGCGATGCAATGTATTCTTTTAGCAAAATCGCTCTGGTTTTATCTTTTAAAGAAAGTTCGTCAGGCAATGAGTATATGGCTTCTAGTGTGCCCGATAACCAGTCAGTAGATTGAATGTCATCAAATTCTAGCGAGAAACTTTTCCCGCAAGGGGACTTTCTAAGTACCTTTTGTTCGGCTAATGGTATTTTCCTGACAATAAAATCATAGCGTTGCTCTGTTGTCATGGCTTTGGTTATGCCTTTAGACACGAGAACCTGTGTAAGAACAAAATAACCGATTACTCTGTCTGCATTGTAAATCCATACTGCAATTTTAATATACCGGTTGTTGATGACTTCGATGAAACGTGATTCTGTCTTTAATATATTTTCTGTAACTAAGGATTCCAGCAGTGTAAGGTCGTGCATCTGACAGGGGTATGCAATCAAATCTGTGTTTAACTGAGGGTACCATTGCGACAGGTTTGAGTTAGGTATTGACTGAATAACACTATCTAATATTGCAAAACCCGAAATGTCATGCTGCATCTCTTGTGAAAGTGTTTTTATCTCTGCACGCGAGCCATTACTGCCAATTTCCAGTTTGTTAAGTAGTTGAAAACTTTTCCCATGGAAGAACTCATGATTATCATAGGGTAATGAACTGGCTTTAATATCTTTCAGTTCGCTTGCTTCAGGAAATCTAATCGGGCTTGATTTATCCAGAAACCTGTAGCTGCCTGTGCCGCAGATAAGCGCTTCAGTAGTGCTGTCAAATACAGACCTGTGTTGCTGGTTTTTTGAGACTGTAAATTCAAAGTTATGCTGTGATGTCTCGGTCGTCTTTATCTCTCCCTCAATTTCATAATAAGAAGAATCTGAGTCTGGATTGACAACGGTCTGAAAATCCATCCAGGTTTTAATTTCAATATTGTCAAAATGAATGCCGTGTCGGTCAAGATTGCATTCAGTTGCACTGCATGCCAGTTCAATTAAATAGGTAAAAGGTAATGATGGGCGGCAGTAAGTCGGGCAGTGGTCAAGCACCCAGGGCGATGTTACTGAATCAATCTTCCAGTGGCTGTATTTGACTCTGTCACTTGCTGCACTGTTTTTTAGCCGCATTCCTATCTTAGGTAGTTCATAGATTTTTAAGCCATCAACCCAGAGCTTCGCCCTGGCCCATAGCAGGTAACTGTTTTTATCATCAGTTTCTTCTGTTACTTCTATGTCTACGCTAATCAGTTCTTTTTCCGGTGTCACCTGTCCGCGATAATGCCATTCAATGGCTTCACCAATGATGATAGGCTCAAACTGCATGCCACTTTGACAGTACTCAGGATGTCGCTTGAGCATATATAACTGCATTAACTGCAGTATTGCCTCGACACCCAGCGAGCCTGGTTGTACCGGGTCCTGAAAAAAGTGTGCTTTAAAGAACCAGTCTTTTGGGTTCACGTCTTTTTCGCAACGCATGTAACCCTTTTTATTTTCACCGCCTTCCTGGTCAAAATACACTATACGGTCCAGCATCAAAAGTTTTGATTTTGGTAAGCTCGGTCCGGTTCTATTGAAATATTCAAGCGGGTGTGATGTGAGTGTGATGTCAATATTTGACGCTTGCTCATAAAGCAACTGATCTGTTTGACTTATCTTCAGGCCTCTCTGATTCGCCATTGACTCTAGCGGGAAGAAACCAAATGCTGTTTCATAGGAGTATGCCAGTTTATCATTTGCGAAGGTTTCAACTTTGAAACGATTTATAATCAGGCTGGCCGTCCTTGAGGCTGAGACCATATTTACCTTTGTGGTAAAGGTATAGTCGGCCTGAGGTAATTCGATATGCTGAATGGCATTAAAACCATCAAGATTTCTGTATAAAAGTTCTTCACCTGCGATTTCACTGTCTCTGCAAAATGAATCTAACCAGCCACAAGGTTGCAGAGCAATTTCCATCAGCACGCAATAGGGCATGCTGTTGCTGCCGTTTTCTTTAAAGAACCACTGGTCTTTTGATACCGTGTATTCTGCTGTCACCGAGGGCTGATTATAAGGGTTACCGAACTCCGCTTTGAGTTCAGTTATCCTACTCATAAAGTGATAGGGTGGTCCGGGCAGGCGGGATGAGCGTATGCCATCGTCATAAATTTGATAACAGTCACCAAATGCATTGCTCGGTTTTCCCAGTGCGCAGTTAAGTAATGACTGGTAATCAAACTTAAAACCGTTGTATTCGACACAGTTTTCAAGCTTTGTATCGGTTGTGTTTAGTAGATATTCGGATAACGGCCAGTCAGGAACCAGTTCGACGCCCAGGCGTTCACACAAAAATGCTTTGCGTCCATCGACTGTGCATAATACGTGCGCGTATAAGGTGGGGTGGGGATCGAGAATAATGTCATCTATAAAGAGTTCATAAATCAGTTCTTCAGATTGCGGCGTCACCTGGCCCCGGCAGTCAAACTTATAATTACTGTTTGTTGCGGGTTGAAAACGCCAGCCATCGGATTTCAGAGTGTAACCCAGTGCAATCAAATAAAATGACATCATCTGAATACAGCCTTCAGCCATTAAAGTGCCTGGCATACAGGGATCATTTTTAAAGTGGCCTTCAAAGTACCAGTCGTCCGGGCTGATTCTGCTTGTAGCTTTTAAATAACCTCTTCCTGCCGGTCCACCCTCAGAATTTATTTCAGTAATCTCCTGTATAAAGTTCATCTTTTCTGTGGCGGTCGTGGGTGTGCGGGTATGGGTTTGTGTCCAGAAAAAATCTTCTCCAAAACAGCCGACAAAATCACCGTTCAGGTATTTTTTTATTTGCAGCGGGCTGTAGGCTGTGCTGCTAAGTGCCACAGGCGGGGCCGGTATTGCTGTCGTCGTGTACGATGCATTATCAGCATGCCATAGTACGCCAGACGCTTCTGATAGTTCTTCATGGCTAAAAAAGCCAGCCTGACCATTTCTGACCTGAATGCGTTTAATACCATTGATATAACAGTCGTAATGGAAAAAGAAGAGTCGAACATCACCGCTTTGTGCATGCCCGTCAACACAGATTTTATATTGCAATGTGTCGCCAACTTTTGGCAAATCACCAAAGATTTCAAGCTCGCAACCGAGTAGTCGGTATGCGCGTTTGCCTTTGTTTTTAAAATCAACACCTAAATAGGAGATAAGTAGCAGGTCAGCCTGGCCGGCTTCAATAAATATGCCGGCTGGCATGTAACCATGATGCGTATACCAGCTTGTTGCTGTTACATCCGTTTCAGTCCAGATCGTTCCTTTTTGCATTGATTTAGCAACGGCATCGATGCCTGTCACCCGATCACACAGCAGTAAAGGCGGTTCGGGCATACGAACCTGAATTGCATAGTCATCCTGTGCTTCGAACGCTTTGCCTAAAACAGAAGATATTTTTGATGAAGATAATATTTCAAGTTGATGGCGGCTGAATGCAGGGCCAGAAGGATTGTAGTCATAGCTGTTTGCTGAAGTGCTTTCAATTACTTCAGGTTTTGGCTTGTTTATTTTGACTGTGCTATCTGCCTGTGCATGCTCTTCTGTTAGCGCGGTACTGATAATGTTTTGTATAGGATTATTGCTGTTATGTTTTATCTGCACAGCAGCAGAGGCTGCCGTACTATTTACAGGCTGAGGTTTAATTAAGGTGTGTATCTGTTTTTCTAAATTGTGGTTATATATCTGGAAATTTTCTAACTGTGTTTGCAGGTATTCAGTATGAATCTGTGTCTGTTGTTCCATAATATGTCGTAAAAGGGAATGACGACTGTCAGCTAGCAGGTTGTTATGCTGCTGTGTTTCCCTGCTTTCGAGTTGGATTTTGGCAGAAGTATTAAAGCTGGCGTTCAGGTTTCTGAGTTTGGGAGCAGGTGGCATAGTGCGACTATTTAATGCGGCTGTCGTATTACTGTTACCTTGGTTTTTTTGCTGGATAGCGTCTGTTACATCGGCGCTGTCATGAATCGGCCTGAGCGTGTCTTGTGTGACGGCACTACTGAATTTAATATCGGGTTTTCGTATATCAAAACCGAGTTTAGATATTTTATTGTTGTTTTTCAATTTAAAGTTCTCGAGTGAGATTGTTTGACCCGAACACCAAAGCTCAATTGTGTTTTTATAGAGCGTATTGCAGGCGTTTTTTGAAAATTCATCCATTGGCAGTATTAAAGTATTTTTAAGTTCGTGTTCGCTTAAGATATCTTTAATCGAACGGCATAAAGAGTCTCGTGGACCATGTTCGATAAAGATACGCACGCCACTGTCATATACTTGCCGGACAATCTTCGGAAAATCGATTGTCTGTGCTGCCTGTCCAGTCAGTGCTTCTGCAATTTTTTCAGAATCGGGACTGTACTGACCAGCAAAATAGCTTGAATATAAGCGTACTGGGGCATGTGTTTTTACGTCGCGGCTATGAATTTTTTTCCAG
>Ga0224506_10001489_pt1 | contig 16687 bp, 11 predicted proteins | sample SF_Jan12_sed_USG_2_FD_169108 | JGI IMG/M metagenome (GOLD analysis project Ga0224506, IMG submission 169108) | Sediment microbial communities from San Francisco Bay, California, United States - SF_Jan12_sed_USGS_8_1 | ecosystem: Environmental > Aquatic > Marine > Sediment | place: USA... | reverse complement strand
TTAAAAGTGTACCATCATTAGATCGTAACGTTGTAGTATATGGTGTGTCAAATAAAGGATCTGGAAGGGGAATAAAAGTAAATAATAAAAGAAAAGTAAGTAGCACACCACTACTTACTTTCCATATTACTTTTGTTTTTATTTTCCGCAACTTGAAATGAATTACTGCATTAATTTTCTGGTACTACTTTTACCCATTTTCCTTTCTTGTTGGCAAAAATAGAATTGTCGTACATTGCCTCTACGCTTACGGACGGCAAATAATAATTACCCTGATAAGCCGCATTTAATTGTACATCAAAAGTAGCAGTTTGGTTAGGTTTCAAATCAAAATAATGCATTGTACGATCATCACGAATATCAATATATTCCGCATATTGATCACCACTATCAGAGCCTTCCAATCGGGTGTTAATAATTTCCCATCCAGATGGAAAAATTTGAGTAAGTGCCAATTCATTATAAATCCCTTTTAGTCCTGGATTAGTGACTGTAACTTGTGCTTTGAAATTTGTTCCCTGAGGTAATGAAGAAATGTTCACAGGGCTGCCATTCATGTCGGTATATTGTACATTAAATTTAATATTTCTGTTAATAGATTCTTCAGTGCCTTCTAATGGTATTCCTATACGAATTATTCTGGCAAAAACAGGAGTAGCTCCATTATTGGTTATGCCTATTAATGCTTTCTCATCAGGGTCGTTTACCGTTAGTTGATCTATGAAATTATTGCTTTTAATGTTCTTTATATTTCCAGCTATGTCTACAGTAGTATTGGTTTCGTTATCCAAATCAAAGTTTGCAGCATATTTGGCTATAGCTATAAAGCTATAAGCAGTAGTTTGGGTACTCATCCATTTGTCCTTTTTACCCATTTCACCTGCTATTTCCATAAGGATTTCAAAAGCTTTTTCTTTCTGGTCAAGGTGTAGTAAAGTTTCCATGATCATAGCCTTGTCACGAATTGCTGATCCAAACGAATATCTATAATCTCTCAAAGTACTATCAGCCTGAATAGACAGTCCATCAATCAATTTTATTGCTTGTTTGTCATATCCTGAAGCAGCATATGCAAGTGCAAGACGCCATTTTGCTTCTCTTCTCACACCTGAACTTTCTTTCATTCTATTCATCGCTCCCAATGAAGGATTTCCAGCAAGAGCTAAACAATAAAGGCGGTAAGCCTGAATTAAATCATTATCATCATCTGAACTTAGTGTTCCCCAAGCATCAGCCTTACTGGATTGAAATCCTATCCAACTAGAGAGCATGCCTTCAGGTACTAAATAGCCTGCTTTTTTAGCTTCCAGTAAAAAATGACCAGCATAATTACTTCCCCAGTTGTTAGGAAAGTCATTTCCAGGCCAGTAGGCAAATCCACCTGAACTTAACTGAAATGATTTAAGCCTTTTTATTGCAGCCTCAATATTACGTTGAACTTCTTTCTCTCTTTTCTCAGGCAAAGTCATCAATTTATCCAAAAATAATTGTGCAAATACGGAGGAGGTAGTTTGCTCAATACATCCATGAGGATATCGGATTAGATAACCCAACCTTTGTTCAATATTAAGAGGAGGTAATGTGCTAATTTCAACATATGCATTGTTTTCGCCTAGCATACCCATCGGTTGATAATTATGATTCCAACTTTCACCACTAGAAATAACTTTATCTGTAATATCTGATGTGACAGGGTTTCGAGGAATAATATTCATCTCTATGTCGTATGTAGCTTCAAGCTTGCCCGATTTTGCAGTCACTTTCACTTTCCCAACACCGAGTGCTTCCTTTGCTTTAATATCAAAAAAGATGACTTTATCACCAGACTTAGAGAATTTGACATTAGAAGTTTTACTACCTGATAAAGCCAAAGCTCCTGTAGCTTCTACAGAAATTGACACATCACCTACATTATCTTTGAGTGCAAAAATGTTTACGGGTAATTTCATGGACTCTCCTGGGCCTGCTACTCGTGGCAATGTAGCCAAAACCATAAGAGGTTGTTTTACTGGTGTGGCAACATCAGTACTTCCATAGGCTCCGTCAGAAGCTGCAACTACCATTGTTTTTACACTACCAATATATTGAGGCATTTTAACTTTATGCTTTCTCTTTTCTCCTTTTTTTAGATAATAAGGCCCTAGGTATATGACAACTGGTTTAAATCGGCTGGCTTCATTTTCTTCTTTTGCTTTAATTTCATCATCTCCGCCAATAGCTAGCAGATAATCCATTTTTCCACTGAAAGCACCCATTACATCGTCATAAACATCCCAGGTTTTTATTCCGAGAGCTTCTCTTGCATAGAAATTGTCCCAAGGTTTTGGTGTTTTATAATTCGTGATATCTAATAATCCTTCATCCACCACAGCTATAGTATAAGCCATTGGTCTACCAGATTTTTCAGAAATTTCAATGTCAAATTTTTGCTCAGGTCTTAATTCGGCTGGGAGTTTAACAACAGGATTTAACTCTGTTTCCTTGTCAACAACTTTGATAGACTGTACGCCATACAATCTTATTGGTAAATCATTTGTTGTTTGTCCATGTGGCTGAACCATAGTTAGGTGTGCATAAATATTGGGTGCCATTTCTGAGGTAGCTTCAAACGAAATCGTTGTATTCCCTTCTTCTGTTTTTACCCAAAAAGTTTGAAGAACTTTACTGCCAGTTTCTAAACTAACCAAAATACGATTACCTGTAGTAGATGGAATCGACAATGCTATTTGATCACCAACTTTGTATTCTGTTTTTTCGATTGCAAAATCGAGCATAGAAGCCCCATCAAGTTCACCTCTTTTTCCTTTGCCTGCCCAACCAGGCCAATCTAAATAAACAATTTGCCCTGAAGAATGACCTGATACTGGGTCTTCTACTTTAAGGTAGTACCTTCCCCATTCAGGGTGATTAATGCGTAATTTCCACTTTCCTGATCCATTGCGAGTATTGATAGTTCCCTTAGATATGGGGTCGCTATACGATCTGCCCACGTAATTGCTAATGTATTCATAAGAATTATCCCACCACCATTTCCAGTTGAGTTTATACAATTCAACTTTTACACCACTTCTACTTATTGGATTTCCATCTGCATCGACAGTAGCTATTTTCACTTCATGATCCTCATCTGTAAGTAGTATTCCTCGTTTATCACCTTCGGGAGTTTTCACACCTACATAGCTGCTGTAGGGGAAATATGGAATAGAAGTGTTATTTACACTAAAATCTCCCCCTTCTTCATATACTTTACCAAATAATTTTGCTGTGAGTGCTCCAGGAGCATCATTAGCATCACCTAAATCAATGTTTACTTTGGCATATCCTTCACTGTTAATATTGCCTTCAAAAACGAGTTCCTTTGAACTGTAATATTCTTTAGATTGATCATCAAAACTAAAATTTGGAAACCCTTTGAATGTTGTTTTTACAGGTTTTAATAATAGCTCATATTCAGCTTTTAAGTTTTTAGCTTTAGCACCACTAAGCCATCTTACATTTAAATCTCCAGATACTGTATTATCATTAGCACTAAATTTTTCCTTGTCGAAAGTAAGATTAATTTTAAGACGATTGGGTTTTATTGTCTCTATTTTTACAGTTTTATGGAAAGATGCTCCACCAATTTTTGCTGTAGCCTGCCAATTTCCGGTAGGTGCGTCATGTTCCGTTATGAAGTCAAATCTATAGATGTTACCAACAGCTTCACTTCTTATTTTCCGAAAGGCTAATTGTCCATTTGGGTTATGGAGTTCCATCACCACAGGATGATTTTCTGGAAGTTTATTCTCTAAGTTTTCTAATATAAAGCTGAGGTGAACAGTATCTGCAGGTCGCCATACACCTCTTTCACCATATATAAATCCTTTTAATCCTTTTTGAACGGTATTTCCTGTAACATCAAAATTACTGAGTGAAAGTGCTGATCCATCATCTAATTTCAAGTATCCAATTTGATTCCCCTTTTTAGCTACTAATACAAATGGAGGCTTGTTAATGTCAATTTTTACTTTTCCATCACCATCGGTTTCATCACTATTTAATAACTGTTGTTGATAATCATAAATTTCAACTGACACACCACTAATAGGTTCTGTATTAATTAAATTGGTTACAAAAACAGAAATTTCTCCGTTATCCCTTCTTTTGGCTATTATCCCAAAATCAGAAGCCATTAGCATTTTACTAATACTTCTTCTATTTCCATAGTATGAGTCACTACATGGGTTGTCTCTTTCTTCCCAGTTATACCCTGGGTTATAATAATATTCGTAACTATCCCAATAAGAACCCTCTTCTTCTGCACCCCATTCATCACCTTCATCTTCTATTGATTCAATTTGGTCATTATTAGTACAGAAGTACAACGAGTGACGTTTCTGAAATCCAATTTGGATTTTATAGAATGCCCCTGGTTCTGTTGTAAGTATATCTTCTAGGTTTAAAGTGAATCTATTCCAAGCATTAAGATTAGTAACCCCACTAGTATTTAATGGAATAGTTTTTTTCACTATTGGCCTACCCACTCGGCTCAATTGGCTTTGCCCACCAAGTCCATTCACTTGTAGGTACTGCTGCATATTATCTTCAAATATTCGAATAACGGTAACGTCCACTGCTTTTAAACCTACCGCTTCAAAGGGAAGAATAAGTCCATTGGAATTGGGAAGAATTGATTTAGCGTTAGCATCTACCAGTCTTACTTCAGGTTTGGTTTGAGTAAACTGAAGAGTGGTGACATATTCCTCTTTCAATTTATACCCTGCTATGTTTTTTATTCCAGTGTTGATTGTTAGTGACGCATCAGATGTTATTTCTTGAGTAGGGTATATCTTTAATTCATTAAGATCGATTACAAGCCTATGTCTGTTGTTTGTACCTGATAAAGCTACCATTCCAGTAAGATTCTGCCTAGCGTCTAGTGGATCAGAAAATAAAACAGAAATAAAATTATCTTCTCCTCTTACAATTCTACTAGAAATTACTTTGTAATCACTTAAAGAGGGAATTTCAACTTCTAGTGTCTCCTCTTTTTTTACTTCAATAGGAGATCCATTTGCTTGTAATTCTACTTCACCTTCTGAGTCGCCTCTTGATACGTTTTCTACTATGAAATTAAACGTGTTATCTAGGCTAGGATTAACCCAAGAAATATTGAGTGATTCGCCAGATTGTGAAGCAGATATAATCTTTTTCACATTTTCAAAATCTACAATATCGGCTGTCTGAATTGTACCTTCTATTTTTACTTTGGTAAGATCATTACTGTTATATAATTTCAATCCGCCAATAGCTATTTCGTAATTCTGTATTAAGGTTTGAAAAATAAATTTGAATTCTTTCTTATCATCATCTATTTCAGGTATAATAGTTTTTAAGTTTACAGTGGCCTCATATTTTTGATTACTGACAAGATTTGTTGATGGCTGAAATACGATAGTCTTATTATCTTCCCAAGATGCAGATCCCTCTATATTTGGTGAAAAATCAAATATATTGTCCAGAGAAGTGCCAACCAGACTGTCAGGAATGCTTTTGGTGAGTTTTAATCGAATATTATTCCCAACAGATATTACACCTCCAGTGAAAGAATTTATATGATCAACAAAAAGACTTTTAGGACTACTGAAGTTGTCAATAGCTTGTTCGTTAGAGCTGCAATTAAAAAGGAAGAAAATAGATGAAATAATTATAATAATACGATTCATAGCTGTTATGTTTTTCACTAAATATAGCGCAATAACAATAAATGCAAAAATTATATATACACTTTAAGAAAGTAGATGATTTTTCCCAAAAGAAAATATTGGTAAAATCAATTTCCCTGTTAGCTCATATTCTATTTAATTAGAATTAATTCATCCAATTTATACTAATATAAAGGTTGGATATTTTCTAAGTATATTTATATTTGGTTAATTTTTTACACTTTAAACGACTAATTCAATGTTGAAAAAATCATTTTACTTTTCATTAATTATATCAATTACTTGTATTCTAGGTTGTACTTCTAATTCAGAGCACACTGAAGAAATATCTGATGAAGCATCTTCTGAAATGATAACAGAAAAAGAATCCAAAGTAAGCTTAGCAGTATGTGTTTGGGATAAAGTGTCTGTTAGAGAAGCTCCTGGTGATAAAGCTAAATGGGTAACTTCATTAAGTATTGGAGAATCACTTAGCTATTTAAATGTTGATTCAATACTTGATAAAAAAACGTATTCTAAAGTTTTATTAAATGATTCTAAAGAAGGATGGACGAGAAAAGATTTTATTGTAGTTGATGCTAAACCAGCAGTTGTTTTAGGGGATGTGGATTTATATTCTCGACCAGATTTACTTACTAAAACGGACAAAAAATTCTCTATGATGGATATCATTTCTAGTGTTGAACAGCAGGATGATTGGATGAAAGTTAGGGGAAAACGAGATGAAGGTACTTGGATTGAAGATGGATGGGTAAAAGCACAACATATTTCTTTTGAGCCAGTAGATATCGCTACTGCTAAATTTGCCAAACAAGCTTTAAAATTGGAAGACCAAAACAAAAAAGTTGAAGCTATTAATGAGATAATTAATAATCCCGATTTAAGTGCTTCTAAGTTTATAGCTAATCTTGAAGAATTGATTACAGAATTAAATACTTCAGAAAAATTAGTTGAAGTAATTGAAGAAATTATAAACGAAGAACAAACAAAAGATTCTATTTTTTAACATAAAAACATCCTCTAGATATTAGTGTAATATTCTAGAAGGCGAATTACATTTGTTCATCTAGAAATACAAGTGGATCATAAAAGTGTTGCTGAAGCTGATTTTCTGTAAAGCAGGATAATGTATAAGAAGTAAAAAGTCGTTCGGGGTTTGATTGAGTGGATCGTATCGAAATGGGTCTTTTCTTTAACACCTCAAAATGAAAATGATCAAACTGCCAGCCATGAGTATTTAGCTCCTTGTGATTAAAAAATCTTGCTATAGGCAAATTGGGTTTAACAGGTTGGTACAATTCAACTTCAATTCCTGCAATATGTTCATAAACTGTCCAAAATAATTCCCCTTCTTTATTATGTTCAATGATTAACTGAGCATAGGGTCCATCAGTTCTTTTACTAATTACAACACCTGAGGTTATAGGGTAAATATATTCATTGATATAATTTTCATTGGGACGTTTTATATCTATTCCTGTGTGCAAATGTTGAGGTATGTTAGTTCTAGCCTTACGTACTATCCCGAATTTTCCTATTTGGGTTATCTCAACAGTATGAATGGCTTTTCGATCAGTGGTGGTAATAGGAAGTAAAATTTCCTTATATCCACTTTGTAAGAATATGATTAACCAAATACATATTTTCATAGTTAGAATATGAGTCGTTAAAATAAATATCTATCATCCAACAAAAAAATACAATGGGGCAAAAATCATCGTTATGATGAAACTTTTCCAAAAATAAAAAAGGCAGCTATCATTAGCTGCCTTTTCATAAATTGAGGTCGCGAGCGGATTCGAACCGCTGTAGATGCTTTTGCAGAGCACTGCCTAGCCACTCGGCCACGCGACCTTTTCGGTGAGCAAAAGTAGGAATAATCCACTTTTGTTCAAACAATAACACTTCAATTTTTAATTGAAATATAAAAAGGGCAGCAAAGCCACCCTTTTTATATTTTTATATAAAAGAGAGATTACTTTTTCTCTTCTTTTGCTTCCTCCTCCGCAGGAGTTTCTTCTGCTTTCTTAGCTTTAGCAGTTTTCTTCTCAGCAGCAGGAGCTTCTTCTTTCTTAGCTTTAGCTGTTTTCTTTTCAGCAGGAGCTTCTTCCTTCTCCTCTTTCTTAGCCTTAGCTGGTGCTTTCTTAGCTGCTTCCTTTTTAGGTTTAGCTTCTTTTTCAGAAGACGATCCACCTTCCATTTGCTGTTTCAATGCAGTTAAAGCATCTAAATCACCTAAAGTTGATTTTTCAGAATCATTTTTCACTTTACTTGCTCCTTTACCATCAGACTTTTTCTTTGGTTTAGGTGCTTCTACCTGTTCATTGGCGTGTACAGCTTTGTGAGATAATAGAATTCTTTTATCGTCTTTAGAAAATTCTAATACTTTAAAATCCAATGTTTCTCCTGAGTTAGCATTCGAACCATCTTCTTTTACTAAGTTTTTAGAATTACAGAATCCTTCAATACCGTAAGGTAATTCTAGAGTACATCCTTTGTCGTTTTTGTTAAGGATAGTACACTTGTGGATTGATCCAAGATTGAATACATCTTGGAACGTATCCCAAGGATTTTCTTCTAATTGCTTATGCCCCAGCGCTAATCTTCTATTGTCAACGTCAAGCTCTAGTACTTGTACTTCAAGCTCTTCATTTACTTTCACAAATTCTGAAGGATGTTTAACTTTTTTAGTCCAAGAAAGATCTGATACATGAACCAAACCATCTATACCTTCTTCAAGTTCAATAAACAGTCCGAAGTTGGTCAAATTTCTAACTACACCAGTATGGCTTGTGCCAATAGCGTATTTTGTTAATACGTCCTGTTTCGTCCAAGGATCTTCAGTCATTTGCTTAATACCTAATGACATTTTTCTATCATCCCTATCCATTGTAAGCACAACTGCTTCTAACTCATCTCCAATATTGATAAAGTCCTGAGGGTTTCTTAAGTGCTGTGACCACGACATTTCAGAAACGTGAATCAGACCTTCAACTCCAGATTGGATTTCAAGGAATGCACCATAATCAGCTACATTAACAATTTTACCTTTTATCTTAGATCCTATTTCAATTCCTTTATCTAATGAATCCCATGGATGAGCTGAAAGTTGCTTCATACCCAATGAGATACGTTTTTTACCTTCATCAAAATCAAGAACTACAACTTTAACAGTTTCGTCTAATTTTAATACTTCTTCAGGATGATTAATTCTTCCCCAAGAAATATCTGTAATATGAAGAAGACCATCAACACCACCTAGATCGATAAATACACCGAAGTTAGTCATGTTCTTAATCACACCTTCAAGTACCTGTCCTTTCTCAAGATTTTGAAGGATGATAGCTTTTTGAGCTTCAAGGTCTTTTTCAATCAATACTTTGTGAGAAACAACTACGTTGTCATTTGTGTAATTGATTTTCACAACTTTCACTTCCATTTTCTTCCCTACAAACACATCGAAATCACGGATAGGCTTCACATCAATTTGAGAACCAGGTAAGAAAGCTTCAACGCCATAAACGTCAACAATTAAACCACCTTTAGTTCTTCTTTTCACCATACCTTCAATGATAGTGTCATCATCTAGCGCACCTTGGATCATTTCCCAAGCTTTAACAATTTTCGCTTTTCTTCTTGAAAGCACTAACTGTCCACCAGCGTTTTCTTGTTCTTCAATATATACTTCTACGGTGTCGCCCACTTTTAAATCCGGAGTATCTCGGAATTCAGAAGCAGATACTAGACCGTCTGATTTAAATCCTATATTTAAGATAACGTCTCTACTACTAATTCCAACAACTACACCTTCTACTAATTCCTTTTCAGTAATAGTTGTTAATGTTTCTGTATAAACAGAAGCCATTTCATCTTTCTCTTTAGTAGAGTACTCTTCACCAAACCCTTTCGTTTGAGCATTATCCCAATCAAAATCTTCAGCACTAGGTTCAGCCATTTTTTTTGGCTCTGTACTTTTAGGAGTTACAGTTTTCTTGGCTGACGAATCTTTTTTAGCAGCAGTTTCTTTTTCAGCTTTAGGAGCTTCTTCTGTTTTTTTTGTTTCTGCCTTTGTAGTTGTTTTTTTGGTAGCAGCTTTTTCAGGAGTTGCTGTTTTTGCTTCTTCTACCTTTTCTTCAGTAGTTTCTTTAGCTTTTGCCATAATATATTATTGCTCTTGAAATACATGTTTGCGTAGAGCTATAGGCAAACATTTTTGTTAAAATTCTACGCTTAGCGTATCCGTTCACTCGAACGGAGCGCAAAGGTAGTTAAAAAATAAGAAATAGAAAAATATCGATTATTTGAATCTAGGAGGCTATCAAAAAAATATTATGAAAAGATTCCTTAATCTGGATGCCTGTATTATATTTAATTAAAAAATCAGAATGTAACCCTTCAAAAACACAATGGATTAAGTGAGTGTGCGAACTGCTTAATTATTTAGAATAGTGAGATGTGATAGTGATAACTTTTCTCTGAATGATAGCTTCATTTTGTATAAATAATAAATATCACCTCTTTTGCTCCTAGATTATTATGCTTGTACATATAGACAAATAAAATGTTCATTTTTGATTACCTTGTAAAAGATTATAAGTAGTTATGATAGAAAAAATGAATGCAATTTTCGGTAATAAACCTTATACAATAGCTGGGCCATGTAGTGCAGAAAGTTGGGAACAAATCTACTCTACTGTAAAGTCACTTGTAGCTAATGGAATATCAGTAATTAGAGCAGGAGTATGGAAACCAAGAACTCGTCCAAATCAATTTGAAGGAAAAGGTGAAGAAGCACTGAAATGGCTACAACAAATAAAAAAAGAATTTGATGTAAAAATAGCTACTGAAGTAGCCTCTACAGAGCATGTGGAGTTAGCATTAAAGTATGAAATAGACATTATGTGGTTAGGAGCTAGAACTACAGTAAACCCATTTGTAGTACAGGAAATAGCTAATTCGCTGAAAGGAGTTAATAATCCATTTTTCATAAAAAATCCGATTAATCCTGAATTATCGTTATGGCTTGGGGCGATAGAACGAATTGCTGGAGCAGGAATAAAAAATATTGGAGCAGTGCATCGTGGGTTTTCCTCATTTCAAAAAACCAAATACCGAAATGCTCCTATGTGGCAAATTCCATTGGAATTAAAAAGTCATTTTCCAGAAGTGCCATTACTCTGCGACCCTAGTCATATAGCAGGGGATAGAGAAATGATCTTCGATATTGCTCAAAAAGCTTTAAATTTGAATTACGATGGCTTAATGATTGAAAGTCATTATAAGCCTAATAATGCTTTAAGTGATGCGCAACAACAAATCACCCCAGATGAATTGGCTATATTGCTTGAAAAATTAAAAGTGCGTGAAGCTACATCGGATGATGTTTTATTTAAAAATCATCTTGATGAATTAAGGGACAAGGTAGATCACTTAGATAGAGAAATTATTGAAGCTTTAGCAACAAGAATGAAAGCTGTTGAAGAAATAGGAGAGTATAAGAAAGATAATAATGTTTCAATTTTTCAATTAAATAGATGGAAGGAAATTACAGAAACCCGACCCCAATGGGCAAAAGTTTTTAATCTTGATCCAACATATATTTTAGATATTTACAAATTCATTCATCAAGAATCGATAAAAAAACAAACCATAATTTTCAACAAAGACAACATTGATTCAACTCCCCAAAGATAATATTATTGGTACTTTAGGCCCTAAATTTTCCTTTCATGATATAGTTAGAATGGAAAATTTTAAAAATCACAAATATGTTTATTTAGAAAACTTTAAAGCCATTTTTAATGCACTACAAAACGAAACAATTCATACAGCACTTATAGCAGTAAAAAATTCTATTCATGGAAATATTAATGCGAACATAAACACTATTTCTTCAAATGAGTTGGTTGTATTAGGTACATTCGAACTAAACATTTCACTTCATTTAGCAATTAAAACATCTATCTCACTTAACCAAATAAAAAATATTTATGCCCATCCAGTAGCTTGGAATGAGTGTCAGCATTTTTTAAATAAAATAGATGTAAATCATATCCCATCGACAAGTAATTCGCAAGCTTTAAAAGACTTAATATCAGATAACAACAATGATTCTGCTGCCATTTCTGGAGCAGAAGCTATTCAGCACTATGGACTACTGAAAATAGGTGAAGACATTCAGGATAAGGAGCAAAATATTACTACTTTTATGTTGCTGGCAAAAAAAAATAACTAGGAATAGTTGGAACTTATTATTAATAATGTCCATCTTTGCCATCATGAAAAATTATACAAGCACTTTTTATTTCTTTTACTTTAGTTACCCTACAGCGAATGGGTCGGTGCTTCTATTTAATTAAATTTAAAAAATATTAAAAATATAAAGCCCTGACTCGAAAGAGTCGGGGCTTTTTTTGTTTTACACACTAATGAAAAAAAATGGATATCAAAAAAATTGAAGATTGGGGACTCGGACTTACTACTCCCTTATGGATTGCAGGTCCTTGTAGTGCAGAATCTAAAGATCAAATTGAAAGTATTACTAATGGGTTGGTAGGATCAGGAGTACAAATGTTCCGTGCTGGGATTTGGAAACCTCGTACTCGACCAAATGCATTTGAGGGTGTTGGTGAAGAAGGTTTGAAGTGGCTCGAAATCCCTAAAAATACTTTAAAAGTACCTGTATGTGTTGAAGTAGCTAATGCCAAACATACTGAAGCAGCATTGAAAGCAGGAGTAGATGTGTTGTGGTTAGGAGCTAGAACAACTGTAAATCCATTTTCAGTGCAGGAAGTATGTGATGCTGTAAAAGGAACAGATATCCCTGTAATGGTGAAAAATCCAATAAACCCAGATCAACAGCTTTGGATAGGAGCTATTGAACGGTTATTAAAAGTTGGAATTAACAAAATTGCTGGTATTCATCGTGGTTGTTCTGATAATGTACCATCTCGTTTCAGAAATAATCCTGAGTGGAGCATGCCGATTTTATTGAAAAGAGAATTTCCTACATTGAGTGTTATTTCTGATCCCAGTCATATATGTGGTAATAGGGATATGATAGAAGAGATTGGACAAATAGCACTCAATTTTGGTTTGGATGGGCTTATGATTGAAACGCACAACGACCCTGATAATGCTTGGAGTGATGCAAAACAACAAATAACACCAGAACACCTTAAATCAATTATTGATAATTTTCAAATTCGCCACTCTATTGATGAAACTCCTGAATTAAAATCTGAAATGGATGAACATCGACAAATAATTGATGTACTGGACAAACAATTGGTTGAAATATTATCTCAACGTTTTAAAGCTATCCGCGAGGTAGGTGAATATAAAAAAGAACATAATCTTTCAGTTTTTCAACGTGATAGATGGAATGAAGTGATTAATACTCGTATAACCATGGCAAAAGAACGAGGAGTTAGTGAAGAATTCATGCGTAAGTTATTAATGGATATCCATGATGAGTCTATTAAATTGCAAGAAGAAAGTATGCACTCTCAAAAAGAAGAAAATATAAAAAATGGATAACAAAGTTGCTATTGGTGATATAAGGGTAATGATATCCGATTTTTTGATAAAACATGCTTTTAGTAAAGTAGCTGTTCTTGTTGATGAAAATACGGAAAAACATTGCCTGCCATTAGTTAATAAAAGCATTGATGATTTTGACATTATTAAAATTGAGAGTGGTGAAGAAAATAAAAATTTAACCACGTGTCAGCATATATGGCAATCGCTAACAGATAATGGTTATGATCGTCATGCTTTACTTATCAACCTAGGAGGTGGTGTAATAGGTGATATGGGAGGATTTTGTGCTTCTACATACAAAAGAGGAATCGCATTTATGAACATCCCTACTACACTACTATCCATGGTAGATGCCAGTGTTGGGGGAAAATTAGGAGTAGACTTTGGGACATATAAAAACCATATTGGGTTATTCCAAATTCCAAATCAAGTATGTATTGACGCTACATTTTTAGAAACACTCCCTGAGAAAGAGCTTCGATCTGGATTTGCAGAAGTAATAAAGCATGCATTAATTACTGAAGGAAATGACTGGAATAATATAGTTTCTTCTTCTTTTGAGAGTATGGAGTGGTCAACTGTTATTGACAAATCTGTTGCGATAAAATCGAAAATTGTTGCTAAAGATTTTAAAGAAAGTGGACTTCGGAAAATCTTAAACTTCGGACATACAATAGGTCATGCTATTGAGAGCTACTTTTTAGAACAAGGTGTAGATCAAAAAATACTACATGGTGAAGCAGTTGCTATTGGAATGATTTGCGAATTATATTTATCGTGTAAGAAGCTAAATTTCGATCAAGCTGATTTTGATAAAATTGTAGCATATATTATTAAAACTTATGGACTAATTGATATACCAGAATCGGGGTATTCAATGATAATTAGTTTGTGTGGACAGGATAAAAAAAACGCTGGAAATAAAATTCAAGCAGTTTTGTTAAAGTCAATAGGCATACCTATAACAGATTCAGAAATAGATTCTGAAGAAATACTTGATGCAATAAGTTATTACTCAAAATTAAACATATAATATGTCCTCTTCTAACTCTTCTGAATTATCGATTTTTGAATCTTTCAAATTCCCCTCTTTTGTGTCCGATTTTTTAGCTATAAGAGTGCTTGGGTTTTTAATATTTTTTGAAGTAATAACGGCAGCAACTAAAGCACCTGTTGCTATACCTAATGTAATGGCAATATTTTTAAATGATAACTTCATAACTTAAGTAACGATTATTTGATTAAAATAGTTTACCAAAATCGTACCATTTTTTAGTAATTTTCTTCCAAACAAAAAAATACTTTGAATACAGACCAATCCATTAAACTAAAATGTTGTAATCTTAATAAGGAAGGTGTCATTATATTGCCATCCTCAAAAAGTATTAGCAACAGGGCATTAATTGTTAATGCCTTGTGCGACACTTCTTCTGAGCTCTTTAATTTATCAGAAGCACGTGATACGCAAACCATGATTACACTTTTAAAAAACGATCTAAATACTTGGGACGTAAAAGATGCTGGCACTACCATGCGATTTTTAACTGCATTTGCAACGATTACAAATCAGAATAAAACATTAACAGGAACAACTCGTATGCAACATCGACCGATTGGAATATTGGTCGATGCACTTCGTGATCTGGGTGCTGAAATTGAATACAAAGAAAACACAGGTTTTCCACCAATTGAAATAAAAAAATTCAAACAAAAAACTACTACTCTAAATATTAGAGGAGATGTTAGTAGTCAGTACATTTCAGCTTTACTAATGATTGCGCCTAGGCTACCTCATGGGTTGACGCTTATTCTTGAAGGAGAAATAGGAAGTCGTCCATATATTAAAATGACATTGGATATTATGCAACATTTTGGGGTAAGTCATACATGGGATAAGGATATAATTACTATTTCGCCACAAAACTATCGTCCAAATGAACTAACTATTGAGCCAGACTGGTCGGCTGCTAGCTATTGGTATAGTTTTGTAGCTTTATCAAATAATAGCTCTGTTCTATTAAAAGGACTTACTAAAAAATCATTACAGGGAGATAGTGTTTTGGCAAAATTTATGGCTGAATTGGGTGTAAAAACTACTTTTACAGAAGAAGGAGCTTTACTTACTAAATGCAATCACAAAAACTTATTTGAATATAACTTTATAGAGTGTCCTGATTTAGCTCAAACAGTTGCGGTATTATGTGCAGTTAAAGGAATTGAAGTTAAATTTACTGGATTAGAAAGCTTGAAAATAAAAGAAACTGATCGTGTGCTAGCATTACAAAATGAGCTTGCCAAAATTGGAGCTTCATTGTTAGAACAAGAAAATGTTTGGTATTTAACACCTTCGGAGACACTTCCTAAATCTGTAAGTATTAACACCTATGAAGATCATCGAATGGCAATGGCTTTTGCACCGCTTTGTTTGTTGATGGAGGTAGAATTTGATGACCAAACAGTAGTAAGGAAATCTTATCCTCGTTTTTGGAAAGATATAGAAAAAGTTACAGACTCTATTTTGTAATAATTGTTACTGAATATTGAAGAATATATTGCGTATTTTGTATAACTAAAATAATTAATTATGTATTACTTAAATAAAACAACATCATTAGCATTTTCTGTAGCAGAAGAGCAAATAAGAGCAGCTTTAAAAGAAGTGGGGTTTGGCATTCTTACAGAAATAGATATGCAAGGAACTTTGAAAGCGAAAATTGATAAAGATATTCAGCCTTATAAAATTCTTGGAGCCTGTAACCCAAAGTTTGCTTACCAAGCTGTTCAGGAAGAAGAAAAAATAGGAATTATGCTTCCTTGTAATGTGACGATAATAGATAATCAAAACGGCACGGTAGATATTTCCATTATGAATCCAGAAGTAGCATTAAAAGTAGTAGAAAACGATAATATAGCTCCTTTTGCTGCAGAAGTAAAAAGCCTTTTGGAGAGTGCTTTGAGCAATGTGGAATAAATATTAACAAATGAGATAAGATGGAAGAGTAAGTTTTATTTTATCTCATTTTAGAGGTTATGGAAATAGACTGGAGCAGACTTCAGCCTACTTCCATACTAGCTTAATAATTTTCCATCTACAATTTTCACTTCTGTGTCAGGGCATAAATCTTGAAACATTTAATAACGTTTTTTCAGAAAAGTGAAAGGTTCTGATTTTATCTAAAATAATAGCACTTACAATTACTCAATTTATCAACAAGTTTAACTTCAATAGAAATATTAATAACTTAAAAATTCAAACTGTTTGAAATGTCTGCAAGACGTTGATTTTTTGAATTTTAGGGGGTTAAAGCAAATTAAGACCGTTGCAAAACCCTCCTGTTTTCCGCACCTTTTTGAAAATGGACGAATCTATAGAATAGAGGTTGATTATTTTGGATATTGGGTGTTGCAAGCCTATTTTCATGGGTGTATATACGTAAATT
>Ga0224506_10001487_pt1 | contig 16690 bp, 13 predicted proteins | sample SF_Jan12_sed_USG_2_FD_169108 | JGI IMG/M metagenome (GOLD analysis project Ga0224506, IMG submission 169108) | Sediment microbial communities from San Francisco Bay, California, United States - SF_Jan12_sed_USGS_8_1 | ecosystem: Environmental > Aquatic > Marine > Sediment | place: USA... | reverse complement strand
CATACACCAAAGCCAGTGGCGCATCGCTCATGGCTAATTGTTTGGGGGGCACGTTCAACACCGCGACTAATGCGATTAGGGCGTAAAACAAAGTTGCAATAATCAGAGATAGAATAATGCCCATCGTTAAATTTCGCTCAGGATTTTTGACTTCTTCGGCTACATTCACCATGTCCTCAAAACCAAGAAATGCATAGAAGGCGAGAAAACCTCCGGCCATAATGGCGATAATTGTGGTGGCGGAAAAATCGGGAATTAATTCTGGAAGACGTTGTGGGATCGTGGTGAACGAGTCGGCACCCACAATGATAACTAATAATAAACCCGTGATTTCCACCAAGGTTAAAACTGCAGCCACACCGACCGCATGTTTAACACCTAGGGCGGCGATGCTGGTCAAAGTGATCAATAATAAACAAATGGCTAACCATGCAGGAATATCGATGAATACTTGCAAATAACCAACAAAACCACGAGCAATAGTAGCGGAAGAAACTGCCGCAGATATGGCCACCATAAGGCCAATGAAAAGCGCCAAGTGTTTACTACCAAAACCTTGGTGCACATAAACGGCTTCACCGGCACTCACGGGAAACTTTGCTGTGAGTTCAGCATAAGCCAACGCGGTAAAGCTGGCGACAAAACAGGCAACCACAAATGCTAGCGGTGTATACATGCCTGCAACACCGGCAACCTTGCCTACAAGCACATAAATTCCAGCGCCTAAAATATTGCCTAGTCCGTAAAAGACGACTAGATAAAGACCAAGGCTGCGCTGAAGTTGATTTGAAGTCAAATTAATCAAACGATGTGGTTGTAGGATTGAGTTTGAGTATATCAAATACCATGACCCAGTGCCGGCACATCATCTCAGTGATTTATTTATTAACACACTTGTGTTTGTTAATTGAATAAATACCAACATTTAAAATAACTGTCAGATCGTGTTCGTGTGTGCCAAGCTAGATTCAATTGTCCATACAATCACGACAAAATATATGACAAAGAATTTCTTTCTCTAGATTAATGTGTGTTACAAGATAAAAATCATTTTGCATGTCATGGACGCTAGACCGCATAAAATAAACGCCTATAGTTTTTCGGGTTGCAACAGGTATGAATCCATAGTAATTTAATCGGGTAATTATTTCCACCCGCTGATTCATGGAAAAATCGAGCATGTTGTTATTACCAAGCGGAACGATTGTTGATATCACAACGGATCGAGCCAAATATCATGCCTTGCGCCAATCCTGGCTGGGTGTACATTCGAATAGTAGTCACAGCGAACTTTATGCGCTGGTAGACGTCATCTACCGTCTGCGTGACAGTGATGGGGAAATAAAACGGGGTAGCACAGAATTTGATTTTGTATATGCCGGTGAGACCGTCGCGAGTATAGATACCAATTCCAATTGGAGTGAAGTCGAGCGTCGTTTATTTTTTAAATGGCTTACTGAAGAGACTCAGGTAAAGCGCATAGAAAATTGTCGTCGACGATTGGAAGATCATCAACACACCTTAAGTAGTAAAACTCACCAAGCCAGCAAGCGTTTTTATTCCTTACTTGAACAGCGATTGTCGTCGCATAAATTACGGCGCGCAGCAGCATCTCAATGGTTAGCAACCATTAATAATTTTAGCAAAACGGGTTTACGCCAGGATGAATTCTACTGGTCCGGTTTGCAAGGGTTATTAAAATCTTGTGATGCAAATGCGATCATTGCTAAAGAAGTCTTACTTGAATGTATTGAAAAAAATAAAATTCGTCTGGAATTAAGCACTGAACTCTGTTTTGATGAACACGGTGGATTATCATTTGTTGAAACAGCCAAACCGATGCCACATCAAGCCGTTTATCGAGCCGCATTAAAATTGGATTCACAATGTATTTGTGTGATGCGTTATCAAGATTCCGCGGCAAACTACCGCATTGGTTTGGTCAAAACTTTAAATTCGCATCATACCATGGCACTCAATCAATTTTGGTTTGCGCTGGACCCGTGGGGACGTGCGATTATTAATCCACAAACAAGTTCAACACAGTATTCGCGTTTTTTTAGTTGCAGCGAATCAGCAAAGCAACATGCAAGTTTACATGCAAGAGAATATTTAGGCTTGCGCCAAGGGGTTCGTCCCAATACTTATTATGATCACATGACCTTAGTGGGTGGTGAGCATTATCGTGAATGGAAATTAAGTTTGCCGCATCATCAACGCAGCTTTTTTGGTGCGCATTATTTTGATCACAATGTACTTGCCCATATTCGCACGACGATTCGTCATGATGCGCAGGGTAAGAAAATTCTTTTCATCGAAGAAGTGCAAAGTGATTGGCATCAGAGCGGTAAACGTTATGGTTATGACAATAATCCTTGGGGTTCGGTCGCACATGCACCGTTTGCCAAAGAATGGGTCATGTTAGCGGTGAAGCAAATATTAATTCAAGCTAAAAATATGGGTCTGCAAGGCATTGCTTGGACGCCGGGTGCAATACAGGAAAAACGCTATCATCGTTCACTGGATCGCATACGATCTATATATGATAACGATATTCCACAAGGTCTGAATCGTTTGGGTAAACGATTCGGTTTAAACGTGAAATACACCACAATTGCAACACGCGATCCTTGGTTGACATTGCATAAACAACAAGACAAATGGCGGGTAGCCTGTGGTGAAGGAAAGTTTCAAACGCGTGCGAAATACAGCAGCAGAGAACAAGCCATGGCGGTGATCTATCGACATAGCCGATGCATAGATTTAGATATACCGGTGTTCTATTTCAATCATAGCCTGCGACAGCAAATCCGTGATCGTGGTTTGCCCTTGTTTGGTGAAACGTGGGACTAGTGGTTTAGCGTCCTGCACATTGACTGATTACACTAGCGGTTTGGCTGCATAAATATGTAATGACTAAATCAATTTCAGACGCGTTAAGCTTGCGAAACAATTTCGGTGGCATCACTCGGATATCATTCGCACCTAATAACAAACGTGAAATTGTACGACCAATTTCATTATCACGATCGAGTCCGCTGAGCACGCCGCCTTGGGTATCACTCATGGCACTCAAATCAATATTAAAACGTGCACGACTAAGATTCTGATTCAGTGATGAGTTATGACATTGACCACAGGCTTGGCTTAAAATACCCGGCGCATCTAAACCTGCTTGCACCGCAAAACCAATATCTGCAAGTTGACGGGTATAAAAAGCATCACGTAAATCGGGAAGGGCAGATGCGGTTAACACTCCGCTACGAAAATTTTGATAGGCATTTATCAAGCTGCCAAGCGTTGTTGGGTCTGTCACTTTGATATCGTGATAGGGCACAGCAATATTATTACCGCTAATGGTGAGTGCATTTAACGCGTCCCAGGTCGCGCTGCGTCCCGGTACGCTATTATTCGTTGGTTGCGTCGGTGAACTTGCAAACACTTCTGCTTGAATTGCCCGCGAATTAAATTGCACGAATGCATTGCCATTATTATTGCCACGAACTAAGTTTTCCAATAAACGAGGATCGGATGCCGTGATTAAGTTAGCCGGTATGCCGGCATAGGCTTCCGTGCTTCCTCGGGCTGCGCGAAAATCATCGATTAATACATTGCTAGCGGTATTGCTACGAAACCAATGACTCCAGGGAAAACGTAATTCTTGCAAAATCAGGAATTTTGCTGTGCCGGGTCCAGCGGTTTGATGGCAATGCAGACAGTCTAGTGTGGTATTGGCCAAGTTGACTTCATCAAATAAAGTAAACGAGGTCCAGCCAGATTCAGTTGCGGGTGTTAATAGATCACCCGTGGTGCAACTATCGGTCGCACTGCATGGCAGCGTAAAATTAAATAAGTAAAAATTTAATTCATTCGTGACGCGGTCAGCGGCCACGATTTCCGCTAATAGATCGCCGCGAACAAATCCTAAAGCAACAAAACCTGGCGGGGCATTGGGTCCGCCACCGCGGCGTCCGCCAGTATTATTAGCAGTAAAAACGATAGCGCGAGGATTAATAGCATTCACTTCTTTGGCAACTAGCGAACTGGAGTGACCGGTTAAGGCAAACGAAGGATTGCCATTCGCCCCATTATTACGCCGACCGGTGGCTGTGGGATTGTTAAAACTTAAGCCTAAGGCGGCTTGTAAGTCGGTGATGGATGTGATGTTGGGCAGTGTTGCGCCACAAAATGCGTCAGTGACAGCATCATTTCGATTAGCCGCAATCGCACGGGCACATACTTCCTGTATTTGAGCGGTACCACCGGCAAACCCCGCAAGTGGATTGGATTCAATAACCGGTTCTGTGACAAAAGTATCCAGAATATATTGCGCCACATTAGCCGCGCAATCAGCAATGCAGGTCGTTGGATCAAGCGGTGGCATGGTTTGTTCAATAATCGTGGTGAGTTCAGCTAAACTCATCGCACGTGTCACACCTATGGTGGTACTAACGCCAGCACCATCTATACCATGACAATCGGCGCAATCAGCCATATAAATTTCTGGGCCATGGGTAATTGCAATGGTTAATGCTGAGCGAGTACTTATAGTAATTGCATTAGAAAATGCTGAGGCATTGCCGGTTGTGTCAACGGCCCGAACTTGAAACTGGTAAACCGTTTCCGGAATAAGCGATGTTAATTGGATTTGGGTGATATCAGCACTAGCGAGCAATGTGTTGCCATCAAAAATTTCATAATTGCTAAGCGAGACATCATCTATTGATGGTGTCCAAAATAAGGTTACATGAGACCCCCCAATACTGGTGGCGCGTAAGTTTGCCGGTGTAGTCGGCGCTTGACTATCTACCGCTAAAGAAATTAACGCAACCGGCGCGACACTTGTTTTAAATTTTATTTTTTGTTGTGTGACGGTTTGTAAATTGGTGTCGAGGCTTTGAATTTGTAACACATAATCATGATTGGATTGTAATTGGGTGATGGTGAATTCTGTATTTTCCGTTTCGGCAATTAAATTGCCATTCAAAATCAATTCATAATTTTCAATCGATGCGGGTTTAGTTTCATTCCATGCAACACTAATTTGATCATGACTGAGTGATTGAATGCGTAAACCTTGCTGAATATTTTGCGACGGCAGGTTTTCGCTACAGGCAGTAATAGATAGAAGTAAAAAAAGAAAAACAGTAAACCATCCATTGGATAGGCGCCAACCTAGCGACCACTGGCTATCCATAATACATCCCCACATCAAACATTTTATCTATACCCGAATTCAATGTCCGAGCTTTTATATCAAATATAGTAGGTAATAATTCAGTGCCTGGCAAGTGAATCTTTGCGCCATGGTTTGAACCGTACTCAAAAGGAATGCAGCTACAGCTGTTAGGGGTTAATGAAAAATATAAGTAGACTGGTAAACAGCGCAATTAATAAAGTGCGCAAACCTGACCATAACCAAAATGTTTGACTAATGCGTCCAAGAAAAACACCTAAGAAAAATAAAACGATAAATGCAATGCCGATACATAATAAAAAAGGATTACTGTCGTCGGGAAGCAAGGTAGAAAAAAACAAAGGGCAAAGAATTAGAAGTGAAATTATTAAGGGCGAGACCCCATTAACCAGAGCGACAAGAAAAGGAATTAAGCGTGCATGCTTTTTGTGCTGTGAGTCACTGAGATCATCAATCATTGCTTGTTGCAATTCACTGAGTTCAAGTTTGCGCTCAGCTTGTTCACTAATATAAGCGCTGGTAACGCCACTGACACCAAGTGCAATAGCAGCGCCTAGGCAGGCACTAATAGCCATCTGAATATCGTGGCTTTGATTGACATAAAACCCCATGACAATGCCCAGCATAGTGAGTGCCCCGTCAAAACCATTTACGACGAAGTAACGTCTTGCGATTTGTTGACCACTATGGGATTGCATGAGGCTAGTCAGTTACGGATTATTAAATTCAACTTCGTCAACACTATGTAAGGAGCCACCTAAGCGACTGATGGCATCATTGAATTGCTCAAAATCGATATTTTCCGCTTCAATCGTAATTACGACAGATTCGGTTTTTTCGTCCACTTCTACGACTTCATATTTCACCCGGTAACCGGGCTGTAACTCTGCCAACTGACGGGTAAATTCCAGGCCAGAGGGTTGATGCGGTTTGAGTACATCTAAAACCAAACGGGTTAAACTGGCCATACAATTTCTCCTAAGGCTTACAACACTATGGTGCAATAAAATCACTATGAGCTCAAGTTTTTGATTGGGGGAAAAAAATAACTTCAACCCAACTGAAATTTATTCTTATGAAAGTTATTGGTTTTCAAACTTAATTTTCGATTAAGACAAAAAATAAATTTATTGGATTTCCGTGAGGCTGAAACTTGATTAAAAGGGAAAAATCGTCTACGCTGGAAAAAGCTGGTTATTTACATTATTTAATGTTTTAATCTCCAGCTAGAAACATTGTACATTGTCACGGTTATATCTAGTCACATCCTTTCTTGTGTTCTTCTGTAAGTTACCTTGAACAAGTTGCAATATTTTTTCACCACAATCTATTTTTATGAGGTAGTCTCAATGAATACTGGTACAGTTAAATGGTTTAACGAAACCAAAGGGTTTGGCTTTATTTCTCCGGCAGACGGTAGTGCTGACGTTTTCGTTCATTTTTCTGCGATTAAAGCAGACGGTTTCCGCTCTTTAAGCGAAGGCCAAGCAGTTAGCTATAAGGTTGAAAACGGCCCTAAAGGTCCACAAGCGGCTGAAGTTGAAGTTCAATCTTAATTGAACATTGATGGCCCTGTTGCAGTATGTGACGGGGCCATTTGTTTCCCTCCCCCAAGATCCAAACTCCTTGTTTAACTTTTTGAAATATCAAGATAAACTAAACATTGCTTAGTGTCTGCCGGTATCTTGTACTGAAATATGTCTGATCTTCCCACTCAATTATCAAAAAACCTGATTATTCGTTTATTGCTGATTATTGTTGGCTCTATTGCCGTGGTTCTAGGATTTATCGGTATATTTGTCCCTGGACTGCCAACCGTGCCTTTTTTATTGCTTGCGGCTGCTTGTTATGCGCGGAGTTCGCAGCGTTTTTATCACTGGTTGCTTAATAATAGACCACTGGGTCCAATTATTTGCCAATGGCGCGAAAACCAAACCATTTCCCGGCGAAACAAGACCTGGGCAATATTGAGCACCATGCTCAGTTTTGGCGTGACCATTATATTTTTTATTCCTTCGCCCTGGGTGCAATTGGGATTGACGCTAGCGGCGCTCGTGTTAGTGAGCATTATTATGCGTTTGCCTACAGAAGTGGTTTCAGATCGCAATCAAAGCTAGGCAAACTATTTCACCAAGTTTTTGCTGATGGCTCAGCCAGCCATAATGCATCCACCTTGGTTACGTAAATAATCAATGAAGAGTTGATCAAATTCAGGGATGACCGATTGTTTTACACTGGGAAGGCCCAATAAAGCTTGGCTCCAGCGACTAAGTGCCGAATTTTCAGGGATGATGTTCAAATTCAGTTGTTGCTGCATCACTGCATAGCGCATAAACAATGGCGCAAAAGCGGCATCGGCAAGCGAGAATTCGGTGCCATTAAAATAGGGTGAGTGAATCAGCTGTTTTTCCAGGATGTTGAACTGGGATTGAATAGTATTGAGAAATTGCTCATATGCGAGTGTATCTTTTTCAATGCTCATTAGATATTGATTGCCTATCATATCGGAAGCAAATTCAATCCAGGCGCGGTTTTTGGCTTTTTGTAAGACATCTTCTGGGTGTAGCGATGGTGGTGTGATTTCGTCCAGGTACTCATTAATAACCGCTGATTCAAACAAGACTTCGCCGTCCACTTGTAATAGTGGAACCTTGCCTAAGGGCGAAATGGCATTAAACCAATCGGGTGGATTGCTGAGGTCAATATATCGAATATCAAAAGTGATATTTTTTTGCAATAACGTGATAACTGAGCGTTGCACAAATGGGCAAAGATTAAAACTAACAAGTTCGATTTTATTAACCATGGCTAATTCATTCCTCGATTCTAGCGTGAACGTTAATCGTCTAATAAAACAACAAAGATTGTATAAACGGTTTTGACGAGGTGCTAGGTTACGAGGTTTTTACCGCTTTGGGAACACCTAAAGTGAAACGTGAACCACGTCCTTCTTCACTTTCGAGTCGAATAAATCCGCCCATTTTCTCCGCGAATTCTTGGCAAAGTATCAAACCCAAGCCGGTTCCTGCTTCATTGTGAGTGCCTCGGGTTGATTGGGTGTTTGTGATAATGCCAAACAAAGACACTTGTCGTTCAGCGCTAATACCAACGCCGTAGTCAAGAATGTGTACCAACTGATATTTTTCATCTTCGTCAATCAGAATGCGAATTTTTCCGCCCGTGTGGCTAAATTTAATCGCATTATTGATTAAATTACGCAGAATAGTCTGCAACATGGGTTCATCGGCTAGTGCCCATGCCGGTTTTTCATGTTCGATTGTTAGGGTAATTGCTTTATTTGTTGCTTGGGTCAAGAGCAATGACGTTGCCTGATTAAGCATATGTTTGAGTTCGACGGATTCCGGGTGAAATTCAATTTGTCCACGTTGACTTTGAGACCAAGTTAATAGTTGTTCGAGAAAATGCTGAGTGGTTAAGGTTGTTTGCCTTACCTGTGTTAACACTTCATCGCTAAAGTCATTTTTATCCAGAATAATTTCGTTGAACAAGCTGGTTAAACTTGCGATAGGTCCTTTTAAATCATGCGCAATAATGGAAAAAAAACGATCCTTTGTTGCATTGGCGCGACGTAACTCCCGTGTTTGTGCAGCAACTTCTTGTTCCAATTGTTCGGCATAATGTTGTGAAGCCAATAATAAACGCATTTTGCTATCTTCCGCTTCAATATGCGCTATCTTGAAACGATCAGCCAGCGCCAAAGATAATAATACGGAATCGATCACCATGCCAAAGTCCACGGCATGGTAGGTGTAAAAGTTAAAGGGAATTAATCCTAAAACGGCTAGTGCGGTAACAAACGAGCCAACAAACCCAGCAATGGCAGCAGTTAAGAAGAATCGCGCCGAGCGGTTGCCATCGAGCAATGCAATTAGACCTAGAAACAATACAAAAGGCGCGTAGAATACCACCCATAAAATTGAACTTAGTACATGCCAGCCGTAGCCCAAAGCAAACAACACAACAAAACTGCCAATAACGGTGATTAAGAAGAATTTGGCCCAACGAAAGGCTTGTGGTATGGCTTGTTTTAAGTTTAAAAATGTTATCGCAAATAAGAGTCCGGATATGACAAAAAAATAAATAAATATTGAATGCGCCCAATTACTCCACTCAGGGGAATTCGGCCACAAATGCGCGTAAGTATAGCCATTATAAGTTGAATGCATCACTAGGAAGCAGAACACATAAAACACATAACTGGCATAAACTTTTTCGCGTATGGAGACAAAAAGGAATAAATTGTATAACAGCATGGCGACAATAACGCCGTAAGTAAATCCCAGGTACAATAATTCATGCCGCAAATTTTTGAAAAAAAATCCTTCTTGCCATAAACTCATTTTAATTAAATAAGGATCACGCGTTTCCGTGCGCACAATGAGTTGCGTTGCGCCGGGTGGTAAGTCTAATTTGAAGTTGCTATTTTGCAGGGCTAAAGCACGTTGAGAAAAAACAATTGTATCTCCGCCTTGCATGGCGACTGATTGTGCATCGGGATAAATAAGATTAACTTCGATTTTATCTATCCAACTGGGTTCGACAAATAAATAACGTTGTTGTGACTGTTGACTAGGATTATAAAGATTGACAATAAACCAATAAGCGGCATCACTAAAACCAAAACTGACAATATTGCCGGACGATGACCGACTAAGCGAGCTATTAAAGCCTTTAACATTATCGAGGGTGAATTGTTTGTTCCGGTCTTCGATGATTCGGCTTGAAGGTATTAATTCAGTATGCGGTAATTCAATATTGACTAAGTTATGTGAATTATAGGAAAGTTGATCCGCTGATATGTTGCCTGTACAGGAAAAAAAAAGTAGTAGGCTAAACCCAATGTAGTTATTGCTTTTACACAAATACTTCAAGAATAAACTACACATAAGTATACGCTTTAATGAAACTGCCTTTAGTTAATTACGCATAAGTCCCTGAATGATGTCAGCCTTATAATTGTCTCAAAGTATTATTAGGAACTAATAAAAAAGCATAATTCAATCAATGAGATTGTGCCCAATTAAGGTCTAGACAGGGTTTATATCGACAGTTTGAGAATTCGCTTAAAGCACTAATTATTAAGATTTTCTAGCGCCCAATGAATATGTTCATCTAGTAAAGCACTGTGGCGATTTAAGGCGTGTTGCAATACCGCCGCTACCTCGGGTGAATAGGCGCAATTACCTAAGGCGATGGCAATATTACGTAACCATTGGTGATACCCAATTCGACGAATCGCTGAACCCTGAGTTTTTTTATCGAATTCATTTTCGCTCCATTGGAACAGCGAGATTAAACTGGGGCGATCCAGACCGTGCCGCACCTGGAAATCCTTTTCCACGCTAGGTTTGGCGAACCGATTCCATGGGCAAACAATTTGGCAATCATCACATCCATAAATGCGATTCCCGATGGCGGTTCGAAATTCCACGGGAATAGAACCTTTTAGTTCAATGGTTAAATAAGAAATACAGCGCCGAGCATCAACAACATAGGGTTGCACAATGGCATCGGTTGGGCAGGCTTTGATACAGGCATCGCAAGAACCACAATGCTCACTCACGACAGAGTCAATGGGGAGGGCAATGTCGACATAGATTTCACCAAGAAAAAACCAGGAACCAACCTCTCTATCTAGCAAATTACTATGCTTACCGACCCAACCAAGTCCGGCTTTGGCTGCTAATGGTTTTTCCATGACCGGTGCGCTGTCAACAAATACTCGATAGTTTAAGGGTTGGATTTCGGCCGCAATTTTACTTGCCAGTTGTTGCAAACGTTTGCGCATTAGTTTGTGATAATCGCGGCCTAGGGCGTATCGAGAAATATAGGCGAGATGGTTTTGTCGTAGTAAGTCATTTAAGTCTATGGTTTCCTCGGGAAGGTAATCCATACGTAGACTGATGACGCGTAAGGTGTTTTGCACAAGTTGCGCTGGACGAGTGCGTTTGTGTCCATGTTTATGCATATAATGCATTTCACCCTGGTAATTCAGATCGATCCATTGCTGCAGTTGTGTTTCGGTTTGCGAGAGTTCGGTGTCGCAAATAGCGGCTTTTTGAAAACCAAATGCCTGTGCCCAGGATTTGATTTTCATCGCCAGCTCGTTTAGTGTTGCATCAGTTAGGTTAGGCAAAACAATGATCATCAATGTGAAGTTTACTTCTGTAGTATAACGGAAAAGCAGAATAAATATGCAGTTCAAACACCACGTCTTACCTCGGGAACTTTATACAGCGGCGCAAGTTCGTGAGCTTGATCGTCGAATTATCGAATCCCAAGGCATTCCGGGTTATGAATTAATGCAACATGCTGCGCAAGCGGCATTTGATTTTCTACGTCAGCGTTGGCCTCAAGCGCAAAATTTAGTATTTGTTTGTGGCGCGGGCAATAATGCCGGTGATGCCTATGTCATGGCAAAACTCGCGCTTGAAGCAGGGCTGCAAAGCCAAGTTTTATACTTATGCGAACCCGAGCATTTGAAAGGTGAGGCCAAGCTTGCGGCCATGGATGCGACTAAAGCCGGTGTGAATATCCAAGGATTTACTATCGCACAACTCAGTCAATCGGATTTAATTGTTGATGGTTTGCTGGGTACGGGTTTGCATCGTGCCGTCACCGGTATTTGGGCTGAAACTATTCGAGCAATCAACGCTTCAGCACTTGAGGTTCTGGCGCTAGATATTCCTTCGGGGTTAAGTGCCGATACGGGGAATATTTTAGGTGAAGCCATTCGCGCGAATGCAACCATTAGCTTTATCGCTTTGAAACAAGGATTGTTTACAGCCGATGCCTATGATTGCTGCGGTGAAATTATCTATGCTGATTTAGGCGCACAAGCCCAACTTTTCCAAAGTCAAACGCCTAGTGCTTATTTGCTGTCGAATTGGCCAGCATTGCCACCACGGAAAAACAATTCACACAAAAATGATTTTGGCCATGTCCTAGTGATTGGTGGTAATCACGGCATGGCGGGTGCGGCGCACTTAGCAGGTTTAGCGGCGTTGCGTAGCGGTGCTGGCCTAGTCAGTATCGCCACACGGCAACAACATGCAAACCAATTAGGTATACAAAGCCCGGAACTAATGGTGAGCGCGGTTGAGAATAAACAAGCATTACAAACATTATTGCATCGAGCGACTGTCATTGTGATGGGTCCCGGCATGGGTGAGGATGAATGGGCGGTTTCAGTTTTTAATCAAAGCTTACAAGCAAATAAACCCATAGTCATCGACGCCAGTGGCTTGAATCTTTTAGCGCAACATCCGCAAAAACGTGATCATTGGGTATTAACGCCTCATCCTGGAGAAGCCGCACGTTTGCTACACTGTAGTCCTGCACAAGTGCAGCAACAACGATTTCAACATCTGCAACAATTACAACAAACCTATGGCGGGGTTTGTTTATTAAAAGGGGCTGGCACCTGCATTGCGGATGCAATACAAACACAAGTTGTTGCCAATGCAAATCCCGCTATGGCGACAGCAGGCATGGGTGATGTGTTAAGTGGAGTCATCGGCGCACTCATGGCACAGATTGGCGATTGGTCTTTATTGGATATTGTTAGCACTGCTGCGTTGGTCCATGCAAAAGCCGCAGAACAAGCATCACAAGGTCGGCAACGAGGTTTAATTGCCAGCGATGTTATTCAGCAACTACCCAGTGTGTTAGGCGCATGAACGAATCTAATATTTATATTGCAGGGGAACAGGGTATGGCCGCATTTGCTGCTGCACTTGCTCACGCCCGCGAACCCAAGCAAGGACTCATTATTTTTTTACACGGTAATTTAGGTGTGGGCAAAACCACATTTGCACGTGGTTTCATTCACGCGCTCGGGCATCGGGGCGCTGTTAAAAGTCCCACCTATACCTTAGTCGAGCACTACGCCTTACAGGGCGAGCGCATTTATCATTTTGATTTATACCGACTCGGTGATGCAGAAGAACTGGAGTACATGGGTATTCGTGATTATTTCTCACCCCATGCGATTTGCTTAATCGAATGGGCGGAAAATGGCGCCGGGGTTTTGCCGCAAGCTGATATTGAATTACATATTTCGATTGAAGATAGCGCTAAACGGCGCATTCAAATTCAGACCCATAGCCATAAAGCGCATCGAATGCTCAAACATTTGGCTAGGCACTACGGTGTGGATTCTGCATAAAATTAATCCATGTCATAGTTTTGACCAATGTTTTATCTTGATGTAGACTGAATTCCCGTTAGAACTCAATAGTTTGAATATTCATATGCGCCAAAAAAACCGGAATTGCCAAACCGCCGCTATTGCAATCCTTAGTTTAATGAAATCTAGTATTTTAATTGCAGCACTATTTTGCCTTAGCATAGGTAGCGTTTTTGCTAGCAAACTCAATGGAATTCGTACCTGGGTATCACCTGAATATACTCGCATTGTTTTTGACTTATCCAAACCTATTGAATCCAGTCTTTTCATGTTAAAAAACCCCTATCGTTTGGTGGTGGATTTAAACAAAACCCATTTGAGCACTGACATGCCCGAACTTGATGCCGAGCAACATCCCTTGTTAAGCGCCATTCGTAGTGCCAAACGCAATAAACGCGATTTGCGCGTAGTGTTGGATTTGAATGCTGAAACCGATTACCGCAGTTATAAGCTCGAAGCCAATGCGGTTTATGGGCATCGATTGGTGGTGGAGCTAAATCACCGCAATCAAGCTATAAAAAGCAAATCCAACACTGAATCTGTGCCAGAACAGAGTGCTGGAGGAATTCTGGCACAAGCTAGTGACGGCATCGAAAAAATAATTGAGCAAGTCAGTCAAGCGGAATCCAAACGAAATATTATTGTGGCCATTGATGCAGGCCATGGTGGGGAAGATCCAGGCGCTAATGGCGCTAAAGGCACACAAGAAAAAATAGTGGTGCTTAAAATTGCACGAAAACTTGAGCGATTACTGAATCAGGAAACTGGAATCAAACCAGTGATGATACGTAAAGGCGATTATTACATCAGCCTGCGTAAACGTATTGCTTTAGCACGTGAAGCCAAAGCCGATTTATTTGTGTCTATTCATGCAGACGCATTTCATAATCCTCGGGTACGCGGATCATCAGTTTTTATTCTTTCACCCAAAGGTGCGAGTGACGAAGCCTCACGCTGGTTAGCCGAGCGGGAGAACGCGGCGGACTTAATCGGCGGGGTAAGTCTTGATGATAAAGACAATGTGCTTGCAAGCGTTTTACTCGACTTGTCATTGGTGGGAACTATCGATGTTAGTAGTCAAGTGGCCAGTGAAGTTTTACAAGAAATGCGCAAAGTTGGGCACATGCATCAGCGGCAAGTGCAAAGCGCAGGTTTTGTCGTGTTAAAATCCCCCGACATTCCTTCAATGCTGATTGAGACCGCGTTTATATCCAATCCTAAAGAAGAAAAACGCCTTAATTCAGATCGTTACCAACAAAAACTGGCAGCTGCGATTGTCAGCGGTATAAAACGTTATTTTCATGAAAACCCTCCCCCCGACACGTTGTTGGCCAGTCTGGATGATCGCTCCTATGTAATCCGCGATGGCGACACTTTAAGTGAAATTGCCAATCGTTATCGAGTAACCGTAAGAGACTTGATGGCATTAAATCGTTTAGGCTCGAATGTCTTACGTGTCGGGCAACGCATTTCAATACCCACCATACAGTAGTTCATTACTCAAGCGACTAGGCCAAACATAGTGTTTGCTTAGTTCTACTCGGCCTGTAAATTGCAAATAGTGCTTCTATGGAATTATTTTTAAAAACAAAAGCTTAAATACAGGTGTTGGGTTAAATGAGTGACTCGAAACAGTTATCAAACTGGCTTGTCTTCAGCGCGCTTATGCTTTGCCTGGGCGTGGGATCTTATTACTCATATTTAACCATTCGTGTGCAAACTGAAAATGATGCTGCAAATTTTCATCGGCAACATTTTGCCATTGCACAAAACCATCTCAAACAATTGGATCAGGAATGGGTTCGTTTAGTCCAGGGTCTCAGCCAATCTTCCAGTATTCAGACATTATTGCTTACATCCAATCGCGGACAAAAAGCGCGTGCGCGGCAACTTGCGACAAATTTTAAAAATCCATTTAATGATTTATTGAAATCCAGTGTGAATCATTTGGATACCGTGCGGGTTACCAATGTACGGGGCGAAGACGTGGTCGTCGTGAGTCAGCGTGTTGATTGGAATGATGTTGCCGATCACAGTAGCGAAGCCAATTTTCAACGGGTCTTGTTCGCCAGTCAGGGTAATATTGCTCCGATCGATATTCGTAAAGTAGGCAAGCATGTGTATTTAGAACGTAGTGTTGCCGTCTATCAAGATCAAGAGCGTCTTGGCATGGTGACACTTTCCAGTAATATTGAACGCTTGCTGCAACATTATTACGCTTGGCCAGGGCAAGCCATCCAGCAATATAAAATTCTAAAACAAGGTGACTCATATGTGGCTTTGCTTGGGCAGACCGTATTAGCCGTGCCGCCATCGATAATCTCATTAGAACAAGAGCCTTTTTTTAAACAAGAAGCAAAATTTTGGTTTGGTGAAAAGAATTCTGTTTTGGGTTTGACAGTATTACAACAAACACCTGCGAATTTGGAAGCCGATGTGATTGCTGATCACCACGCTAGCTTTATTGCGGTTGCAATTTTGTTAAGTGTGATTCTGTTGATTGTTTCTGGTTTATTTATTTTTCGTCTACGACGAGTGAGCACCGAAAATAGTTCAGAACGTGAGTTTATACGCAATCGATCCAAGTTTCTCGCCAATATCAGCCATGAAATTCGCACACCACTTAGCGGCATGTTGGGAATGGTGTCATTGGTAAAAGATACTCATTTATCCAAAGAGCAATTAAGTTTAATCAGTTCGATTCAACGGTCGGGTGAATGGTTATTTCAATTGCTAAATGATTTTCTTGATTACTCAAAAATCGATGCAGGCCAATTAGAGCTGGAATATATCGATTTTGACCTGCGCACCATGGTTTCCGATATCATCGAATTAATGTCGATTCAAGCATTTAATAAAGGCTTGGAGCTGACGAGTTTGATTAGTGCAGAAATGCCAGAACGCATTAATTCCGATCCCACGCGAATTCGCCAAATACTTTTGAACTTACTGGGCAACGCAGTAAAGTTTACCGATAAAGGTGATGTGGCTTTAAGCATTAGTCAATTTGAAAATAAACAGGATGAAGCTTTTTTACGTTTTGATGTGATTGATACAGGTGTTGGTCTTAATGTTGATGATGTGAGTTTATTATTCAAACCCTATCAGCAGTCCGGCGCTAGCGTTAGTCGCCAATACGGCGGAACCGGATTAGGCTTGACCATTGCTAAACAATTGCTTGATGCATTAGGTGGTGAAATATCCGCTGAAGAAAATGCCCATGGCGGCTCGACCTTCTGGTTTTGCATACCACTTAAAGTCGCGGAAGTCGCACAACCTGTGGA
>Ga0224506_10001486_pt1 | contig 16693 bp, 18 predicted proteins | sample SF_Jan12_sed_USG_2_FD_169108 | JGI IMG/M metagenome (GOLD analysis project Ga0224506, IMG submission 169108) | Sediment microbial communities from San Francisco Bay, California, United States - SF_Jan12_sed_USGS_8_1 | ecosystem: Environmental > Aquatic > Marine > Sediment | place: USA... | reverse complement strand
GCATAGGGCAGTCGAGGGTGTCGGCGATAGCTCGAAAAAGTTCGGCCTCAGTTGGTGTAATTGTCTTATTAGCTATTATGCAGGAAGCGCAGGCCTTGAGAAGTTGCGGTTTCTTCAGCGGTTTGAGTCGGGCAAGTTCATCGAGAGCATCGTTTAATTTAGACAGGCTTAGATCTTCCTCTTCAATAAGCTGTATATCCAGCCCCCCAAGTTCTTTGTTGGCATGATTGAATGCGTCCCGTGTATTCGGTTGCCTGTCGGCGTGAATTAGCAAAGATAGCAGAACGGCGCACGAGTTTTTAGCCTGCCGCAGGGAGCAATGCCTGCGTTTCCCGAAAGGCTGTTTAATGAATATATCATCAAGGTGTCCAAGTACAATTTTTTGCATTGACCATTCCAGTAAACTTATTTTTGAATCTATTTTCATCAGCTCCGTCAGGTTGTCTTTAAATAATACATATTGTTTTTTTGAAAGTTGTCTTAATGAAGATAGCGCCATATCAACGAGTGGCAGCCGGTATTCCGCTTTCACATCGGCGACTGTATTGACCAGTTTTATAATTTCTTTGTATACGCCCGGATTGGCTGATGTCAGCAGGTGATGTAATTGTTTTTTTCGAAACTCTTCCTTGCTATCCAGTATAAGAAAGTAGATAAGGGCGCGAGCTGCAAAAGGTTCGTGTGCGGCGTTTTTTAGTATCTCCGGTATTTCAGCGAGTATCTGGTGCGCATAACCCAGGTGTTGTTCAGTAGGTTGACCGGCCTGTTCAATGATTGAATCGCTATTCATGGCGGCGGCAACGGCCGTCATCATGGCTGCTGTTTTTGTTGTGCCGCTTTCCCGGGTGTCGGCCTTGCTATCGGCGTCGCTGGTTTTTCCCGGCTCCGGATATTCGAATTTACCGTCCCAGTCTGGCTGGATGCTGCGTATACGTTTTTCCAGTGGCGGGTGTGTCGCCAGCAGGCCGCCGAGATAGGTGCTTACGCCTGCGCCGAAAAGTGTATGGCTGATCTCGGCACTGCCGGGGTTGCTGAGCAGGGACCCCGCCGATGACCCGCCGATGCATTTTAGTGCACCTGCGATGCCATCGGGGTTGCGGGTAAATTGAACAGCAGAGGCATCGGCCAGGTATTCCCTTTGCCTGCTAACCGCGGCCTTGATCAGGTTTCCAAAAAAAGTACCCGCATAGCCGATGACCATCAGGCCCAGACCGAGGGCGACGATGCCGCCGCCGTTTTTCGAGTTACGTGAGCGCCCTGAAGTTCGCAGCAGGTAATAGCCGATCAGGCCGATGAGCATAATGCCGTGTAACAGGCCGATGAGGCGAATATTAAGCCGCATATCACCATTGAGTATATGGCTGAACTCATGTGCGACAACGCCCTGCAATTGATCGCGGGAGAGCATTTCTATTGCGCCACGGGTTATACCGATAACAGCATCGCTCGGGCCGTATCCAGCCGCAAAGGCATTGATGCCATCTTCATCAAGCAGGTAAACAGGTGGTACCGGTGTGCCCGAGGCGATAGCCATTTCCTCGACCACATTCAGAATTTTTTGTTTATTGGGGTCGTTGCTGTCGTTGATGACAAGTTCGGCCTGCATCATTTCAGCAACCCGGGCACCGCCTCCTGACAGGGAGACGATTTTATAGGCACTGCCCAGCGTGATAAGGGTGATTACGCCGGCGCTAATGAGTAAAAATATTTCCCAGTTGAAGGTGTCCAGGGCATTGTTCATGGTCTGTGTTTCGATGCTGACGTAGCCAAACACAACCATCACCAGAAGATTGGTAAGAGCAATAAGTGAAATAACCGCGAGTGCAAAAAACAGTACCAGCTTGCCGGTGTTTTTACGCGCTATATCCTGTGACTTAAAAAAATTCACAATTCGCTAAATGTGGAACCGGGCTAGAAGGAAACTTTGGGCGCAGCCTGTATTTCTGCACTATCTTCAAACTCGAGCAGGGTGGCATCCTGCGCATGTCCAAATGAGGCGGCCAATACATTGGTCGGAAATGATTGCTTGTAGGTATTGTATTCCATCACCTGGTCATTGAAGGACTGGCGTGCAAACGCAACCTTGTTTTCGGTGCTGGTTAGCTCTTCGCTTAACTGCATCATGTTCTGGTTGGCCTTGAGGTCGGGATAGGCCTCCATGACGACATTAAATTTGCTCATGGCACCGGCAAGCGCACCTTCGGCACCAATAAGCTCGCTGATGGCACCTGCATTGCCCGGGTCGGCCGCAGCAGCAGCCAGGCCATTGGCGGCAGCATTGCGTGCATTGATAACATTCTCAAGCGTTTCCTTTTCGTGTTTCATATAACCTTTGGCCGTTTCGATAAGATTGGGAATCAGGTCGTAACGACGTTTAAGTTGCACTTCGATTTGTGCGAATGCGTTTTTGTAACGATTGCGTAAACTGACAAGGTTGTTGAAAATATTTATGACATAAAGAATAACTGCTGCAATGATCACTAGCATGATTATGGTGGATGTTTCCATGTGTTTCCCCTTTATTTAATTTGTTGTCATATAAGAAAGATAGTGGCCAGGCCTAAAAATGCAAACAGCCCAACAATATCGGTGATAGTGGTTAGAACAACGCTGCCCGCAATAGCGGGATCGATATTAATTTTACGCATAATTAATGGAATAGCGACGCCAGAGAAAGCGGCTATGACCAGGTTGATAATAATGGCAGCCGCAATCACCAGGCCAATATTGATATCGCCAAACCAGAATACGGCAATGGCTGCAATGACCAGCGCCCAGCCAAAGCCATTGAACAGGCCAACAATAATTTCCTTGAAGACCAGCCATCGTCTATTGCTACGGCTAACCTGGCCAAGAGCCAGGCCGCGTATAACCAGTGTCAGTGTTTGGGTGCCAGCGATACCGCCCATGCTGGCAACGACATTCATTAACACGGCGATGGTGACAACTTTTTCAAGTGTGCCTTCAAAATTTGAAACCACCCACGACGCCATGAAAGCGGTAATGAGATTAATCCCAAGCCAGACAGCGCGACGCCTCGCGCTGGGGATAACCGGTGCGAATAAATCTTCTTCCTCATTCAGGCCGGCCATACTTAACACGGAATGGTCGGCTTCATCACGGATGACATCGACGACGTCATCAATGGTGATGCGCCCCAGCAGTTTCCCGTTTTCATCGACGACGGGCGCAGAGATCAGGTCGTGTGTTTCAAATATTTTTGCAACTTCATTGTCTTCAGTGCTGGCTTTGATGGCTTTCGTTGTCTGCGTCATGACTTTACTGACGGTTAAATTAGTATCCGAAGTCAATAATTTAGAAAGCGGTAACAGGCCGAGATAATCATTATTGCGGCTGATAACAATAAGGCTGTCTGTATTGTCAGGCATTTCACCGAGGGCGCGCAGGTAACGCAGCACCACATCCAGTGTTACTTCATAACGCACGGTGATGGTGTCGGTGTTCATCAGACCACCGGCACTGTCTTCCGGGTAGGCGAGTACAGACTCGAGGCGGTCTCGTCGTTGCGCATCCAGTGAAGTTAAAACCAGGGTGGTAACACGATCGGGTAGCGACTGTATAAAGTCAGCCAGGTCATCGATATCAAGGCCCTCAGTCGCATTGACAAGTTTCTCTAATGACATATCGCGAATTAAAGTAGAGCGAACTTCTTCACCGATGTGAATTAATACTTCACCTTCTCTTTCTGGATCAACCAGCTCCCAGATAAGGTTGCGCTCGGTGTGGGGCAGGGATTCCAGCAGGTGGGCAATTTCTGCAGAGTGCAGTTCATTGAGCATGCGCCGTGCCTGTTGCATGGCACCTGTTTTCAGGGCATTGGTTAGTGCCTGGGCCTGGTGTTCTGTTTTTTCCGAGCGATTGGCTTCAGTCATTATTATTTCAACTGGTTACGACACCGTTTGGTGAGGGTGTGATGAAAAATTGTTGAATAGTGTAGCACGTAGCCCGGCCGTAACCAGGTGATTTATATGCGGTATTACTGATTGAGTCGCTCGACCTGTGCTTCTATTTCCTGGGTGGACTGGCACGCCAGAATTTTGCGGACCTGTGGGCGCAAACTGGAGAGCTTGCTGTGGTTGATAATATGCTTGACCTCAAGCAGTGAATTGGCCTGTACGCTGAAATAATTCAGACCCATGCCCAGGAGCAGGCGCGTATATTGTGGATCGCTCGCCATCTCTCCGCAGAGTGAAACGGGTATACGCGCTTTTTTTCCAGCATCAATGGATAGTTTGATCAACTGCAATACAGCCGGGTTTAGCGGGTTGTACAGGTAGTTGACTTCATCATCGATACGGTCCAGTGCAAGCGTGTACTGAATTAGATCGTTGGTTCCAATTGACAAAAAATCCAGTTGTTTGGCAAAGGCATCAGCTGAGAGGGCGGCAGCGGGTACTTCTATCATGGCACCGACTTTTAGTTGTTCGTTAAACCTGACATTGCGTTGACGTAATTCCTGTTTGGCTGTTTCGAGCAGGCTCAGTAGCTGATGCAGCTCCTCGATATTGGTTAGCATGGGTATCATCATGCGAACAGGGCCTAAAGCGGCGACACGTAGAATGGCGAGCAACTGTGGTAAAAACAATTCTGGTTCCTTCAGGCAGCGACGAATAGCGCGTAGTCCCATGGCAGGGTTGTGTGCGATGGGCCCCTGGTTGATGGCGTCCTCTATTTCTTTGTCAGCGCCGAGATCGGCTGTGCGGATAGTAAGCGGGAGATCATTTAATCGGAACAGGGCACGTTTGTAATTTTTAAACTGCGTTTCTTCATCGGGCCATTCATTCTTTTCCATAAAAAGCATTTCTGTTCGATACAGGCCAACACCTGTCTGATCAAATTGGTGCAGTGTACGAATGTCTTCCGGGCGGTCAATGTTGCCGTGTAATGTGATGGCTTTGCCATCCAGCGTAATTGCGGGAACATTTTTTAGCTTTCGAAGTAAATCTTTTCGAACTTTTTCCTTTTTTCTAAGCTCGCGGTATTGCTTGAGTGATTGCCTGTCAGGCGTATTAATGACCATGCCGTGCTGGCCATCAATGATAAGCGTTTCACCAGAGCGTATTAACTGGCGTGCGTAGCGGGCACCGACGATGGCGGGAATGCCGATATTTTTTGAGAGGATGGCAGTGTGTGACAGGGGCCCGCCAAACTCGGTAACAAACCCCGCAATCTTCTGATGCTGAAACATGAGCGTGTCTGCGGGCGTCAGGTCATCGGCAATAATGATGCGTCCCTTTAGTTGGGTTGCGTCGGGTGCATGATCAGGCTGTTCGGCCAGGCAGCTTTGAATTTGACGCACTACATGTAGCACATCATCCTTTCGCGTGCGCAGGTATGAGTCCTGCATTTCATCAAATACCTGCACCAGGCGGTCACTTTGAATCTGAAGGGCCCACTCGGCATTGCAGGAATATTCTTTTATGTTGCTGGTAGTGCCTTCGTTGAAGGCCGGATCCTGCAGCATTAATAAATGGGTATCAATAAATGCAAGAATATCCGGAGGGGTGTCTTTGGCTATTCTGTTTTTTATGTTGCGTAACTGATCACCGGCCTTTGAAAGCGCTACTTTGAATCGCTGGATTTCGTTTTTTTGTCTGGATTTGGATATGTGGTATTCACGGATTGTAAATTGCTCCCGTGAGAAGACATAGGCCTCGCCAATAGCGATGCCTTTTGAAACGCCTATGCCATTTAAGATAATGCTCAAATGAAATCCCTGCTAATTTTGTGTATCGTATTATTGGTTGGTATTGTCAATCTCGCTTTATTTGTCCTGTCTTGATCTTCCTGTTTTATTCATTTTCGTCGAATCTGTTTTTTACAAGTTCGACAAGTTTGTCGATGGCATCTTCAGCATCTTCGCCATTGGCATGAATGGTTATATGCGTGCCTTTGCTTGCGGCTAGCATCATAACACCCATGATGCTTTTCCCGTTAATGCGTTGCTGTTTCCGCTCGATCTCAATGACACTGTTGAAACTTGAGGCCAGTTTTACAAATTTGGCGGCAGCGCGTGCATGCATGCCGAGTTTGTTTATGATTTCAACTTCCCGGTTTGCAACCATTAAATAATACCATGCTCATATATTGCAATGCCGTCATGACCGCCTTCAATGGCTTTTCTTGCCAACTCATCAAGCGGTAGTGTTCTGTAGTTCATTATTTTTATTAACATGGGTAAGCTTAATCCGCTAATGAGTTTAACATTATCATCTTCTGAGAATTTATTCGCGATATTGCTGGGTGTGCTTCCATACATGTCGGTGAGAATTAATAACCCATCCTTTTTATCCAGTTGATCAAGTTCATTAATAATTTTTTTGTTCATATTGTTAACAGGAGCGTCCATTGGAATTTCAGCGTAACCCAGGTTATCTGGCTGGTGATTAATAATGGATGCAACAATCTCTATCATGCTGCTTGCAATTTTATCGTGCGTAATAAGTAGGAGTGCCACATTCATAAAAAATTTCTCATTGAATTTCTCTATGCCGTATCGATACATTTTTGACAATCGATCTGAAATCATCATACAGACGCTGGGCGATAAAGACCGAGCGGTGCTGGCCGCCAGTGCAGCCTATTGAGACGGTCAGGTAGTAACGGTTTTGTTGTTCGAATTTCGGGATCCAGTACTGGAGGAAACCGCTGATCTGTTTCAGCATGTCATTGACCTCTTCTTCTGATTGAAGAAACTCAATAACATCAATATCAAGCCCTGTTTTTGGGCGTAGATTCGGTTCCCAATGCGGGTTGGGCAGGCAACGGACGTCGAAAACAAAATCCGAATCCGTGGGTGTGCCATGTTTAAAGCCGAAAGATTGAAATAGCAGCGACAGGCCAGCCTCTGCGTGTTTAATAACGCGTTCTTTTATAAAGTCCCTTAGTTGATGAACGTTCGTATAAGTTGTATCTACGTAAAGATCGGCTTTGGATGCTATCTCGCTCAGTAGACTTCTTTCAATCTCAATGGCCTCGGAGAGTGGCAGTCCTTTGGATGTTAATGGGTGCTTTCTGCGGGTATCGCTAAATCGTTTAATGAGTGTTGGCAGGTCAGCCTGCAGGTAAATAACCTCCAGTTTCAGTTTCTTATTTTTCAGTGGCTCGATTATTTCATTAAATTTACGCAAGTCGTCGGCGTCGCTTCGAGCGTCAATACCGACAGCGATTTGATTGTAGGGCTGGATGGTTCTGTTTAGAACGCGGTCGATGAAATCGGGCAGCAGTCCAAGCGGCAGATTATCGACGCAGTAATAGTCTTCATCTTCGAGCGTGTGTAGAGCGACTGTTTTTCCCGAGCCAGAGAGTCCGCTGATAATAACGAGCTTCATAATTTATTTATTATAATATCTGGTTATTATCAATGGCTTTCTGCTGGATATCCATCAGTTGCTCAGTGGCGTTGTAGCCATTTCGCCGCAGGATATGGTTGCGCACCGCGGCCTCGACAATAACGGCAAGGTTTCGGCCAGGTGCAACTGGCAGCAATACTTCCGGTATGTCCACGCCCAGTATGTTGCGCACTCGCCTGGTACCTTCCAGCCGATCAATTTCTGACAGCTGTTCATCGGTTAGTTGTTCCATATGAATAACCAGGCGAAGGTATTTGCTCACTTTTAGCGCATTATCGCCGTACATTTCCCGAATGTTTATAACGCCAAGGCCGCGTACTTCCATAAAATCCTTGAGTACACCGGGGCTTCTGCCATTTAGCAGGTCAGGACCGATTCGTGTGAATTCCGGTGCATCATCTGCAATCAGGCGATGGCCGCGGGAAATCAGGTCTAATGCCAGCTCGCTTTTACCAATACTGCTTTCACCGCTTAGCAATACACCTGTGCCAAGCACCTCCATAAAAACACCGTGGACAACTTCTTTTTCGGAGAATAACTCGTGCAAATAGTATCGTGCAATATCAACTACTTCGTTGCTATTGGTTTTGCAGCTAAGCAGTGGTACGTGACTGGTGTTTGCGCACTCTATGAGTTTGTCGGGTACAGGGATGTCATCGGCAACGATGATGGCGACGGTTTGCTTGGAAAAAACCTGCTTAAGAATATTTGTGCGGAAATCATCTTCGAGGCTTTGAAGATAATCACATTCGGTCTTGCCTATAACCTGGATAATGTTGGTATGTATAAGATTTAGGTGGCCGATCAGGGTTGCGTGTTCGCTTACTTTGATTTCATGCAGAAGTCTTTCGGGATCTTCTTCACCGGCAACCCATTTCAGCTCAATTTTACTTGAGAGATTGACGATGATTGATTCAGCTGAAAAAAGATCAGTCATGAAACTTGAGAAGTAATATGCCAGCTGGTTAGTCGGTTATGTAATTCTTTGTTTGTGTCGGCGGTGCGTAGATTGTCGCAGAAATTCTTCTCGTTAAAAAGACTGGCAATACTCGCCAGAATTTCCAGGTGTTCATCCGTATAATGTTCCGGGACTATTAGCGCAAATAACAAGTCAGTTGGCTCATGGTCAGGACTGTCAAAGTCAATGCCCTTTTTGAGTTTTATGAAGGCCCCGGCAGCCTGATTGCATAATTTTGTTCTGGCATGTGGTAAGGCTATGCCTCGCCCCAGTGAAGTAGATCCCAGTTTTTCCCTTTCTGTCAATTGATGAAATATTTCAAGTGAGTTATCCGTGTCTGAGTGCTTTGCTAGTAAATCCGCAAGCACTTCAAGGGCTCTTTTTTTACTGTTAATGTCAGCGTCACATATTACGGAATCAGGACTGACGAGATCTTGCAAGTTCATTAGCCTTCCGGAACCTCAACGTGTTTGTGATGCAGATGGTTGGTAATTTTTTCTTTATGTTTTTTGACCTGACGGTCCAGCTTGCCTACCAGGCTATCGATTGATGCATACATGTCCGGTTCCGTGGCTTCAGCGAATATATCGTTTCCCGACATATGTACAGTTGCTTCAGCTTTATGTGCGTCCTTTTCAACGCTGAGAATGACATGCGTATTACTGACTTTGTCAAAATGGCGCTCGAGTTTTTCCATTTTTTCGTTGACATAGTTGCGTAATGCGTCGGTGATGTCGATGTGATGTCCGGTCAGGTTAATTTGCATAATGTTACCTCTGTGGATTTAAGTCAGGCGTTTTCTCTCATTTGAAGGAGGGATTAACATTGATTCCCGGTATTTTGCCACAGTTCGGCGTGCAACATTAATACCTTCGTTCATCAGAAAGGCGGAAATTTTATTGTCACTCATGGGTTTTTGTGGATTCTCATTCTCAATTAGCTTTTTCATCATCGCCCGGATAGCCGTGGCTGAGCATTCGCCGCCATCCGTTGTGGCAACATGGCTGGAAAAGAAAAACTTGAATTCATAAACACCGCGTGGTGTGTGCATATATTTTTGTGTCGTCACGCGTGAAATGGTTGATTCGTGCAGCTCCAGTTCTTCGGCGATATCGCGGAGTACCATGGGTTTCATGCCCTCCGCGCCATAATCCAGGAATAATTGCTGCCTTTTTACTATTTCGGTACCGACCCGCATCAGTGTTTCGTTTCGGCTCTGCAGGCTTTTTATAAACCAGCGCGCTTCCTGCAGGCTGTTTTTAAGGTGTGTGGCACCTTCGCTGCGTCCAGAGGCCTTCAGGTGATCGGCGTATAACTGGTTTATTTTGATTTTTGGAGCCGCTTCTGGATTGAGGGTGATGCGCCATTGTCCGTTGATCTTGCGTACGAATATGTCAGGGATCACGTACTGGGTGGCACTGTTAGAGATGAGCGAGCCTGGCTTGGGGTTAAGCGTCTGTATGAAGTTGATTAAGATGTTTAGTTCTTCTTCTGACCGGTGGGTCTTGCGCTGCAAGCGGGCATAGTCATGTGCGCCAATAAGATCGAGATGGTTGCTAATAAGCATCCTGATGTCATCAAGGCCTTTTGTGTCAGCCGGGAACTGATCGAGCTGTAATAACAGGCACTCGCGAAGATCTGTTGCGCCTACCCCCAGGGGATCAAAACGCTGAATACGGTGCAGTACGGCTTCTACCTCGTCGCGCTCTATGTCGATGTCGTCAACCAGGCTTTGATGTATATCGTCAATTGACTCTGTGAGATAGCCGTCATCGTCTATGGCATCAATAATGGTGATGCCGATCATTAGATCAGTTTCGCTTATCTGGCTGTTGTTTAATTGCCAGAGCAGGTGTTCATGCAGGCTGTTGCCCGAGATGCTTTGATTTTCCAGGAAATCACTGTTGTCGTTATCGCTGGATGGGGTGCTGGCGGCGGATCCGGTTGGATTGATGTCATAGATGTCCTCCCAACTGGTATCAACGGCTAGCTCATCGGGAATATCCTGGGTTTTTTCCATATCCAGACTCAGCTCGTCGGCGCCTGGAGCCTCGGCATCGGTGTTTTCTGCTGCTTCTCGTTGTGGGCTTTCTTCATCCACCTCGAGCATGGGATTTTCTTCGAGCGTTTGCTGGATTTCTGTTTGCAGTTCGAGCGTGGACAGCTGCAACAGGCGTATGGCTTGCTGCAGCTGGGGGGTCATCGTGAGATGCTGACCTATCTTTAGCTGGAGTGAAGGCTTCATGGTGTTGCGTGGCCTGGCATGGTCTGAACAGGTGTGTTGTCTCTACGTAGGGCAGAGTAATCCCCTGCCGTACGGCCTGTTAGACCGTCATGCTGCACATGCCGCTATATAACTCCTTTAAATTCCCATTACCCTTATTTATAGTCGAAAATCACGACCTAGATAGACATCTCGTACCTGTTGATTGTCCAATATTTGTTCCGGATCCCCCTCGGCAATGATCTCTCCGTCGCTCAAAATGTAGGCGCGATGGCATATTCTCAGTGTTTCGCGCACATTATGGTCAGTAATCAACACGCCTATATTGCGCTCGATCAAGTGTTCGATGATTTTCTGGATATCAATGACAGAAATCGGGTCGACACCTGCAAAGGGCTCATCAAGCAGTATGAAAGCGGGTTGGGAGGCCAGTGCGCGAGCAATTTCAACTCTGCGGCGCTCACCGCCAGACAGGCTTTGTCCAAGGCTATCCCTGATATGCTGAATCTGGAGTTCTTCCAGTAAGGTTTCCAGTTGTTGTTCGCGCTCATTTTTATTGGGTTGTCTGACTTCCAGAACCGCCATAATATTATTTTTGACCGAGAGTTTTCTGAAAACAGAAGCCTCCTGTGGCAGGTAACCGATGCCCATTTGCGCCCTGGCGTGTACGGGCAGGTCAGTAATGTCTTTATCATCCAGAAAGATGTGGCCATTATCAGTGGGTATCAAACCAACGGTCATATAGAAGCTCGTGGTTTTGCCTGCGCCGTTTGGGCCAAGCAGGCCCACGACTTCTCCGCTCTCAACATGAAATGAGACATCGTTGACCACCTTGCGTGATTTGAAGCTTTTTGCAAGATTTCTGGTGCTAAGTTTCGTCACTTTGGGTTTTGCCTCGCGGGTACGCCGGGTTCACGGATTTCTTTCTGATTGTCTTTTGTGCCTGGCTTATCTGCCTGGGTTTTTTTCGGCGTCAAGGTGATATTGACGCGTTGTCCTGCATCGCTTTTTCCGGCGTCGTTATTGACCGAGGTCTTGCCGGCAATAATTATTTTTTTTGCCGTGTCATAGACAATGCGCTGGCTCTCTACGGTGTGATCAGACTGTTCGAGGCTGGCATTATCAATTAATGTCAGGCGGCTTTGCTGTGCTGAGTAGTGAATTTTCTGGCTCATCGCACGCACTATATTATCGGTATTTTCATCCTGTAAATAGCGCGCAGGGTTTCCAGTGACGTTGATATCACTTACTTTGTCATTTGATCTCAGTATCGTGACTTTATCACCGGTAAGCTCAATGCTGCCCTGCTTAATGCTGACATTGCCCTGATAAACATTTTTTCCTGTCTCCAGATCAAATGCCATGTAATCAGCTTTAACAGTAATTTCAGATTTTGTATCGGTCGGCGTTGTGCTGGCAGATGTTGTGCTTGCTGGTTCTGGATTTAGTGCTGCAGATAAAACCGATGTCGAAGCTGACATTATCAATATGGTTAGACTTATGCCTGCCGATAAAGTCTGCGATGAAACCGGGCGTTGTTGTTTTTTAGTTACTTTGAACATACGTGCTTGTGATGTTAGCGAGCAATTCAAAATTCCCGGAGATATTGTTCAGCATCATGCCCTGTGACTGCAGGTTGAATCCCTTTTGAACTATATGTACCGCCTGATCGGTTTTGGCAATTTGCCTGGTTGTATCTATTTCCAGCTGGCTGGTTTCAATTTGTATCGGGAATTCAGTTTCCTGCTGTGACATGACAACGTTTTCATAGAGCGTGATCTGGCTCTGATCATCATCGATGATGCCTGTTTCTGCACTGATGATCCAGTTACCGCTGGCTTGCAGTAAGCGGATGACTGGCTTCTCCAGTCGGGAATTTTTGCCATCGCTATAGTGCTCAAGGTAACTGGCCTGCAGGGTGTGGCTCGGAGTGCCGCTTTCATTCATTGCAGTCATGGTGAAGTCACGCATAAACAGGTCGATAAAATGTGGGCTGGCTTCGTCCAGGACGGTGACGGCCTGTTCTTTCTCGTAGCTCTGCATGCCCCAGAAAGCGAGCGCTATGAGCGTAACGGTGAAGAGGCTGATGGCTGATAATCTGAATAGATTTTTCACGTTTATGTTTCGAATATGGCCAATGGGACTGGTTCAGTGTGATGATTTAAGATGCTTAAGCCATGGGGTTGAATCAGGTTTATTTACTCAGGTAGGTTTCGAGTTTGGCGCTGAGTTCACCGCGTGCCTCGAGAAGCAGTTCACAAACATCACGAACTGCTCCGTGACCACCGGCTCGTGGCGTAGTCCAGTGGGCATGCTGTATGACGTAAGGGTGTGCGTCCTGCACAGCGATAGCAAGCCCAACCTGTGTCATCACGGGAAGATCGACAACATCGTCACCAACGAAGGCCATTTTTTCGAGTGGAATACCCGTCCTGTTTTTGAGTTGTTCGAGAGCCGGATTTTTATCCCGGTACCCCTGGTAGATTAAATCAATGCCGACATTTTTCATGCGATGTTCGACAACTTGTGATGTGCGCCCTGTGATCACCGCCGCTTTTATATTGCTTTCAAACAGCATTCGCAGCCCATGACCATCCAGGGAATTAAAGACCTTGTATTCCTGGCCATCGTCACCAAAAATCAGGCCGCCATCGGTCATCACGCCGTCGACATCAAAAATGACCAGTTCGATCTGTTTTGCTTTTTCTAAAATACTCATAAGTTCAGTTAATAGTTAATAGTGAATAGTGAATAGTTATTAGTTATTCACTATTAGTTACTCACTGCTTTTTAGACTATTCCCGCGCGTAAAAGATCATGCATATTCAGGGCGCCGATAAGTTTGTTATTTTCATCGGTGATCAGGATGCCGTTAATTTTGAAATCATCCATTTGTTTAAGAACTTTGGCGGCGAGGTCGTGTGCATGGGCTGTCTTGCAGCCTTTGGTCATGACTTTTTCGATAGGGGCGGTATGGATGTCGATGTTTTTGTCCAGGGAGCGACGTAAGTCGCCATCCGTGTAGATACCCAGTAAATCATCGTTCTCATCGACGATGGCCGTCATGCCCATATTTTTACCGGTCATTTCCAGCAATGCTTCTGATACAGTCGCCTGCCTGTTGACCTTTGGTATGGCATTGCCGGTGTGCATGATGTCTTCAACATGACACAGTAGTCGTCGACCCAGGCTGCCACCGGGGTGTGACAGGGCAAAATCTTCCTCGGTAAAACCGCGTGCCTGGAGCAGAGCGATAGCCAGTGCATCACCCATTACCAGGGCCACTGTCGTACTCGAAGTGGGTGCCAGGCCATGTGGGCAGGCTTCCTGGGTGACGCTCACATCAAGGTTGACGTCGGCCTCAGTGGCAAGTGCCGACTTTGTGTTTCCGGTCATGCTGATTAGTGGCACGCCGAATCGCTTGATAATGGGGACAATGGTTAGAATTTCGGTGGTATTGCCCGAGTTTGACAGGGCCAAAACAACATCTTTGGCGGTGATCATGCCAAGGTCGCCGTGGCTGGCCTCTCCGGGATGGACAAAAAAAGCCGGGCTGCCGGTGCTCGCCAGCGTCGCCGCAATTTTGCCGCCGATATGCCCCGATTTCCCCATGCCGGTCACCACAATCCGCCCGTCGCAGGCCAGCAGTAACTCGCAGGCCCGGGTAAAACTGGCGTCTATACGGGATTTTAATTTTTCGACAGCAGCCAGCTCGGTATTAATCACCGCGAGACCCAGCTGCCTGTAATCAGACTGTTTGAAGTTGGCCTGGATCGGGGTTTTTTTTGTCATCTTCGGGGTCAATTTCTCTGGGTAAATTTCTCTGGGTAAATTTTACTGGGTCAATTTCTTTGGGGATATTATGCCAATAATTTAGTTAATAGCCGTGAAATAAATAAGTGTCTGGTAACCGCAAAATGCTAACACAAGCAGCCCGCCTTCGATTCGATTAATGTGCCCGGCCCCCCGAAAACCGTAGGCCATGATGAAGAATGCGATGGTCAGGCAGAATACTACAGGCACATCACGCTCCATGATACCTGTCGCCAGCTTCTCGGGTGCGAGGATTCCGGGTATGGCTAATACGCCCAGGGTGTTGAAAAGGTTGGAGCCGACAATGTTGCCAATGGCTATATCGTGTTCATTTTTCATGGCACCGGCAACAGTGGCGGCCAGTTCTGGCAGGCTGGTGCCGATGGCAATAATGGTCAGGCCGATGACGAGTTCACTGATACCCAGGGCCGTGGCGATATTGACCGCGCCCCAGACCAGTATTTTGGAGCTGGTGATGAGTAACAGCAGGCCTGCGACCAGCCAGAAAATAGCCCGTGACATTGGCATCTCGGCGGGCATTTCCTTTATGTACTCTGCCTGCATGGGGTCAGTATCCCTGTTCATTAACGCCTGCCTGGTTATCCACCACATGACCAGCAGGAGTGACCCCAGCAGCAGGATGCCGTCTGTCTGTCCCAGGTGGTCATCCATGATAAGTATGAGCATGAGCAACATGGCGACGAGTAACAGGGGCAGCTCTTTTTTCAGGATTCTTGAATGCACGTCGAGAGGCACAATGAGGGCGGCCATACCGAGTACCAGGGCGATGTTTGTGATGTTTGAGCCGATGGCATTGCCGATGGCCATGGCGGGGCTGCCATCAACGGAGGCGAAACCGGCGATCATCATTTCGGGGGCAGAAGTGCCAAAACCGACAATAGTGAGGCCAATCACCAGGGGTGAGACATTAAGACTACGTGCGGTCGCTGCAGCACCGCATATAAAGCGGTCTGCACTCCAGATGAGGAGCGCGAAACCTGTCAGGATGGCAATACTATCAATGAGCATAGAGTGATTCAGTTTTTATTGGCTGGTGAAGGTTACGCTAATGTATAAATCAATGGCAAACAAAAACCGTCTTCATTGGCTATCTTTGTTGAGTATTGGTGGCCCATCGTATAAACAGATGCACTAACACCCTCAAACGAATAGAATAACCGACCATGTACGCTGCCGGCAAAGAAATTGAAGATATGATGATTGCGCCTCCACAGGATATAAACCTTGAGTGACATTCTGATAAAAATCCGCGGACTGAAATTCAGTCGTGGCAGCCGCGTGATTTTTGAAAACATCGATATGGATATCCCTCGTTCAGGTATCACTGCCATCATGGGGCCGAGCGGCACGGGTAAGACAACACTGCTCAAGTTGATTGGTGGACAGTTGCGACCCGACGCCGGCACCATCGAGGTCGATGGTTATAATGTGCATCAATTGAATACCAGGGACCTGTTTGCGTTGCGCAAACGTATGGGCATGTTATTCCAGAGTGGTGCTCTGCTGACCGACCTTTCTGTGTTCGAAAATGTTGCCTACCCGATACGCGAGCACACGCAGGTAAGCGAGTCGATGCTGCGTCAGTTGGTGTTAATGAAACTGAATGCGGTGGGGCTGCGTGGTGCGGCCGGTCTGATGCCCTCGGAGCTTTCTGGAGGCATGGCGCGTCGTGTCGCCATGGCGCGCGCTATCGCGCTGGATCCGATGATGATTATGTACGATGAGCCTTTTACAGGGCAGGATCCGATTTCAATGGGTGTGCTGGTGAAATTAATTAAAACACTCAATGATGCGTTAGGCTTGTGCAGTATTGTGGTTTCGCACGATGTTGGTGAAACCATGTCGATTGCGAATTATGTCTATATCGTATCTGCCGGGATCGTAGTAGAGCACGGCTCTCCGGACCAAATGCTCCAGAGTAATTCTGAGTGGACCAGGCAATTTATAGAGGGGCTGGCGGATGGTCCCGTGCCTTTCCATTATGAAGCGCCGGCTTTATTTGAAGACCTGTTTGCCGGTCAGGGCAAGGGGCGTTAGCTGATGGTGCCGGCTATGATAGATAGAATTCAACGGCTGGGCCGTGGCACGCTGGCAGTGTTCGAGCGTCTGGGTCGCGGCAACCTTTTTTTACTGCAGGTCTTTCCCGGCCTCTCGGGTATGCTGGTACGACCGGGACTGTTGGTTAAACAGTTGTACTCGGTGGGTGTGCAGACACTTGTTATCATTGTTGTTGCAGGTATGTTCGTAGGCATGGTGATGAGTTTGCAGTCTTATTACGCATTGGTTGATTTTGGTGCCGAGGAC
>Ga0224506_10001485_pt1 | contig 16695 bp, 21 predicted proteins | sample SF_Jan12_sed_USG_2_FD_169108 | JGI IMG/M metagenome (GOLD analysis project Ga0224506, IMG submission 169108) | Sediment microbial communities from San Francisco Bay, California, United States - SF_Jan12_sed_USGS_8_1 | ecosystem: Environmental > Aquatic > Marine > Sediment | place: USA... | reverse complement strand
GTTTTCCATTGGTTCATGTATCAAATCCAACTGATATATTAAATGAGTTTTGTAAAGTATTGAATCAGGAAAAAATGAATGAGGAAAATCGATTGAAGATACTAAACACAATTGAAACTCCGTTAAACGCAGTACGAACAATATTGAAAAAATTAAAGGAGGAATTAAAATAACACAGAATCTAATACCTATAATTCTATTATCGATATTTGGCTTTATAGCATCATATTCGATTACACCATTGGTTATTAAAAAAATGACAAGTATAGGAAAGGTTGGCATCGATGTACATAAGAAAGAGAGACCTCAAGTAGCTGAATCAGGAGGTATTGGATTTATGTTAATCTATATTATTGTATTATCAATTGGATTATTGTTTGTACCAAATCACCTCGCAGCACAGAGATTGTCCATAATGATAGTAGTTTTATTTCTAGTGTATTTAATAGGAATTTATGATGATTTTAAAAAATTATCAGCTATTATCAAACCATTAATACTGCTACTTGCATCACTCCCGGTTTTTATTTTCAGAGTTGCGTCTCCCAATCCCATATTACCTTTTGTTGGAGCGACTAGATTAACTATTGTATATTGGTTTATTGCAGTATTTGTTGTAGCTATTACAAGTAATGCATCGAATATGTTAGACGTTATGAATGGTGTTATGGTTATGTCGGGTATATTTATTTCGATTACTGCATTTATATCCTCGTTCATATTAGAAGACCAGTTACCATCAGAAGCAATCTATATCACTAGATTTGCATCATTAAGCCTGTGTGGTGTGTTATTTGCATTTTATTTATTTAATAAATATCCTGCTAAAGTATTTGCTGGTGATACAGGAAGTTTAGGTGTAGGTAGTGCTATTGGGTTAATTGCAATTTATGGTCAAATTGAATTTCTCCTCATTGTTGCCTTACTATTACATATAATGAATAGCTTCACAATTATTAGTTCTGTAAAAGGATTAAAAGAGAGAAGTCAAATGAAATCAAGACCTGTTGTAGTTGAGGATGGAATTATTCATGCAAATAAAGATAAAAGTGCACCAATTACCCTCGTTAGGTTACTAGTTGCAGGATCACCTAAAACTGAAAAACAAGTAATCCAATCGATATTATCATTGGTTTTATTTTGTTGTATACTAGCAATAATCACCGCTTTTTTTATGAGGATTGATATTTTATGAGAAATAATTCATTATTATCTGTTTTAATACTTAGCGTATGGTTAATACTCCTCTTCTTATGTTTAGTCATTGGTTATGTGATAGTCCCTATGCAATTAGGGGGAATTATTGGCTTTATCGGGTATTTACAGATCATATCTTCTTTCATTTTAGTATGTTTATGGCTTATTGGTTGGTACAAATCCCTTGATAGATTATTGTATAAGGTCTTATTGAATTAGGTTTTTTCCCATAAATAATTAAAGTAGGATTGGAATATATCTACCATTCCCTGATTTGTAGTATATTGAGGCTTGTATATTTTTCTTGGGTTTCCTTCAAAAGGAACCTCATTTACCCAAATTACAAATATTACTGATGACATATCTGTCAAAGTACCTCTCGTTTTGATTTCTACATCGCCTAAAAACTTGACCTCTACATCCATTTTTTCTAGTTTACTTATAATACTATTATCTGATAATGTTGAATTTGTAATTATTTTAATGGTACAATTTCTATTTTTGGCTTCTAATAGATGAGTTTCCACTAGATTAAACCAATTAAAAACATGGGTAATAATACAAATTTCTTTTTTTGCTTCCTTTATTAACTTAATAGTTATTGCTTCTGCTTCTTCTAATGTCCCACATGAATTGAGGAGTTCTTCCTTTGCTATTTGAGTGTGTTTGTCGATATATAATGGTTCAATTAGTTCTACAAGTGAATTAGCATTTTTCTTAAATTTATCAAGTAATTCATCATGTTTTTGGTTTTCCATTGCAATTAAATTTTCTATAGCTATTTGAGGATTTTCAGGATAATAAACTCTGGGCCTACCATTACTACTGGTGATAAAACCCTTTCTACTTAAAATATCCAAGTTTTCATATACTCGTGATAGATTAATTTCACATCTATCACCTATTTCATCTGCTTTTCCAGATCCATTTACATATAAATCAATGAGGATTTTTATTTCATATTTGGTGAATCCAATTTCCTCTAGTTGATTTCTTAATTGAGATGTTTCTATCATCTATCATAATTAGTTTGTACAAATATATTTAATTGTTTTACACTGTAACTTCATCTTTTTAATTATAAAATACCAATATAATATATGGCAAATATAAGTAGAAAAAAATTACCAGATATGCATGATTTGGTTATAGGTGTTGTCAATAAGATTGCTAAACACGGAGTATATGTTAAGCTTGTAGAATATGGCGATCTAGATGGATATTGTCATGTATCAGAAGTAGCTGGTGCGTGGATAAGAAACATCCGTAATTATGTAAGAATAGATCAACAAGTAGTATGTAAGGTACTTAGAGTAAAAGATGATCAAGTAGATGTTAGTATTAAGCGAGCATCAGATTCCCAGAAAAAAGAAGCAGTACAAGAATATAAGAGACAAAATGCAGCATTACGGATTGTAGATCTCATTTCTGAAAAAGTAAAAATCTCCAGTGAAGATATTAGAGATATGATTGAGGATGAATTTATATCGGTATTTGGAACCTTATATAATGGATTTGAAGAATTTGCAACAGTGGAAGAAGAAGCCTTTGTACATGTAAATGTACCTGAGGAATTGAAACAGGCGATAGTAGAAGTCTCTTTGAGTAGTATACAGTTAACTTCAATCTCTATCACTTCTACACTTGGTGTTAGGAGTTTTGCTCCAAACGGTGTTGAAAATGTGATAACATTCTTACAATCAGCAGAGGATGTAATTTCCCAATATAAAGACATAACACATGAAGTTTCTACCATCGGCTCTCCTAGGTATAGAATTTATCTAGAAGGTCATTCGTATGATGAATTGAGTGATATTTATAAGAAAATTGAACAAAAATTAGCCGAAGTAAGCAAAGATTTGGATATTGAATATAAATTAGAGAGAAACTAATATGAAAACTCTATATAGATGTGATATATGTTATATCTATTCATTGTCTTCAAACCCATGTAAAAAATGTGGAAAAGAAATGAAACATCCTTATCCCCCTAGATTCTCTCTAGAAAAGGAAAAAAAATACAGGAAATATAATCGAATTTCTAAACAGCCTTAGTTCGTAAAACCAGAACTTTATTTATTTTTTTAAGATTTGAATGCCAAGAATATGTAACAGGAAGATTAAATTCATCGGTATATGATCCGAGTATTTCTATATCCTCTTTCATTAGCAATTTAGGTAATCTTTCTATATTGGTTGGAGAACCATCATGAATGGAATAGCAAATATTAGCTATTTTTGTGGCTTTTTTCAGGATTTTAATATCAGTATATTTTTTTTGTTGAATACCAAATGGTGGATTTAACAATGCAGTATCAAATTTTTCATCAGGAAACCAAGCTAATACGTCGTTATGAATTGAATCAATAGTCAAATTAAGATTATCAATATTTTTCCTCTGTATTTCAATAACATCTGCATCAATTTCAACCATTGATACAATTCCACCAAGAATAGAGGCTGCAATGCCCAATATTCCAGTACCAGCACATATATCGACCACTGTTTTTGAATGAATTTCATTTAGCATGTTTGCATAGAAAACAAGGTTAGATGCTACTCTGGATGGAGTTTGATATTGTTCAAATTTTATCTTAGGATCCGTAAATCCTAATATAGATTGAGATAATATAATCTCAAGATTCTTTCGCGAGGTCATCTTCATCCTTCCAATCAGGAACACCCTCTTCAAAACTCTTTAAAATTGACCTAAATGTACCAATAATCGAGTTAGCTTCTCTTTGAGTTACCAATGCTCTTGATAACAATGCTTGAAATGAGCGGATAGAACCATAATGTCTTTGATTAGGCAACCAAGAATAATTTAGCAATTGTTCTAATAATTTAAATAATGCAGTATGCTCTTTCTCAGTCATAATTCGATGATTAACCTCTTCATCGATTGATTTATTTCTAATGAGTTCCCAAAGTACAAGTGATGCCGCATGAGATATATTTAATACGGGATTATCTCCGGGTAATGGAATATGACATAAAATATCACATTCATTGACTTCTGAAGTCGATAGTCCATAATTTTCTCTTCCTAATACAATACCAATCGAACCACTTACATTGGCTAAATTTCCACTAACCTCAATTATATTGTTAGAATAACGAGATAAACTATCAGCACCTCCTTTTCTTGCAGATAGCGCAATTAAATAATCAACAAATTTTCTCACCTCTAGAATTGAACTAACAATAATTATATTATCTAAGAATCTTCTTCCATGAGTAGCTCGTTCATATGCCTGTTCATCAACATTACATTCTGGTGATACTAGTATTAGATTTTTTACATCATAATTATCACATATTCTTGCAATTGCACCTAGATTTCCAGAATGCTTTATACCAACACAAATAACAGAAATATCCATTAAGTCATCACCTTTATTAATAAAATCCAAATAGTTTCAAATCCCAAATGAAGTGTCCTAATAACTTGAACATTTCGTGTGTTATGAAATTTAGCAAATTGAACTGGATTTGTAGATAATGAAGAGATAATAATTAATATTTGAGATCCACTTAAATTTTCTATATTCACCAGTCTATTTGCAATTTCATAACCTTTTTTTCCTCCAACTAGCTGGTGTAATTCAGATTCACTCATCATACCATCAGTATCTGGATCAGCTGGTAAATATGGTGGATTAAAGATAACTGTTGATAGATGGTCACCTTTTCGAAAAGGAAGACAAAGATCTGTTCGAACAATGTGTAAATTATCAATTCTATTTGTTTTTGCATTTTTTAGAGTAAGTAAACACGCATCAAGGCTTATATCAGTAGCGATATTAGTTAAATTGGTCCATTTACTGCAGACTTGTATAATCGTAAATCCAGAACCAGTACCGATTTCTACTATTGGTTGATTTGTTCCAGTAAAGTATTCAAGAATACAATCATACATAAGAAAGCTATCTTCTCGTGGTGTGTATGTATTATCACTCAGATAAATTCGAACACCACTAGATTCAATGTATTGATCCATAGGTAATTCCTATGCCAGCGGCCAGCATTGATTTTGTTTTAAAAATGATAGAATTTCATCTAGGTCAATTGCTGTTAATTCATTAATTCTTTTGTCGTGATAAGGAACTTTTTCCCAACATTCTTCGGATACATTTTTTCTCTTTAAGAAACCACGTAGTACTGATCTCAGTACCCTTCTCTTTAGTGTAAAAAGATTATTTGTTAATAATTCAATGTCCTTATGATCATTTTGGGTCTCTAATTCTTGTCTTGTAAAATGCAAAACACTTGAATGTACTTTTGGTTTAGGAAAGAAAGCGTCAGATGGTACATCAAGTATTTTTATCACTTTAGAATGTAATTGACATAATATTGATAGTCTACCATACTCTTTTGTTCCAGGAGATGCAATACATCTGATGGCAAATTCCTTTTGTAACATAAAATATGCATCTGTGGCTTGATGATGTAAGAATTTTATGATAAATTTGGATGAATGTTGATATGGTAAATTTGAAACTAACCGGATATTTTCAGGCCAATTTGCATTTAGAGCATCCTCTGCAAATATAGTCACGGTGTCTAGTGATTTAAATTCTTCTTCTAGATGATTAAATAAGATTTGATCCGTCTCGTATACATCAATACGGGCTCCAGTAAGACTCAACGCATGAGTTAATATTCCTAATCCACCACCAATTTCAAGTACATACTCTGCTGGAGATATGTCTGCTTGTTTAACAATTTGGTTGATAGTTCTATACCTAATACAAAAGTTTTGACCTTCGGATTTTATAGCCCTTTTGTTAAGTTCTTCTAATTTTTGTAGAGTGTAGTTTCGCCAATCTCTCATAGATTTATCTATCTCGCTTCATTGGACGTGTGAATAAATGATGTTTTTCATCTTCATTACTAATTTCATCTAAAATACGATTTACTAATAATTGCTTAATATCTTTTATACGAGTTCTCTCATTGAAATCTTCAAATGATATAAAAGGCATAATTTTTCGCTCATTTAGTATAATTTCCAGTGATTTTGGACCTATTCCCTTGATTAAGTGAAGTGAGTGTTTTCTTATACTAATTGGTGAGGCTTGATTTAACCATGTAACAAATCTTTTCTCTTTCTTATCTAAAATAATATTTATTGCCTTTTCCAATTGATTTTCTTCAAATGAGGTCAGCTTATCAAATGGAATTCGACCAATTATTGCCTTTATTGTACTATCATTTTCTTTATTTAGTACAATTTCATCATGCAACATTATTTCATTTGGATCTTCAGGAACAAGTTCGAGGATAGTAAACCATTCTGTCCCTATGATAATTACAATTGGTTCATCTTTGAATTTATCTTTACGTCGATTTTGTTCAGGCATTATTACATCAAGAACGATACCTAATTCCTCGTAACGTTTATGGGATTGTGGTCTCTTATCACTGCTATGTCTTCTAGGTCTTCTCTGGTTAAATGAAATAATAATCACCTTTGGTTGGATTGATGATCCTATATATTTTAGGCTAAATCTTCAGGAATAATAGATTCATCTACTACTTTCTCGTCCTCTTCATCTTCTTCAGCATTATCGAGATCTTTTAATTCTTTTTCTTTTTGTCCTTCATCAAGTCTTTCAATCGACAGTATCATTTCGATTAATTTTTCCAAAGTTTCTGTTTCTTTGTCCGAAGCTTCTTTTCCGAGAAGTTGTCGTAACTCATGTATATTATCAGGCATATAATTAGCAATGGTTATTGCACCTTTATCTGAAATTCTAAAGGTCTCAATAAGGTCATGTACTAATTTTACAGAAGATTCTGCAGAAATGCGTGACGTTAAATGAGCATGTTCTAGTGCAATTCTTTGCATATATGATAATTCATTACCTTCTGCAGCTCTTTTCAAAAGTAAGTTTCTTACTTCAGGTAAAGAAATTGCCTTAGAATGGAATATTTCTTTGGGTATTTTAATCACTCCTAAGTTTGTTTTGAACTTCTTAAATGCTCGGGTCTTGAAATAACAGTTTTTTCTTTATTTCCGACAGGTACAGATAATACATAACATTGACCTCGTTTTTCAATGACGGTACCAGAACTCCCATTGAATCTCCTATGTGGTCTTCCATTTTGGATGGTTGAGTTTAACAGAATATCGACTTTTTCTCCTACTTGAATGGGTTCAATTAAGTACCTTAAGGATTTTAAGCCTCTTAGACGAGCATGTTTTCTGAATAAAGATCGTGTTCTGTTGTCGAATCCTTTTGACTTTACCATTTATCTCACTAATTGAATATCTATTATCTGTCTTTTAACTTTATAGACAGTGACTTTAATTTTCTAGCCCTTATATATATTTGAAATTGCAAAACTTTATTGAGTATTCACTACGAGATAATTTCAGAAATTAGAACATTATTCATGAAATATTGTTGATTGTACATATATTACATCTAATTCTTTACAGTATATCTGTTGGTTGATGATTTCTGAGATATTTGGAATAGTTCTACCTTCATCTCCGGAGATAAATTCTTTGATGTAAGTCCCACCTTGAGCATTTATTTGTAATACAATTACCTCATCAGTAACTTCTTCAACCTTTACACTAAATACTTTTTTTTCTCTAATTAAATCACCTCTCCGATGACTAACCCGGATTGGTGTTCTTTGTTTCAATGGCACTTCTTTATTTTCAATATTTTTTAAATTATTTAGTGATTCTTCACTCAAAGGATGCTGTAGCTCAGCTTTAGCTCTATAGATTTTATATGAATCCGGTGATTGTTCTTTTATTTCTTTTACAATAGATTTTTCAGTATATTGTAGAGAAGATACTTTAATTTTACTACTTTCATTTATTTTTTCCACAATACTATCAAGATCTAGATTTCTTGCTTTTGGATTCTTAATTTCCAACACAAATGGTCTTCCACGACCAAGCATGAGAGCATCAATATCCTCTCGACCAGCACCATGAAAACTAAAGGAATTGGTTTTGGCAAGTTCAATGAAATGTGATGAAATCAATGTTTCTACTGATTCAGGGTATTGTTGACCAGTATTATTACATTTCGCACATTTTTTCCCTTTACAATAGGTACAAGGCCATTTTGTTTGTGGAATACCTCGCTCAAACTTATTATATAATCCAAGTAGGTAAATAGATTTTATTTGTAGTTCAAATCTTACATTCTTTCTTTTGGAAATTAATACAGTAATATCAGGATATTCAAAATTAACAGGTTTAGTTAGTTTTTCACTTATTCTAAGACCTATTTCTCTAGATATTTCCTGTTTGAGTGTTCTCACCTTTAAATTATATTTGTGGAATATACGCTCCTTGTCAATTAATTCTTTGGGCAAGTTACTTCCAACAAGAAAATCTTCAAAATCATATTTACTTATATTCTCAATCAATTTATCAACAATACCAAGGGATTCATGTACAAGACCTTCACATATTTCACACTTTTCTTCTTCAGGTAAATTGGTTGAAATGAAATGGGCTATCTCTTGAAATTTATTTAGACTTTGATTTAATTCAAAACTTCCTGTGGTAGCTAAACACCTACCAATACAACGTTGACAAGGCTTACAATCAGTGATAAAATCTTGTAAATTACTATTAATATCCATAATATCACCACTCTAAAATACTAATAATTGCAAAAGAAAGGAAATTATGATTTACCTCTATAGATATTGCATCTTCAACGTGAAAAGTAAAAATTGTTCCTGTAGTGATTTTATAATCCGTATTGGATTTATTTAATTCGATACAATATCTAGGTTGTTCATATGATTCTATTTGAGGATTAGAAATTATTGTTATTCCAGGTGTACTTTTAATTGGGTATTTACCTAGGTGAGTTGTTGCAATGTTATATGCCTTGAAAACCAGTGATGCAACAGACCGAAAAGGAGGGGCTAGATATCGTAATTTCTTCCCTTCAAACCGAATAGTAAAGTCTGGAAATCTTATATCTAAATTATGATTAGTTCTAATAGAATTGGACAAACAGAACCAATTAACAATTGTTTCAAATATTGAGGTCCAATTTCTCCTAGTTTCAGGGTCTGGTTCAATCCATTCTTTTTTTGATGGAGGAGGTGTAGTAACCTTGATAACTAGATCCATTAAAGATTCATACCTAACATATTAAAAGGAGATGCACCGGGCATTCTCCCTCGTTTCTTTCCACCCTTCATCATTTGTTTCATCATTTGTTCAGCCATTTTCTTTTGTTTTACTAATTCTTTAACTCGATCTGGATGAACTCCACTACCTCGAGCAATTCTATCGATTCTTGTCTTTCCTAGCTTCACATATGCATTTCTTTCAGGTACAGTCATTGAAAAAATAATATTTCTGAACATTTCCATGTTATCTTTAGACATCGCCAACATATTATCATCAACAGAATGGGAAAGTCCTCCGGGTAATTTATCCAAGAGTTTTCTTATACCGCCAAATTTATTCATTGATTCAAACATATCTAGTAAATCATTATACGAGATGTGACCTTTCATCATTTCCTTGGCTCTTTCTTCATCTGGAACTATTTGAGCTCGTTGAACCTCATCTAAAATTCCCTCCAAGTCACCAATACCAAGTAACCTACCTGCAAATCCCTTGGGATCGAATTTCTCAAATTCAGTTACTGCTTCTCCCACTCCAATAAATTTAATCGGAGATGCTGTAGCAGCAGCTGCAGAAATTGCACCTCCTCCCTTTGCAGTACCATCAAGTTTTGTAACAATTATACTACCAATTTGTGTAGTTTGAGCAAAGGCTGTTGCTTGATTAAATGCACTTTGACCCAAAGTACCATCTATCACCAGAATTATCTCATCAGGATTTATTTTTTTATCTAACTTAACCATTTCTTTCAATAATTCTTTCTCTTCTTTATGTCGACCTGCAGTGTCCACAATAATTAAATTTCTATCTTGCTTCGTAAAATGTTTAACACCATTTGTAGCCAATTTTACTGCATTTTTCTCATCAGGATCACCAAATGTTTCTAAATCAAGCTTATTGCCCAATTGTTGCAACTGTTCATATGCACCTGGTCTCCATGTATCTGTACAAACTAAGCCAATTCTCCAGCTATCATGTTTCAAGTACCGTGCTAGTTTACCTATTGTAGTTGTTTTACCAGATCCTTGGATTCCAATCATCATAATTACATTAACTTTTTTTCTATCCAAATTTAAAGAATGTTGAACTCCACCCATAATAGATGTAAGTTCCTCATATAGGATATTAATCATTGCATTTCTTCTAGAAACACCAGTTGGAGGTTTTTCACTTAATGCCCGATTATGTAGGTTTTCTGCTAACTTATAGGCTAAATCAAATTGTATATCTGCTTCTAGTAAGGATTTAAAAATATCATTTTTTATTTCTATGATTAGCTCTTTGTCTAGAACTGATTTTCCTGAAAGTTTATTTACTGCATTGGTTAATGATTTTCCGAGCGAAGCTAAAACCACAAATTTTATTCAGAATTACCTAATTAAAAAACTTTGATGGATACAAATTAATTTTCATCATTCTTTGTTTCTAGAATATATTCTGCAATATCTTTTACCCACATACCTGAATTTAAGTCTTCATTCTCAATTAATTCAGTTAAGTATTCAACCATTGTATAGGAAGACCCAAATGCAATTTGCCACTTGGAAAATTCTTTTTCTATATTCTCCTTTGCCAATTCATGTCTAGAACAGAATTTTGAAATCTTCTCCTTATGACATCCATCAATCTCACAGCTCAATTTGATTTCCTCCTAGTTGTTTTTTTGGTTGGTTTCGTAGTAGTTTTTTCGGTTTTCTTCTTGGTTGTTTTCTTAGTTGTCTTCTTGGGAATTGATCTTGTTGTTTTCGTACTTGATTTGGATTCACTCGTTGGTTTAGCTACACTTGTTTTTACTTCAGATTCCTCAGTAGTTTTTGATTTTTTATCAGATTTCTTCAACATCTCATTTGATGGACAGGTTGGATGCAAACATAGAGACCATGGTTTTCTTCCTGTGATTATTGTTATTACAGGATAACTGTCAATTTTACATATACCATCTGTTTTTATGATTTTACCTCTCTGAGGTAAGGGGAAAGTGATTGTACAATTTTGATTATTGAAGTATTCAGTACATCCTACAAATCGCTTACCAGTTGCAGAATTGTGAATGATTTTTAACATTCCATCTTTACATGATATACACTTACTGATTTCCGTCTCATTCTTTCTCTGAATGGTTAATTGAGTACTTATCAAAGAACCTACTTGACTTTCATTCGACTGAATATCACCAAGCATATTATGCAGGTAACTTACACCTTGAACTAAAGCATCAGAAAGAGTAAATGCTTCTTCTTCTGATTTTTCCTCATTAATGGTCTCCTCAATTAAATCTCCCATTTTCTCCAAATTCCGTGATAATTCCACAGATAATACTTGTGGACTATATTTTGTCAATACTTCATTAATTATATCTCCAACAGGTGTTATTTCTATTTGATTACCATCGAGGAATTTCCGATCAAATAAGCTCTTTATTATTTCAGATCTTGTTGCTTTTGTCCCAATTCCCTGTTCTTCCATTTTCTTCAATAATGAAGATTGGTTATAATATGGTGGAGGTCTTGAGTACGTTGTTTCTTGACTCGCACTGTCTACTTTAAATTTCATATCTACCTCTAAATTAGGTAATTCTTTATCCTCTGATTGTCCATATGTGCCTGCAAGCTCACGCCATCCCTTTTTCAAAGTACGCCTTCCAGTGATATGAAACTTTTCCTGTTTAATCTCAAAGTTAATTCTATTAATTTGAACCTCTGCATCTTCACCAAAAGTTGATAGATAGCGATGTACTATTAAAGCGTAAATTTTCTCATTATCGCCTTTTAAGTTACGAGGCTTACCACCGGTAGGATAAATACAAGGATGAGCAGGATCTTGTTTCTTCCCCACAATAGGATTTAATTTTTTCTTAGCTAGTATTTTTTTAGTTATTTTTGCAAATCCAGGATTTTTTGATAATTTTGATATTATATCTTGATGATTGATCCCATCAGGATACCTTTCACTACTTGTTCTGGGATAAGATATTGCTGCATCCAAATATAAGTTTTCTGCTGCCTGAAGTGTTCTAGACGGATTAATTCGATGATAGCGATATGCATCATTTTGAAGCGATGATAAATTAAATGGTGGCGGTGGTGCATCCTTTCGACTTCGAGATTTTATTTCCTTGACTTCTGCCTCCTCTCCTTTTATTTTTGTGACAACTTTTATTGCTTCTTTTTGTGATTTAATTACTCCACGATCATATTCTATCGGCGTAATACCATCGATATCAAGAGAAACGAATAATTTGAAAAAAGGAATTGGGACAAATGATTCTATTTCCTTTTGACGCAACGAGATAAACGATAAAGTTGGACCCTGCACTCTTCCTGTAGATAATGTTGAGTATTGTCCAGATGTATTTTTCAATGAAAGCATCAATGCCCGAGATAAATTAATCCCCCACAACCAATCTAAATAGTGTCGCATCAAACCTCTTTGATACATACCCTTGTTTATACCTCCATTACTTAATGCCTCTGAAAAAGAAGACTGCAACTCCTTCTTTGAAAATGAAGAGAATTTCATCCTACATGCCTTGGATAACTCCTTATCACCGACTAATTGAGAGATAATTATCCCACCAATAACCTCACCCTCTTCGTCATAATCAGTCATAACAATATTCTTTTTTGATTTTTTTATTACTTTACGTAAGACCTCAATTGTTGCCTCAATTCGTTGATCAAACTTCGTTTCTTCCTTATTTCTCCGACGAGTGAGATGATTAGCCTCCCACTTAAAATCATAAACAGGATATTGCCATCCCAAACCATCTTGAACCAAAGTAAATAAATGACCAAGAGCAGGAATAATGAATATTGCCATGGATTGATTTTCTACTTCAATTCTATATATATCTATACTGGGTAATTCGGTTTTCTTATTATTTATCAATCTAATTACAGGTACAGTAATTTTTTCCGATTTTACTCCCAATGTACTTGCAATTCTTTTTGCAGCAGTAGGTTTTTCTGCAATACCAAGCATATATGGTGACTTTAAGTAATCACCGGGAAATCCAATTTTATATTTCTTAACTAATTCTGTTTGCAAGATCAATTACCCAACATATTGAATTAATAATTACAAAATAATAAAGATTAGTTAATGTTTTGTTGACAATAAAAAAAAACCATAAGTATTTGAAATTATTTACTATAATGTAGGAATTAATATGTATTCAGCAAAGGTACAAGGAACAAAATATAATTGTTCATTAGAAAACGACAATTCTCAATGGTATGTGAGAATTAAACTGGGTGATGTAGTAGAAGGTGAGGTACAAGTAACTCATATGACAAAAAGAGCAATTCATGGAAATCTTGGATCATTATTTCAAAAAGTAAATTTAAATGTCAATTCCTTTCAACATGATATGATACACAAAGAAATTGTATCTCAAGCAATACATCTAATGGCTAAAGAAGGAAAAGGTGAAGAAGCAACTACTCATGACGAACCTTATGTAGATCCACGAATTGATGGATTAGTCGATAAGGTCACCAAATTAGAAAAAACTGTCAGCGAATTATTAGATCGTGTTAATCGATTAGAAGCATTATCTAATTCTTAGTATTGTATAGAACACTGTAGAGAATAATATATTTTGTCACCGGGCAAATTTCGTAATTTACACATTCATAAAATATTCAATCATAAAATACACATTCATAAAATACAAATCCATAAATAGATTCATTCATGCTTCTTCAATTTAATACTTAAGAATTATCAGTAAGCAAATCCAATAATAATCTACCATCAACCAACCCCTCTCGGAGTACCTTTACTTCATCAACCAAGGAAATTACAGTAGATGATTGACCTCCTAGATTTCTATCCCATTCTATCAAAATATCCAATTCAGAGATAATATCACCAGAAAATTCACCCAATTCTAATATTGGTTTATCCCCAGATAGATTAGCACTTGTAGTCACTATCGGTTTATTCAACACACGAATCACCTCTATTAACCAAGGAACATCCGGAATTCTTACTCCAATTGTATCCAAATCAAGCCCAAACAATAAAGGTGCAGAAGGTTTCCTCCTCAAAATCAAAGTAATACCACCTGGAAATAGATGCTTAATTCGCATTACTTCATCTGGAACATATGCATAGTGACTAATCATCTCAAATGATGAAAATGCATAGGATACTGGCTTATTGGTCGATCTTCTCTTTATATTAAATACTTTTTCCACCGCAATTTGATCTGTACCCACACAACCAATTCCTGCTACAGTATCAGTGGGATATAACATAATTTTATGTTCGGATAACATAGAAACCAACTCAACTACATTTATTTGGTTTTCATTTATCCTCTTCATATATTAAATTATACATGTAAGTTTATTAGAGTATGCGTTTGGAATATCTATATTTATTGAGTTCAGACTATTGAAACTTAATTTTGGATATAGTAATGCTAAGAAAATGATAAATGAAGAGGATTGATAAAATAACAGATGAAAAATTGAATAAAATTAAATCAGATAAATAGGGACTTACACCAATATAATTGAACCAAATCGAAGAGTATAAAATATTTCATTCAGACTTAAGTTTGAGATAGTAGTTCAGCTTGGTAGAATGTCTGGTTTGGGTCTACTACGGAATTTCGTATAAGTGAAGTTCCAGATGGCCGGGGGTTCGAAATTTCAGTACCAAGATACTAAAACGAAATTCCCTCCTATCTCACTTTTTTTTTTCTATTTCCAATCCTCATTAAGTTAAACTTTCAATAATGATGAATTTAAATTCATTACACTTTTCATACACATATGTTTAATATTTAATAAACCTAGTAAGTTATTGGACTCTGATGAAATCCGATTGCAAATAATATAGGAGCAATGACAAGCCCTTATGTGTATGTTGGGTATAAACAATAAATATAATTCTTCTTTGAATATTGTTAATGGTGAATTGGAATTATCTATGAATGAATCACCTTCTCTGCAAGATTCCTTTCTTAATTTAAGCAATTTGGAGGTTTTGAACTTGCAAGTAAGTAAATTAAAGTTATCACTTGAAATCCTTGCTTATCTAGTCAAATTTTTAAACATTCGCGGAAAATAAACTAACTTGACTATCATAATCATTCAGCAAGCCCTGAACCCTAAAAGAATTAGTTGTGTCTATATCAAATATTCATTCTTCCAGTTAAGTTTGGTTCGATTTTATTGGTGTAAGTCATAATTAATCTGAATTAAAATTTTTTTTAATTTTTTGTTGAAATTTAATATTCTAAATTCAATTATATTCAAATTTCAATTATTTTCAAAACACAAATCTTGCATTTTTTTTTATCAACTTTCTCTTTTTTCTATTAATTTTCTGCTTAGCATCATAAAGATTTCTTCGAGATTTTCTCCGGTATTTCCAGATGTTTCAACATATTTGAATGCTTGAACCTTTTTTGCTAAGTCTTCTGCTTCATTTTTGTTAATTTTTCTTTCGTTATTTAGATCATTTTTAGTTCCTACAAGGATAATTACTAATTCATTATTTGCTTTTCTTAGTTCTTCGATCCAAGATTCTGTTTTATTAAATGATATTCTATTGGTTAAATCAAAGATAACAAAGGCAGCGTCTGTGATTTTGAAGAATAGCGATCGCATACTTTTAATTTTTCCTTCACTGCTGATTTCTCTAATTGAGTAGCAGATTTTTTTGTTATCTACGAGTTCAAATCGGCTGTATGGCTTTATACCGAGTACAGCTCTGTAATCGGAAATGAATTCACCTTCTTTTGCAAAATGTTTCAGTAAGGTACGTTTTCCAACTTCATCTTCTCCAACCCATACTATATTCATTTCGTATCCAAAGGGATCTGGATCCATAATACCGCGTGTATCATCGGAATATCCAACAGATAACGATGTATAAGTGTCTATTTCGTTTGTTACAGCAGTGGCATCTTTGGAGACGGTATCATTATCCTGATTTTTTTCATTCTCCTTATTTTCTTTTAGTAGTTGTTTTTTGTATTTTTCATATTCGGAATTGTACATATGATATTAATACAATTGTTATATATAACCTTACTAGGGGGAAAAATTATAATTTCCAATTAAACTTGATTTTCTGTATCAAATAATTTGATCTTAGAATAAATTATATCATTTTATGCAAGAATTCAGGTAAAACATTTAATTCATATGGCTATTATAAATTCTCAAGGATCGGTTGAATAATCACTGTATTAGTTTGGTAAATCACCGTTTTAGGTTTTTGTATTGGAAAAATTTAGACTGATTTTTGTTACAAATTTTTTCTCATGATGATTGCATGATCTTTTTTGTATATACATACACACGTTCAGCCCAAACCCTGCCTGCCGTCGCCAGACTCCCACACATATAATGTAGGAA
>Ga0224506_10001484_pt1 | contig 16709 bp, 17 predicted proteins | sample SF_Jan12_sed_USG_2_FD_169108 | JGI IMG/M metagenome (GOLD analysis project Ga0224506, IMG submission 169108) | Sediment microbial communities from San Francisco Bay, California, United States - SF_Jan12_sed_USGS_8_1 | ecosystem: Environmental > Aquatic > Marine > Sediment | place: USA... | reverse complement strand
CAATAAGAATTAAATCCAACCAACGGGGACAAACAACGGACGACGGCCAATGGACGACGGGCTAACCAACGGGGACAAGGACAACCGATTATAGCCTTCTAAAAGAGGGTTTAAAACTGTATACCCGATTCAGGATACACCTGAAGGTATAGGTTGGATATTACTGGAATAGGAAGGTAGGTAGTGTCAGAAACGACTAAGTATAGATATTATCGAAATCGAGTAAACAGTGCATGCATGCATTGATTTCAGTGGTTGCTACATTCAGACAACATGAGCTTAACATTTTAAACCACTAAAAACAACATTGTTCAATTTGCATGCATGCAAATGGGTCAGGAGAGATTTGAACCTCGCCCAAAAGGAGATATCTCCCGAAATTACTCCCCGAAAATCCTCATTTTTATGTGAATCTGCAATAATCCTTTTCAGTTTGTTGCCTGTAGATAAGAATCAAGCGTGATGAAGATGGTCAACACAGCTTTATTAGTTATTGACATGCAGTTGGGAAATTTCCAAGGCCCAGACCCAGTTTATGACAGAGAAAAACTTCTGTCTAAGGTTCAGCGTGTGATAGGCAAAGCACGTGATGAAGGCGTTCCGATATTTTACGTACAGAATAAAGGAAGCAAAGGTGACCCAGACGAAATCAGGACTCCAGGATGGGAAATCCATCCCACCATTGTTCCAAAAGAAGGAGACGTAGTGATTGAGAAAGAGACTCCTGACGCCTTTCACAAAACAACCTTGCACCAAAGACTCAAATCCAAAGGGATAGAGAAGCTGGTCATTGCTGGTCTGCAAACGGAGTATTGCATAGATACAACCTGCCGTCGAGCCTACAGCTTGGGATATGACGTGGTCTTAGTGAAAGATGCACATAGTACCTGGGATTCTTCCAATCTAACAGCAGAACAGATCATTGGACACCACAACCAAGTTTTAGGCGGATGGTTTGTAACTGCGAAAAATGAGAACGAAATAAAATTTTAAAGGGACTTGCCCGTGCAAAGCGCGTACACGGTGGAGATACGACTCAATCTCGCTATTTTGTGCGCATGCTATTAGTCAGATTGTGTCCTTAAGGACTTCATAGCCTTCACAAAGCTGTTGAAAAGTGAAATATTCCTTTCTCCTTCAGGTTCAATTGTTAGTAGCCCTGGATACTTCCATCTTTTTCTGATCAAATCCAAAACCTCATAGAAACCAAAACTTGAACTGTTTAGAAACCATCTGTCCCCTCTTAATCTCCCACGCATATGAACATTTGCAATCTTGTCAACTATCGATTCAAACCTATCCAACTCATTGTACAAAGAAGACCACTTTACATCAAGTGTTATGTGGTCAAAATGCTTGACTAATAAAAAAGGTGTATATCCCTTCACATGAGTTGGGATGTTTTCAACTGAAGCCTTAACCTTGGCAAATGGATGTATCATGTCCAGCAAGTCCTTCTTCAGTTTTTGCCAATTGATTTTCGTCTTCCAAGTATCCCACAGATGGAATACACAAACATGTGCTCCCAAATCATTCGCTAAATACAGCGAATCATGAATTAGCTGTCTTCCTTTCTCATTGTCTTGCTTTCGACTTGAACATAGATACGAGCCAATGTCTCTACTAGCATGTACTGATAGAATTGGCAGACTTTGCTTCTTGAAGATCCTCAAGATATCGTCAACTGTATATTTAGGAGTCTTTGTCCAGTCAGCAAATTGCGTATCAGTCAATGGTGGATTCTCACTATCCCATTCTGGCTGAAGCTGCAGCTCAAAACCATCAACAACTGATTCTCGAAATACCTTTTTCATCACTTTGAGAGTGCCATCAAGGTCATAGTATTTCTTGCCAACGAGTTTTGCAATAGGTGCACTCGAAACTGAAATCAGGTTTTCAACGAAATTGTCCATACAACAAGACTTCTCAAGAAGGATCAGATTAAAGTTGCCATCAATAGAATGATCTGTTTCAAAGCGGGTGCATTCTAAAGTGTGCTGGGAGAGATTTGAACCTCCCCCACTCGGGTGATATATGCATGCAACCTGACCCAAAATATTTAGTCATACAATGTATAACTATATGTGAAGAACCTGAAAGACTGATTGTGGTGGTTCGTGGAAGTTGAAGGTTCGAGATCTAAAGATAGAGAATATAATAACAACAAGAGCGGAGACGACAATTGAAGATGCTATTAGAATTCTTTACAAAAAACATATCGGGGCACTGGTGATAACCGACGATAAAAGAAAGTGTAAGGGAATATTTACAGAACGAGATGCCCTCAGAAGCGTGGTCAGTAAGATTCCTCTAAACAAGCACCTAAGAAATGTCATGTCAAAAAATGTCATAACAATAAGTGAAGACGCTTCATTTGCGCAGGCTAAGAGGCTTATGATCTTACGTCACATACGACATCTTCCAGTAGTGGACAAAAAAGGATTCTTGGTAGGAATGTTGACATTAAGGAGAATCTTGGATGAACTCGTCGGAATGCCGACAGTCAAGAGTTGAAAAGCAAGGCATGCACGCAACTAAAGCTCTCAAATCTATAGTTTCGCTTCATAAGCGAAAAATATTGTGGGTTTTAGAATGAACCTAAGGAAGAGTTCTAATGAAGAGATTTCAAGGAAACCCGATTCTTAAACCAATATCAGAACATGCGTGGGAGGCACGTGCAGTTTTTAATGCTGCCGCTCTTTATGTCGGTGGGCGAGTCCACATTCTGTATCGTGCTGTTGGCAATGATGGGGTTTCTCGACTTGGCTATGCTTCTTCATTGGATGGTCTTCATATTGAAGAACGACTATCGTCTGCTGTTTTTGAGCCAGCAAACCATATCGAAAAAGATGGTTGTGAGGACCCTCGACTAACTTTGCTGGGTGAACAGATCATTGTGACCTATACAGCATTGCGTGATCGTATTTCAAATGCGCATCAGATCGCTTTGACATCCATTGCAATCGACGATTTTACTAACAAGCGGTGGAATTGGAGAGAAAGATGGACGCCATTTGCGGGTGTTCGAAATAAAGATGCCGTGATTCTCCCTCGCAAAATTGGCGGTCGTTATGTTATGTTCCATCGTATAGATCCAGACATTTGTGTAGCATACTCTGATGATCTCCAGCATTGGTCTCACATAAAGGCAATAATAGGACCTAGGATGGGAAAGTGGGACTGTTGGAAAGTAGGGGCCGCCAGCCCACCAATAGAGATAGGCGAAGGTTGGCTATTCATATATCACGGCGCTAGCTTTGAGAGAGTATATCGGCTTGGTGTTCTCCTTCTTGATAAGGGCGACCCCGAAAGAGTGGTGTACCGTTCTGAAACGCCGATTTTGGAGCCCACCACAGACTATGAGCGATTCGGAAGAGTGCCCAATGTTGTCTTTAGCTGCGGAGCGATTCTGATGGACGATCAACTCTTTATTTACTATGGAGGCGCCGACTCAGTTGTATGTGTAGCTACGTACGATTTGAGTGAGCTAATACTTTAAGTGCAATCTTGAAGTTCCATTGCACATATGCAACACAAATCTTTTTCTCCTCTTTTCAAGGAAGCCCTAGTCTATCTTTTCTATTTTGGCAATTTCTCCGAGCTTTTCCTTAGCTTCTTTTGCTAGGCTGGGAAAAAATTCTCTTCCCGCGCGCGCAACCGCTCAATATCGTTTAGAAGAGGCATGCACGCAAGAAACACCCGAAACAAAATTATGCGCGTGCGCATAAAATGACCTTTGGAAATGCTCAACATTATGGAGGCTCACCCTTGAAAACACACGCTAAAGAAACTCTCGCTTTAACTAGATGCATGCATGCATTAGGTGCATGCTGAATCCAGTATAAGGTTTTTAACCGTCTTTCTGGAAGCCTATAACTGGTTGTCCATTAGCCATTGGTCGTCGTTGTCCCCCGTCGTCCGTCGTTGGTTGGTTGGATAAGAATTAAATGTGCTGTGACAGGTTTTGAAAACATGAAAGAGATGCAGGGTTACGTGCTAATTACTGTAGCATCAATTTTATGGGGTACGCTGGGGATTCTTGCGAAGTTATCTTTTGAACACGGGGTTCTTCCAGAAACCTTGATTGCCTTGAGACTCGTCATCAGTTTCGCAACATTATCGGCTGTTCTGGCTATATTCAGCAAAGATTCATTTAAAGTCAAGAAAACTGATGCACTTCTCTTCTTGATTTTCGGCGTCTTCGCCACGGCTCTTCAAAGAATATCCTATTTTTACACTGTGGATCTTACAACTGTCACGGTGGCGGCAATACTTTTTTACACATACCCTGTTTTTGTAACCATTTCAGCTTCTCTCTTTCTGAAGGAGAAAATTACCTCAAGAGAATTGCTGGCTATCATTCTGACATTTTCAGGCGCTGCACTCGTTGCAAAGGTATATGACTCATCCTCATTAAAAGTCAACCTTATAGGAATAATCTTTGGGCTACTTTCAAGTCTCCTCTTCACCCTATACTTCATGATGACCAAAAAACTCAGAAATAGATACACCAGCTGGACACTAACCCTTTATGGCGACGGAATAGGAGTGTTAACCCTAACGCCGGTGATTTCCCTTTCCATTCCACAAATAATCAACTTCCCTCTGCAACTTTGGTTACTAATCTTCACGATAGCTTGGATTCCTTCTCTTCTAGCCTATCTACTGTACTCCTACGCGTTAAAATATGTTAAAGCCTCAAAAGGAAGCATACTTTCAGTAATAGAACCACTGTCAGCAGCACTATTCTCCACAATCTTCATAGGAGAAAACCTCGAAAACCCGCAAATAGTAGGCATAGCACTTGCGTTAATAGGAGTTGCCCTACTCTTCCAAATGAAACAAAAACGTATAACAAGAGGATCAGAGTAGCGCACGCGCTAAGTAACAGTATTCAACTTCGGGCAAATAAACAGACAAGTTTTCACGTCTTTTTCAAGATATTACATACAGGATTGATCAGTCAAATTTATGACGAAAGACAAAACCCTCAAAAGACGAATGAAAGACTAGACTAGGCTAATCCCTTCCAATCATTTTTCCGCCGGCTTCTCCGCGAGGAGCCCAACCTCCATAACATCTCCAGGCTTAAGCTCCAGAAATATGGCTACTTGCGTAGGAACAGTTATTCGCCCTCCCTTCTGCAACCTAGCAAAGAATGTTTCAGACTCGTGTGACCGCATAGGCGAGACTTTCACCTTCAAAACTTCACCAGGCTCCAGCTTAAACTTCCACCTCACGAGAACAGGAATTTGAACACGATTCTCACTCAGCAGCTTCGCATGAATCCACGTGTTTTCTGATATAGGCAACGTCAATTTCCACCTTTTTCCACCTTTTCCGTACACTTCCGTACAATTCCATACATTTCCCTACACTTAAATACATTTTTATACGTGGAGTAAACCATTTTTAAGCTTATTTCCCAAAAAACAACCAGAAACAAGCTCTGTTAAGAACAAAAAAATTATAGGGGGGTCTATAAGAGAGATACATACGCAAGCAACTTAACAAAATACCCAAAACAAACCAACAAAACCACGTATCCACAAAGACTACCATTAGTTTCAGCCAACACTCCCACAGAACCTTTTATCTGTTCCTTCAACTAACTTAAATAGACCATAACCCAACTTCCTCTCAAACCCTCAACCGAGGAACCAAAATGACCGAAGAACCCCAACAAAAAAAGAAATACGAATACCTCGAAGACCTACCAGGCATCGGACCAGCAACAGCACAAAAACTACACGAACTAGGCTTCCACACAGTCGAATCCCTAAGCACAGCAGCAGCACGAGAACTACAATCCGCAGGCATAGGCGAAAAAAAAGCCTTAGAAGTCATCCGCACAGCAAGATCAACTCTCACCGTCTCTTTCATCCGAGCAGACGAACTACTAAAAATGCGCCAAAACGTCCTAAGACTAACAACAGGAAGCAACACAATGAACGAACTTGTAGGAGGCGGAATCGAAACACAGACAATCACAGAATTCTACGGAGAATACGGAAGCGGCAAAAGCCAAATGTGCCACCAACTATGCGTAAACGTACAGCTACCCCATGAAAAAGGAGGACTAAACACCGGAGCCCTATACATCGACACAGAAAACACCTTCAGAACCGAACGCATCGTCCAAATGGCACAACATCTAGGTTTAAACCCTGAAGAAGTAGCCAAAAATATCATATTCGCCGAAGCATACACATCAGACCACCAAATGTTCCTACTCGACAACGCAGATAAAATAATAAAAGAAAACGGCATCCGCCTAATAATCATAGACTCCCTAACCTCCCACTTCCGAAGCGAATACCTCGGCAGAGGAATGCTAGCAGAGAGACAACAGAAACTCAACAAACACATGCACAAACTAATACGATTAGCCCGAGCCTTCAACGCCGCCGCAGTTGTAACAAATCAGGTGATGGCTAAACCAGACGTTTTCTTCGGCGACGCCACACATCCCATCGGCGGTCACATCGTTGCACATACAAGCCACACCCGCTTATACCTTCGCAAGTCTGCACGCGGACCCGTAAGAATCGCACGCCTCGTTTCAAGCCCTTACCTACCCGAGGGCGAGAGAGTGTTCAAAATCACTGAAAACGGAGTAGAAGACGTAGCCCAGGAAGATAAGCCGAGACAAAGATAAAATGCCTATCCCATCAGCCTTCGTGACACGATTCTTTCAACTTGTAACAAAGAGACGGTATGTCGAGGCAGAACGAATACTTGAACGACTAAAACAGAGAATACAGAAAACCGAGTGGAACAGCGGATATTTTCAGGCGCTCCACGGCATATTCTTAGCCAAGAAATCGAACAACGACCGATATGCTTTTCTTTCAAACAACGATTTCAACAATCCAGATGAGCTGAAAAATTATCGACGCGAATTCTTAAAACACACTAAGAACAAGCTTCACGCTGATTATGATCGCGGCTTCTTCTCAGCTTGGGCTAACTACATGCACGTACTAACAAAACTTGAGAAGCCTACGGAAGTTAAGGCCACAAAAAATGTGAAATCTAAGCAGCAAAAAAAGAAAAAACCTGAAGAGGCAGCTAAAATCAAGCCCAAACAGATTAAATCTGAGACAAGTGATAAGCTCAAAAGAATTGTACAGACGAAACTCGCATAACGGTGCGCCTTTTTATTTTCTTAGGTTTCAGTGCTGTTAGCAACTGTGACGACTTTTTGCAGGGTACTTGAATATCCTTCGTTGTCTTTAACAGTTAAGATAGCTGAATAATTGCCAGAAGCCGTGTATGTGTGGGTCATTGACGAGTCGGTTGTTGTGGTTATATTTTCGTCTCCGAAATCCCAAACGAAGCTCTCGATGCCACTAAATAGATCATAGCTTCCCGTCGCATCAAAGGTTACTGTTTGATCTATGACTGAGTACGTGAAAACAGCTGTAGGAATCATAAGTGTAAACAACAAACCAAATGCAACAGCAAACGTAAGGAAATAGGCACCTATCCCCATAGTCATTATCTTAGACGGTTTTTCCACCTTGGCAACGAAAAAATGCTTAAGAACATAATATGTAAGAAGATAAAAAAAGAGTCCAAGTGAAACACCGGTTAGAAGATCGTCAAGTCTCAGAAGAACACACATTACAGCTGCAACAATGCCTAAGCACACTCTGATTGAATAAACAACGCTTAAAGGCTTCATTTTCTCACCTTCTTAGAGGGAACCACACTGAAGGAAGAGATGACAAGTTTCGACATTGCTGCGCTTACTCCTGAACTTGACCGAACTATTAAGGGTGCTCGTATCGATAACATTTACCAAATTAATCCCACTACTCTGCTTTTAAAGCTTCGTCAACCAAGTCAACCATCTCTTCATCTACTCATAGGGTCTGGAAAGCGACTTCACCTAACTTCATACGCCTTGGAAAAACCAAAAAGGCCCACCGCCTTCTGCATGGCTCTCAGAAAACACGTCAGAAACGGTAGAGTCACAGGAATTCGACAGCATGAGTTCGAACGAGTTATAACGGTTCAGGTGAGCACAGGAAAAGACGACTTCCAACTCATAATTGAACTGTTCGGTGGAGGAAACATCATTCTGGTGGATTCACAGAATAAGATTTTGCACGCCCTAACGTATCGGAAAATGCGAGACCGAAACATTTTGCGCGGCGAAACCTTTCAGCACGCTCCACCACGCGGCAGAAACCCTCTCAAACTAAGTCGCCCAGATTTCGGTGAAATAGAAACGCTAGGACAACTAGAAATAGTAAAGGCCCTCACGAAATTCCTGAGCATCGGTGGGCTCTACGCCGAGGAAATTCTTCTTCGTGCATGCGTCAACAAAGACGCTGCTTGTGAATCCCTTACGAAACAAGAGATTGATAGAATTTTCGATGAGTTTCACAAGATTCTTTCCATTTTTAAAACTGGGAATGTAGAACCCTGTATCGTGATTGATGAACGAAGTGCGTGGATTGATGTAACTCCCATGCTCCTAGAAAAATATGCCCGCTTTGAACAAAGACCATATGAAGCTGTCAACAAGGCCCTTGATGAATATTACACAAAGACAGCAGTGGAAGAAAGCGTAGTTGAGGTTTCTAAAGAAGCTGAGAAAGAGGTGGCGAAACAACGAAGAATCCTTAAAAGACAACAGAAAGCCTTGAAAGATTCAATAGAGAAGATTGAAGAAAACAGAAAAATTGGTGACGTGATATACACCCACTTCAACGATCTACAGCTTCTCTTCCAAGAAATCGCGAGTGAGAAAAGGGATGGAAAATCTTGGAAACAAATCGTCTCAAGCATCGAAAAGGAAGCAGAGCACATCCCTGCCATTCACTTTCATTCCCTTCAGCTTGAACGCCTAATCCTTAACGTTTCGGTAGACGGCTTGGTGTTTCCTCTCAACATTCGTCGTTCCATTCAAGTTAACGCAGCAAATTATTACAAAAAAGCGAAAAAAGCTAAAAAGAAACTGGAAGGAGTTAAGAAAGCCCTAGAAGAAACCCAAACCAAGATTATGGAATTGCAACAACAACGGGGTAGGCTAGTGAAGGAAACCCGCAAGCTTCCACCTGAAAGACGGAAAAGGGCTTGGTACGAAAAATTCCGATGGTTCCATTCTTCAGATGGTTTCCTTGTGCTCGGAGGAAGAGATGCAACAACTAATGAAATTCTTATCAAAAAACATATGGAACCTCATGATGTTGTTTTCCACGCTGATGTCGTCGGTGCGCCCTTCGTTTTAATCAAAACCGAAGGAAAACATCCGCCCGAACAAACGATAAACGAATCAGCTCAACTTGCAGCTTCATATTCCCGGGCTTGGAGAGAAATGTTAGACACAGTTAACGTTTACTGGGTTTCTCCCAAACAAGTGAGCAAAGCCGCCTTACCACTAAAGAGAGGGGCATTTATTATCCGTGGATCGAAAAATTATGTTCGGAATGTACCTTTGCAGATTGCCATTGGGGTTCAGATAAAAGAAGAACGCCCCATCGTTGTCGGATGCCCCGTAGAAGCTATCTCCAAAGAGACAAGTATCTACGTTGAAATAATCCCAGGAAATCAAAAAAGCGGCGAGCTTGCAAAACGTATCCGACGACTTCTAGCAAAAAAATTCCCTGAGGCGCTACAAAAACGAATTCTGGAAATCCCTTTGGAAGAAATACAGAGACTCATACCGTCGGGGAGAGGAGCTATAAAGTCTTAAAAAACGTTGGCCATTTGAATAAATTCGGAGCTAGAAGTAATCTGAAACCGTTCTGCATGCATGCCTGATAATCGTAGCGTTCTGAGAAGAGCAATGCTTCCCCCACAAATGCTACCACATTTCCTTCGAAGACCTACTGCAAGTGACTTGCGTTTGCGTTGCTGAAAAGGAGGGAGGCTAGATGCGGCCTAGAGCTCGCATTGCGCCGACAATTTTCTTAACCGCCGTCACGTAAGCGGCTGTTCGAAAATCCATTTGTGATTGCTGTGTAGTAAGAGAGGTGTCTACTTGATACTGCTTCGCGTTTTGATAGACATCTTTAAAGGCTTTTGTCATTACTTGTTTCAGTTTTTCATCAACTTCACCATCACTCCAATAATATCCCATGCGATTTTGGACCCACTCGAAATAACTTACTGTAACGCCCCCAGCATTGGCTAAGACATCAGGAACAATTACGACACCTTTTTCATACAGTATTTTATCTGCTTTGGGAGTTGTCGGTCCATTTGCCTCTTCAACTATAAGTTTTGCTTGAACCTTGCTGGCGTTCTTCTCGGTTATTTGATTCTCCAAAGCCGCAGGAATAAGTATGTCACAGTCTACGGTGATTGGGTCTACAGTGCTTATCTCCTTGCTTCTTGGAAAACCTTTGACGCTGCGTGTTTTAGTTTTGAACTTTGCGAGCTTTACAGGATGCATACCTTCCGGGTTATATACGCCGCCTGTAGAATCGCTTACTGCTACAATTTTGCAGCCCAATTCATAAAGATATTCGGCTATCGGTCGCGCCACATTACCATATCCTTGTATTGAGACTCGTGCTCCCTTCAAGGGTATGCTGAAGGTTTTCACTGCTTCCAGTGTAGCAAAGAACGCTCCACGACCAGTTGCAGTTCCTCTTCCTCTTGAACCACCTATGTCCAAAGGTTTAGCCGTTATTACTCCAGGAATACACTTCCCGACAATTTTGCAGTATTCATCGGTAAACCACCCCATAATTTGAGCGTTTGTTCCCACATCAGGTGCAGGGATGTCTTGGTCTGGCCCAACGAACTTTGCTATTGCAGCTGCATAGCCTCTTGTTAGTCGTTCAATTTCGCCTTCTGACATTTTCTTTGGATTACATGTGATTCCGCCTTTTCCACCGCCAAAAGGAACTCCAACAACAGTGTTCTTAATACTCATCCAAAATGCTAATGATTTTACTTCGTCTAGACATACTTCTGGATGATAGCGAATGCCGCCTTTCGCTGGACCTCTGGCTGTGTTGTGTTGCACACGGTAACCTGTGAAGACCTTTGTTTTCCCATCGTCCATTTTTACGGGAATTGAAACAATTAACATTCGTTCTGGGCTACTTAGGACTTCTACGATATTAGGTTCCAGATTCAGTACGGCCGCTGCCTTCTTCAGTGGTTTCAACGCCTCTTCGTATAAGTTAGTTTGTTTAGACATGTTATCTCACCTTTACATTTGTAAACGATAGCTTGAGATAGACAACTTGTTATTTAGTGTTACTCTCTATTCGATCAAGAAAATCACTAGATTGCTGGTTTATCAATTTGCATGCTGAATAGGCTTCTTGCAGCTTCAGACAATTCGACCTTTGAAGCATATCACTAGAGAGAGATTAACTACTGGATTTTGGCAGATGCCATGATTATATTTCACTGAGCCAAGCTTCTCTTGCCCAGTAAGGTTTTTTGATATATGAATATGGTGGCTAGCAATGGCGCCGTGGGCAGCAGCTACGCTGTTTAAGCGAAGCCCGACATAGGTAATGTCACCTACAGCGAAGATTCCTTCAATGTTTGTTCTCTGAGCTGTGTCTGTCATGATGAAACCGCGTTCATCAGTTCTTAATCCAAGGTGTTTGAAGGATTCATTGTTTGGAACGAGTCCTATTGCGATTATGATGGCGTCAACTCTTTTTTCTAGTTTCTTTCCTTCCTGCTTTATCACAGCCTTTTCCACTCTATTGCGTCCCTTTATAGCTACTACCTCTCCATTAAGAATTAGGTCAGCCAATTCGCTTTTTCTAACCTTTTCTACATTTTCATCAAAAGCGCGAAAACTTTCACGTCTATGAATGCATGCATGCAAACGAAAGCCTTTGCTTGAATCTAAACGAGTACGTCTACACCTAATACATACCCAAGATTCATACAAGTTAAATAACATAGCTTCTGAAAATGGTTAGCTAGAGGTGAAACCGCCTTGTTCAAAATGCTAAAGTCAAGAAAGGGAATATCACCAATCCTTGCAACACTTCTGTTGATAGTCATCGCTGTCGCAGCAATAGTCGTTACTTACGCTTGGGTTATAACTTTCACAGGAAACGTTACTGGACAAGATGTTCAACTCCGTGAAATCACTACATCTTGGAATAGTACGGCAAAAACAATCACAGTTTATTTGTCAAACCAAGGAACGGCTGACGGCAAAATCGATTCTGTTTACATCGGCACTTCGGCTACAAATCTTAACCTGCAAGGTTCTGTGACGTATGACCCTCCATCAAAAATCATAGTTTCTCATGGAACAATCAATATCGTGCTCAACTTCACATGGAATCCCAATACGGAATACTACTTCAAAATTCATCCTGAAGTCGGGGCTGATTACGAATTCCACAAAACATCTCCAGCTCCTTAGATAATCCAACAAGTTCTCTGGTGTCTGACAAGTGTTGATGCTAATTTCGTAGCTTGTTGTTCAATGGTTATAACAAATTGCAAACGGTCAAAAAGAGAACTACCGGCTTTTCTGCTTGTTGCGAAACAGTTCATTTTTAAATGTAACTCCTGATATCATTGAAATAATGTGATGTAGAAATGAATGAATTGATCGATGGTTTTAGGGTTCTCATCTGTTTGATTTTCTTGGCATATTCATCTTGGAGTGATCTTAAGACTCGGGAAGTAAGCAATAAGGTTTGGGCAGTCTTTGCACCCATAGCCCTCGCATTGACTTCTTTACAGTTTTCCCTATTTTTTGATCCACAACTTCTGTATAATTATGTTCTATCTTTCGCATTAACTTCGGTTATGTCCGTAACTCTCTTCTACGCCGGAGCTTTTGGAGGAGCAGACGCCAAAGCATTAATTTGTCTATCTCTCGCCTTACCTCCCTATCCCATCTACCTTCTCCAACCACCGACAAGCTCCGTTTATCCGCTTTTTCCAATCACCGTGTTCTGCAACGCTGTTCTTTTAGCAGCATCAAGTGCGTTTTACGCCCTTATCCGCAATTTCCTCTGGAAGCACAAAACTGGGAGAAAACTCTTCGAAGGATTTGAAAGAGAATCAGTTAGCCGAAAGATTCTGACGCTTCTTTGCGGCTACAAAGTAGATATCACCAAACTTGAAAACGTAGGCCACCTATATCCACTTGAAGACATCTACACAGCTGAAACTGGAGAAAATAAAAGAAAATTGATTGTATTCCCGAAGGATGAAGAGAGACAACAGATTGTTGAAAGAGTGTTGAACGCCAAGCGCGAAGGGAAACTTCAAGACGACGTATGGATAACACCGGGGTTACCCATGCTCGTTTTTATCACCGCAGGATTAATAGTCGCCCTTCTCTTCGGAGACATCATATGGAATATCCTCCGCTTAGTTCTTGGCGCGCCTTAGCTGACTCAACCGATGGTTGGCTGAAATGCAAGGAGATACATCCGCACTGACTTTAAATAAGCGTTATTTCATAGAAGATATTGAATAACAACCAAGATAGCGACGATTACACAAATTGAGTGCATGATACGAAGGTGTTCACTCAGATGCAGATGGACAGGAAACGATTCAAAAAAATGTTTCCTCATTTAGACGAGGAAATGAACACTAAGGAATCTAGAATAGCAATAAACTCAGTTCGATCAGATATCCAAACTGGAGAAACAGCGTCTTCATGCAAGTTTGTCAGATACACCCCAGACGTAATAGATTACATTCGTCGGTGCGACAATGAGCAACAAGCGAAAGAAATAATTGCCTACTTGGAAAAGAGGAGAGAAATCAGTCGCCAGTATGCTCGAAGACTTAGAAAGCAACTTAAAGAAAAGGGTGTAAGAAGCTTCGGACCGAAGAAAGAAGAAGACTACTATCTCAAAAAGTATGCTTTAAGATCAGCTAACCCAAGTAAATAATGTTCAATTGAAGGTATAAAGAAGTCCGTAACGTTCTGGGAAAGATATTTTCCTTTAAGGCACTAATATCTGACAGCTAGAAGGGATGCCTTGCCCCTTTCTCATACTGGACCAATAATTTCGAAAAGAATTTGAAGCATGGAAAACATCAAAATCCGGTAAATCGCTGCTCTTGAACAAGTTGTTGGAGCAAGCTTGACACGAAGAGTAGAAGCAATTTGTCGAGTTAAAAGATAAAAGAGGTTAACCGGTTTCTAACAAAAGTAAATAAAGGTGATCAATAATAAGTAGGCAAAGTTAAAATGAAAAACACTTAACGGCAAGCTTGGTGTCCAACTTGAAAAGAACTGCATTGCCAATACTTCTATTCACGTTTTCTCTTCTCCTCTTACTAGCCCTACCATCATGCATCAATATATTGACGGTTAGTGCCCAAACGGACACTTTATCCTCTGTAGATATTCAAGTAGATCACACGGTACAGATTAAAGACGGCGGGCTAGTCGTCATCAACGACACAATCAGGCTATCTACAGAACAGGGACAAAATATAGAACCGTTACAGAATTTCTCAATAGGCTTTCCTTTCGAATACAAGTCTAACCGTGATTATTGCTTCGCTTATGACGCCTCGAATCCTGATGAACGATTGGAAGTAATACTTGACGTTGGATTGGGCAGAATTGGTTTTTACGGAGTAAACGTGCTCTTTCCCGGATCGGGCATTGACATAAGCGACGGAGGATCATACAACTTCACGGTAGCTTTTGTTTTCTCAAACCTTGTTTCCTCAGAAGTTTTTGCGGCGAATGGTGAAGAGACCGCCTCGTTCACTGTTGACTTCCCATCTTATCCCAGCGTCACTCAAGATGTGTCTACATGCAATGTGACCGTTATCTTACCTTACGGTGCAAATTACACTTCGAGTTCTTTTGAAGAGAATGGATTCGCTTTCAACAAGACAACACGTGACTTGCATCAGATATTGAATCTCACTGAGAGTCCTCTTGAAAGCTTTTCATACGAGCAGGCGTGGTTGAGGTTTTATGCACTTCCTGATCACACCTTGTATCTGATAAGTGTCGACGAAGTAAAGCGAGATATAGCGTTAGATGAGTGGGGCCACGTTCTTTTATCTGATTCTTACTATTTAACTAATGAAGGCGGAAGTTACCGCCCAGTAGTGCTTCTGCCTCAAGGCGCTTACGACGTCTCTGCGCGAGATGAGTCAGGGGAGCTTGAAGTAGATGTGGAAAAAGGGAACGCAATTAGTTACACAAGCGCAACGATCTACAAAGACATAGACCATGAAGTGTCAGCAAGGTTCACGGTGAGTTACCGACTTCCACGAGAAATCTATATTGATCAGAAGAGTTGGCGTGATTTTGTCCTGGCTTTCAGTTTCTTTGAAGGTTTTGATTGGAAGATAAAGGAGTTAACCGTGACTATGGGTCTACCGGAGGGTGCAGAGTTTCAGCTGGACGCATGTTATCCGAAACCGCAAAGTGTTGAAAAAGGCGTTTTTCAAGAAACGATAGTTTTTACTTTCTACAACGTTACACCGTTCCACGACCTTAATTCTGATCTAACATATAGATATGTCATTTTTTGGGCCTCTTTTCGCCCCACGTTGTGGATGGGAGTATTAATTGCCATTGTATGTGCTGTAGTTTTTCTTTGGCGAGCTCCTAAACTGCCTTCAGCTCCTATAATTCCTGTTCCAACGGAGGTTTTGAAAAGTTTTTTTGATTCTTATAAAGAAAAGAGGAGGATACTCGGGGATCTTGAATCGTTGGAGCAACAGGTGCGGAAGAGAAAGATTTCTAGACGCCGATACAAGGTGCGGAGAAGAGGGTTAGAAAGTCGTGTTTCTGTTTTGTCTCGGGATTTGACTGGTCTTCGAGAAAAAATACGAAAGGCAGGTCCGCGTTATGCGAATACGATGAGGCAGATTGAGGCCGCTGAAACCGAGCTGGAAGGAGCGGAAGCTGCAATTCGAAGAATCGAAATTCGATACCGGCATAAAGAACTCTCCACAGAAACCTATCGTACGCAGATTGCAGAATATGACCGCAGGAGAGAAAGGGCGAAGACAACGATCGACGGAGTGCTTTTGAGGCTTCGAGAAGAAATTAGTTGAACTGCTGGAAGCTGCTGAACTGACGTTAAAACGTTTTAAAGCCTCCTTCTCTTTGTGGCTACGATCTTTCTATGGGAGCCTAGGCGTAGAGGAAAACGTTTTTATCTGTAACTGTTTACTTCATTAGAATCTTAAAGGAGCTTGATCCTTCATGGTTGAGATTAAGATCGATGAAGAAAAATGCACTGGATGCGGAACGTGTGTTGACATTTGTCCCGTAGGGGTGTTAGAAATCAAAGATGAGAAATCCGTTGTAGTAAATCTCGATGAGTGCCTTGTCTGCAGAGCATGCGAGGTGCAGTGCCCCGAAGGCGCCATAGAAATCATCGAGTAACATTGTTCCGTTTTTTCAACTCGTCCCTAAAAACAGTGAGTTAAACCTATCTCCATTCTGTGTCACACTTAATAAAATGAGAATCATAGATCCCAAAATGACGATTGTTTCTTCTTCACGTCTTCTATAGTTTTCAAGGCTCGTTTCCTTATTCTAGAATTCGCCACTGGGCGTTTATCTTGAATGTTATATGAAACGTCCGCCATCTTCGCCACCGCTGCAGTTGCCATCCTTCCAAGAAAGTTAAGGCTATATCCGCCTTCAAGAACCGCGACAAGCTTTCCCATAGAAAATTGAGACGCCAAATCTAAGGCTCTCGTAAAGGTTTCGAGAAACCCGAAGACGGATAGAGAAAGTCCACCGACTGGATCCGTGT
>Ga0224506_10001482_pt1 | contig 16749 bp, 13 predicted proteins | sample SF_Jan12_sed_USG_2_FD_169108 | JGI IMG/M metagenome (GOLD analysis project Ga0224506, IMG submission 169108) | Sediment microbial communities from San Francisco Bay, California, United States - SF_Jan12_sed_USGS_8_1 | ecosystem: Environmental > Aquatic > Marine > Sediment | place: USA... | reverse complement strand
ATATTGATGAAGAAACCATTATTTTTCATTATAATCAATTAGAGAAGATTGTACCTGAAAAAGTAATTGCTGATATTCCTGGTGTTATAAATATATTGACCCTGTTATACAATCTTGGATTTAATCTACATACAGCCTCTGGTGAGAGCTCCATAATGTTAAGGGGATATTTGAAGCCAATGGGAGTCCATAGTTATTTCAAGAATTTTTTTGGTCCAGATCTAATTGGTAAAATTAAGGGTAGTAAGGACTATTATCCACGTATTTTGTCTGCCTTAGATGTGGATCTCAATGTTGCTATATTTATTGATGATTCCGATTTTGCACTTGATCTTATTAATCAAACTGGTGCTACAGCAATACATTGCAATATATTAGGTAGTTCAAAAAGTACATATCCTTACTCGTTTTCAGATTACAACGATTTTATCCCCCTGCTGCAAAATATTTTGAATGTTCTAACAAATTAGTTATTCTCAATGAAAATTGACTAGTTCTTATTTAGTTCAGTTGATATGGATATTTATTCAATCTTATGATACCATAGGTGTCATAATAAGTGACAACCCTAAAGTGTTTTTTCAATTGTTTTTATTTTAGATATAAAATTTACACCCATTGATTCGTACATTGTCTTGTTTTTAAATTCAGGTGGTGCTAAAAATTTCATGAATTGTTTTATTCCCTTCTCTTTTGCTTTTTCTATTACTTTTGTTATTAATGCATTAAAATACAATTCTGTATTTGTTTCTGGGGTAATTATATTTCCTAGATTTGCAGGATCTACTCCAATTACAGATTGATAAGCAATAACTCGTGCTACAATCTTTTCCTCTTCATATATTACAGAATGCGTGATTAACTGTTCAGGATTGAAATTTTTAATTGCTTCAAAATTATTCTTGGCTTGTTCATCTGTCATATTAAACTTATTAACAAAAATGTGGATCATTTGTTCTTCATCTCGATCTGGGTTGAATTCCAGTACTTTTCCATCAAATTCGCTTGTTTCCAAAGACACTGCATCAACATCCAACAATCCTACCTCTGAATTTACAGATACTTCAGTAAAGTTGAACTTTCTAGATAGTTCAGGCCAATCACCCCATTGATCATCTAGTGATGTTACGATTTTGGCTGCCCCCTTGGCTTTTAATACGTCTAATGCCTTTACAATTAATGGGGATGCACAGTCTTCATGACCTTCTGCTACAAGGGGAAAACGAAATCCTGCCGTTCCTGTTTGTTTATTTACAGAAGAAGTTAGAAATCCAACTAATTGATTGTCTTTAAATGCATATAATCGAGTTTCAGGATCAAAATTCTCATTGGTGTATGATCTCTTCAATTGTTCTGATGACGTTTGAGTAAATGTTTTCCAATTTTTCGTTACGTTCTTTCCCAATTCAACTTGGCTTTCAATGTAGCTAGGATCAAATGTTCTTATTTCCATTTAGATAATGTTAAGTTATATGTTTATAAATATTCGTCATTGGATAAATTGCCTATGAATAAAATACCATCTCAATCACTTTAAAATAATGATTTCTATGTTGAACTTGTATTTCTAATCGTATTTAAACTTGGGTGACCAATTATTTACTCCTTCTGGTAGGAGTGCAAACAAATGCCATACTGAATTATAAGGATCAAAAGGTTCAAAGAAATCCCTTGCAATTCGATATATTTTTCCATCCTCTTCCTTTTTAAAAGTTGAAAATCCTGGCATTCGTCCATCTTTATCTCCAAAACCCATATCTTCTATAAATTTTGTTCCCTCTGCAGATGCCATTTTAAAATTATACCCACGTTCTTGTATTATTCTCTTCTGTGTCACAGGAGCGTCTGGTGAAACTACCACAAATGCAGTACGATCCTCAATATGTTTGGTTAGACCCATAAATCCTTGTGCCCAAAGATTACAATATGGACAATTCTCCCCCATATTGTGAATTACTATTAATTCTGTTTTGTTACCAAATAAATCTGATAATGTTTTTTTCTCTCCGTCAGGATTTGTCAGTATGTAATCATCTACTTCCTGATAAGCATTTGCCTTGATATATTCTCGTAATTCAGATTGCTTTTGTCTGATCGTCTCATAAAGCTCTTTATATTTTTCATCAGTTTCAAACATATTAATTTGGTAAGGAATACCTGATACATTAAATTAATGTTTGGGGAAATTAATTTTGGGATTTATGGTCTTTTTTGTCATTAATTATTGTTTTGAATATTATTGATGTACAATAATTTCATGGGTAGTGTTTCTAATGTTGCAGTGTATTTAGTTGAGTTACCATCTGTATCAGTAAAATACAACACTACTATTGGATTAAATACACCTTTAAGTCGAAGATGTATCGATTTTGTGATGTGTATTGATTTTTTCAATGCTGGTAGTTGAATGTGTATATTGACGCCTTTAAATCCTGCTGATATGTATGATTTTATTGATTTCGGGTTGAAAATATACGAATAAAAACAAAATAAAGCACATGCAAAAACGATGACAATCATTAAAATTATCCCAATAATTAAAATTGTACCTTTCCACTCGATCTTTTTTGGATTATTATTTAATGGGGCTTGTTGAAAATCTCCTTCTGCCAGTTGATTGGTATCATTATTCATTGTATCTGCTTCATTTGATCTTATCTGATCGATGTTGTCATCTGAGCTAGTAATGGATATGACATTGGGAACAATGTAAATTGAAAGTAAAACACTGAATAATAGTGTTACAAATGTGAATCGCTTAATACTGATTAGTTGAATGTTACTCATTAAATATCACTTCCATACTGTTCTAATAACTGATGAAGCTGTATTGCATATTTCTCTCCTTCCTCGATAACTAGTTCTACAAGACTTTGCATAATCGGATTATAACTGGCTAGTTGGATAGATAGGTGTTTTGGATTAGTCCTTTCCACAATTATTAAATTTTCATCCTCTAATTCTTGAATGACGCCACGATTTAGTTTTCTTGAGTTCTTATGATATCCCATTAGTTGATTTAATTGTTTAATTGATACTCTGGTGGGGTGAATATGGCTTAATAATACTAGTATCTTTATTTTTTGAGAGGTTAGACTTGACAAGAGTAAAATCAATGAATATATTGTATCTTTACTTGTCATTAGATGATTAATTGATATAGTATTATTAAATTGTTTCATATTCTTCCCCTTAATTTACACATATCACATGTGTGACCATCAAGTAGCTTTACCCACATTGTCCTCCACTATTTGACCATCTGATAAGACAATAACCCTCATATTATCCTTAATTAATTTCTCATTGTGTGTTACCATAACGATAGTTGGTTTATGATCTGAATATGCACCTTTATTAATTTCTTGGAGTATTTGCACTATTTCTTTGCTCTTTTGAAAATCTAGGTTACCAGTGGGTTCATCAGCTAGGATGAGTGTATTTCCTGTTGTTAAAGCCCTTGCTATTGCCACACGTTGTCTTTCTCCACCACTTAATTCAAAAGGAAAATTCTCTGATCTATGTTCTAAACCAACCAATTTTACAAGTTCCTCTGCTTTTTTCTGTCTTACTTCCTTTTTATCACCTTTAATTATTAATGGGAGTTCTATATTATCTGTTAAGCTGAGGTTATTTAGTAGATGATGGGATTGAAATACAATTCCTATATTTTCTCTTCTTAGATCACATAATTGTTCCTGATTTAATTTTGTGATTTCTGTTGACTTGAACATGATGCTGCCACTTGTTGGTTTTTCCAACCCACAGATAATTGATAGTAGAGTACTCTTACCAGACCCAGATTTACCAATTATGGTGATGAATTCACCTTGATTAATCTTAAGATTGATGTTATCCAATGCAGTAACACTATACTCATCGTCACCATATGTTTTTTGAACATTGATTAATTCTAAACTCATATTAGATCTCTCCTTTGGGGATGATACATACTCCGTTGCATTGACAATTACTGGTGAATTGTACTTTTTCAGTAATATTATGCTTAGCTCTGATGGAATCTGGAATTTTAACCATACCATATTTATCAACAAGAGCATATTCTACGGTGTTTACCTCATTTTTGATTGGTTCTGCAATTTTTACTGGGGAGTAAATATTTTCCTTGTAATTAGATAAACCACCATCAAGGATTTCATAGGTTTGGTCACTGAGTCCAGCAAATCTAGTGTCATGTGTGACTATTAACATGGTTGTTTGATACTTATCATTTAACTCACGTAGAAATTTAATGATTTGCATGGTTGTTTTACTATCTAACTCTCCTGTTGGTTCATCTGCTAATAATAACTCTGGTTCGTTAGCGAGTGCAACTGCCAAACCTGCACGCGCCGCTTCACCACCAGATAGTTGGTGAAAGGCATGGTTAGCTCGTTTTTCTAGACCTACATCTTTTAACAATTGTTCTGCTCTTGATTTCCGTTTATTCTGAGGATATCCCACTATTTCCATCGCATGGTAGATATTTTGTAAGCAAGTAAGTTTAGGTAATAGATTCCTTTCAGGTATTTGCCATAAAAATCCTAGATAATTTCTTCTAAAGTAGCTCAAGCTCTTATTATTCAATCGATGTAGTGTGACCCCTGAAATCTTGATTGATCCAGTGGAGGGTTTGACTAAACCACCTACAATATTTAGTAAAGTGCTTTTACCCGCTCCTGAAGGCCCAATGATGGTTGTTAAAGAACCTTTTTTCACTTTGAGGTCTAATGTTCGTAATGCTGGGAAGTAGACATCACTTGCTGGATCTCTAAAATTCTTGGATACTTGCTCTAACTCAATATAATAATTATTTGTCATCTTTTATACCTCTCTTAAAATATTTCTAGCTTCCTTCTTTGACAGTATCAAAGCAGGTATTGTTGCTGCGATAAACATAATCGCTATCAAGGTGGAAAATGCCATTCCAATGAATTTCCATGGAATAATTAATGTAAGTGGTGGGATGGATGTACCTTGTTTTGTTCCGGTAATTACAGAGAAATATCCCAGTGATACAAGAATTCCTAGTACCGTACTTATAATGATACTGAGTATTAAAGTTAACATACCTTCAATAATTAGCAGTTTAAATATCTGCCATCTTTTCATTCCCAGGGCTCGATAAAGTCCAATTTCTTTATTTCTGTAACTCATTGATGTGAAGGTGAAATAGTAAACAGCAATTAAATTAATAATAGAGCAAATAATCAATATACTTTCTAATGACGATACTATTACTTTAGTCTCATCAGATTCTATGAATTTATCTATCATCTCATTAACGGAGATAATTTTTATAGAATTATCAAATGAGAATACTTCGCGTAAAGCCGTTGCAACTTCATCAATTCTATCTTCACTAACAACTTTCACATAAGCACCAATTGATTTTTCTACGAACTGGTTTTGTGATACGTTGTCTAATGTTTTTACAGCTGTTATGTCCATGAGTATCGGTATATCTGTGAATGCTGGTTCTACAGGTTCTGGTAAGTAGGGTTCATCAATACCTTGTGCAGGTGTAACTTCATCGTTTGGCATTGGTTCTGGCATGTAATTATCCATTTTTGGTGTAAATACAAGATTTGGAAATAAATTAAAATCAGTTACTATGTCAAAAATAAAAGATGATTGAAAATCGCCACCAGATATGGTTAATGAATTACCCACATCTAAATCAAGAAGTTCTAGTGCCTGACTATTTACTGCAATAGAAGTGTTTGAATTCATCTCATCAACTAGTTTTTCCAATGGAATTGTATTATAATCTGATTTCCAATATGCTGCATCAATAAAGTTAGATCGATTTATACCAAGGATACTATAGGTATTCATGGAATATCCAAAGTCTCCCCAGTAAGGTGATGTCTTATATTTCATCACCTCGGTGTAAGCTTCAACACCAGATACATTGAGATAATTCCATACAGTCATATTTGAAGTATCGATTCCATCTACATATATATCTGCTCCAAGTTCATATCTTGCTCTTTCAATTCCCCATTCTACATATGAATTTGGAATTGTTAGTGAAATAAATGAAATAGTAATGCTTAGCAGAAAAATCGACGCTAATTTACTAGAGGTAAATTTATTTGTCTTGATATTTATTGTTCCCAATGCCACAATTCCCTTCTGTATATTCCAAATAAATGTAGATGTTTTTTCCATTATCACAGCAAAGTATCTGGAGAACAATAAAGTAGCACCAAACAACATACCAAATATCATCATACCTCCGTATTTAGTGGTTAAATTGTACAGAGTTAGTGGATCTGAAAATTCTGCAAAGTTGAGCATGGACCAAAAAGCTACACTTGCTATGAATATAATTTTATCTAGATGGAATCTCTGCCAGAATGGTGGTTTTCTTTCAAATGCATCTTCTCCTTCTTGTATTTTTACATTCATGATTGTTGAAACACTTAGAATGTGGAGGTCAAATGAGAAGATGGCTGTTAAAATCGGAACTTTATAGTACCACGAGGATGGAATTATTAAATTAACATTTTCAAATTTATATTTGGCATTTGAGAATTCTAGAGAATTCAGTGAATAATCAGTCCAATATTTGGATAATTCCATACCAATAATAATGGAGAGTATCATTCCTATTATAATCTCAAAGAACATAATAAAGTACAATTGAGTATCTGTTATACCTCTTGATTTTAATATTGCAATTTGTTTCTTTCTTTGATTATCTGTAAGAGTAAGCAAGAAGAAAACAAAATAAATAGATAATAAAATAAGAGGGTACAGGATGAGCATCATGATTTTGGCAATATTCAGATAATTCTCCTGGAATTCATACATTTTTAATAAAAGTGGAGAATTTCCATATGCTCCTCCAAACCACGGTTCACTGTTTCCACTTCCACCAGATACTTGTTGATTTGCCCAATTAATCATGTTATTGGTGAATTTTTCCAATCCTGACATAATCTCATCATAGCTAGTATCGATAATGAGAGGTGTATTCATATAAATTCTATTTATTGTAATTATATCATAATAAAATCTCTGATTTGTGGTTAATTCAGTATAAAAGATAGAAGCCAAATCCCAAAATTGTACTTCAGGTAAAAGAATTAAACTTGAATAAAAATCAATTTGTAAATTCTTTTGCATGAGGTAATTGATATCTACCTCTGATAATTGCCATACATGGGTATATGGTAATGTCATATTTTTGAATGTAGTAGTAGTATTGGATTCTTTGTATGGTTCTTCTAGTAATATATTCATTTCATTTTTTCCAATAAAATTAGTGGAATTATCCCATGGTGAAAGTATTACTAATGTATCAGATGGATTATAATCAAATGTTTGATTGTATGTCGGTAATTGATTTAGGATGTTGTAAATATCAATGCTGTAGTTATGTGCTCGTGCGTAGGTTGAAATAATATAACTACCATAATCATCGGACATAATACCTCCTGTAATAATTGATAAAGACATGGAACTACTTTGGCTTGAATTTTTAAATTCTAAACCATATTGTGATAATCTTTCTGTAGATTGTACATCAACTTTTGATTTCCAAGATTGAATTGTTGACTGCTCATAGTTGAAATTACTACTGAGCTCGAATGCAACAACATTTTCTACATCTAGATTGTCCTCAATTACCTTTTGATTGTAACTAGAAACCATCAAAATTGATTGGGAAAGGATAATTACTGAAATTATCATACCTAGTAAAATCACAGTAATTGATTTTTTATTAATACTCATGTGTTTACTGAATAATTTCAATATATCTGTTGGTTTAGTTCTGTATCTTTTCTGTATTGAATTGTCTATTTTTTCTGTTGAAACCATATTCATAGCAATACTGATAATTGTGAGAACACCAAAAATAATCGCCATATAGTAAAATATTGCTGTCTCAAAGAACAAGTATAACGCGATGAAATTGACAAATAAACCAAAGATGACAGAATTTTGATTGAAATTATTTTTAACACTAACTTCATCTCTATCTGAAACATAAGTTGTCATTATTTACATTAAGATCAAAATTATATTTAATGCGGATTGTTCAATTTCTGAACATAATTGATCTATACCACACCCTTCTCTTGTATAATATTTCATAATTTGTTTTTAATTTCAACTATCGATTTATGATTTAGTATATTAGCAAGTAATTTACTCGAAATATTTAATAGTAAAAATTATACTATTTCTGATTTAGAAAGTGAATTTCAGATTTTTATTGAGTAATGATAATTTATTCTTCCTTACTTTTTCTCATCATTCTTTCTATCAGACTATCTCCTAAATTACTCATCTGATCATCTAACTCAACATTCTGTGTATCTTGATGTTTTTTCTCTGATTTCGGTACACTGAATATGGATAATTTACCAATGAGGGTCCTTTGATCGTCTAAAACAGGAAGTATAAATTCTCCAGTTGCAGAAAAGATAGCCCAGGCTTCTTTTAACCTCTGACCTAGTTGAAATTGATAAGCATTGGAACTATAGAATTCTCTGATTTGTAATGATTGTAAAATCTCTAGATCAACATTTTGCTTATATTTCAATAATGTCTGCCCGGAAATATGACCCAATACTTGTTTATCTTCTTCTACAAACCATGTAGTTTTTTCATTTATATCATATTTATTCATGATGTCTTTGATAGTACCTTCAACATTAATAAGATGAAAATTTTTATCGACATAATTATCAATTAATTCTTCTGCGTTGCTGAAATCCTCATATGTTGTAATTAATTTTTCTAGATCCATTGGTACTTCCAATGGTGTAGGTAGGAGGTTGGTTGTGGTTTCAGAATGAATGACTACTGAAAATCCCTTTCCTATTGATCCATTACAGTAGAATTTAAGGGTTGGTTCATCAAATATTTTATGTTTATGTCCTAGAATAATAATTTGATCTTTTATTTGGTTGTTTTTCCTTAGTATGTCTATTTCTCCAGTTAAAGGTGGGTTGAAATTATTCCAAAACTCATCACCGTGTGTAATGAAGGAATAATCATCTTTATAGCATGTACCTAGATATTGAATATCTAGACTTTCATAATCCAATTTTTCCTGACTGTATAATTTGTTTGTATCGTGATTCCCAGCAATAATGTAGATTTGAAGATTGCCCAGTAATTTTCGAATTTGTATTAATTCCTCTGTCAACTGAGCTGCAGGATTGTTGGAATTAATAATTTCTTCAGATAAGTCTATATTTATCATATCTCCTGCAGAAACAAGAGACCTCACCTGATATTTATCGGCAATGGTTTTTATTGTTTCTAATGCGATTTTTTGTAATTTTGGTTTCATTCCCCAATGAAGGTCTGAAAAAACCAATATGGGATAGTTAATTTCTGTTTTATTCGTCATAGGTATATCTCCAATAATCTAATGTTTCAATACAAGCCTGTCTTACATAATTGGCAAGATTCTGCAAATTATCTAATGGTATATCTTTTTTATTCATATATTTCAATTGTTTTAAAACGATATATGAATCATATATAATTTTCCCTTTTTGTTTAGGGATGAGTTCTCGTTTCATTGCTAGTAGAATACGCTCTTCTGTTTGAATGATATGTGGTGGGAATTCTCCAAGGATTGCCACAATTGTACCAATATCCTGAATGGCGTTAATTCCACTGCTGTTTTTGAATACATCATTCCATTTTTTTTCTATGGTGTTATTAAATTGTGTTATGAGTTTATTAGGGTCGTCATTGAGATAATTATCTATTTTTCTGATAATTTGAATCAATGATAACTTATTTTCAATGATTAATTCATGAAACATAGATCTTAGTCTGGTTCCTAAACCAATAGGATACTCATAAACTGGGATCATATCAAGAAATCCCTTAAGAAATGACCAATAGTATTTTTGTATTCCCTCAATTTTTTCTGTTTCTGTCATTTCCTTGCCTTTCATTGTTTCAATTCCTGAAATCATTGATTGGATTGGTTCTTTGAAGAGATAGATCTTTCCTTCTATTATTCCTCTAAATAGGAGTTTTAATTCATCAAAATGGAAATTAAATTTTTCTAAAGAATGCCATCCACATAGGTTTAGATTTGATGTTTGTAACATTAAGTGATGAATTAAATAACCGAGTTGTAGAAAGCCATGAATCATACCTTCATGAATAAGGCAAAAATCAAGGTCTGAGTATTTATGAAATTCATTTCGCGAATATCCACCTGTAAGACCTATCATGAAATGTTGGTTTAGTGCTTTGGTAATATCTTGACTTTTAATGTGCTTGCTATAATGTTGATTTCCAAGTTTATTTGCATTACTTATTAATTTAACAATATTATAAACAAAAAATTCTATCTTTTTATGTATATCTCCGTAATGTAATTCCCACCAAATTGAGTTTAAATAAGTATCTAGGTATGGATATTTTGGTCTTTGATTTTCCTGAATGTGGTTTATTTTATCTCTAATTGGTCTTGTTTTCAGAGAAATTGTGCCATTTTCAATATCCTTTAATGATATAATCGGATTGATTGGTTGTTCATCTGGTTCGGAATTTGAATACGTTATTTTTTTAATTATCATAACATTTAATGCATCTAAAATTGAGTAATCATTATTATATGAGTATGGCGCAGAAATAATAATCACAGAAATTGGTTTTAGTGCGCTATTAATGATAAGTAAATCATGATTTGCCTGAAATTCTATGATTGTATGATATAAATTGAGGTATTCTAATTTAGTTATTTTATTTTTTTGTAAGATAAAAAATAATTCATCAAAAGAATTAATTGATGAGTGGTGTTGCTGAATTTTATAATTTAATTGAGTATCTGTTGAAATCAATTTGATCCTCTGGGAGTTTTCAAGTGTAAACACATGAATTCCTTGTACTTGTAGAATTGTAGATAAATTATCTTTACTAAGGGAATTATTTTTCCGATTGATAAAATTATTTAATTCTATAATATCTATTTCCATGAGGCTTCTCCTTTAATTTGTAGGATTTGTAAAAGAAATGAATCGTTAATTGTTTCATCCTTGTCCAAATGTCCTTGAATGATGTTGTCAATTGATCTATCCATTAGACTTTGATATGATTGTGCTCTGACTAAATATGGTTCTTTATTATCTAAAAGAATTGAAATCAGTTGTTGTTGGATATTATTCTCGCTAGATTTGCTACGTAAAAAATGAATTATTTCTATTTTAACAAAAATATCTGTTGTTTGCTCAAGCAAGGTGATAAGTAATGATTGTAGTTTTGAGGATATATTTTCATTTAGATTTTTTATTAGAATCGAGATTAATCGATTATCTTGTTCATTTTCAATTATATCTACTATTAATTCTTCAAAATCTTTGTAAAATATTCCTATATAATCAACTATTGCTCTTCTTATTTGCAGTGAGTATGTTATATAATTTAATATGAAGTCTTTATCAATTATATTCCAGTAAAATCCTGTGATAAGATCAATAATTCTTGCTCGTAAAAAATCATCTTGTTTATGATTTTTTAATATGAAATTCAATTCGGTTATAATATCAATGGACGCTCCAAGTTTGGATAATAGTATTTTAAGTGCAAATTCTTTCAAACTATAGTGAATGTTGGTAGCTTTAATCAACCTAAGTATGTCTGACTTGATATCTAAGTCGTTGATATAATATTTTTGTACAAATAAGAGTATTTTGAATTGAAATTCATAACTATTATCATTCTGGTCGATGAAGTTCAGTATTTTCCTGATAACGACCGCGATATTTGTATGGTTTGTTTTATCCAGTGTCTGCCAATCCTCTTCCACGATAAGTTTTTCCCATTCAATATCCACTTGATATATAATTGGTTTTATTTTACAAAAAGTTTGTTAAGATTGGATGAATATGACATAAATATGGCTTAAAATTATATTCAGTTTTATGTTCTTTACTTGATTATATCTTTTGATTATTATATTCGATTGATAATTTTCAAAATAATGACTAAAGCTAGAAAGTATGGTATTCCATTTCCAGGTAAGTGTGGTACTCATAACTCCATTACCGATGTTATTGGGGTCAAAGTTGGTCATACTACACTGATTGATGGAGAGGGGCGATTAATAGTTGGTACAGGACCAATTCGAACTGGAGTGACTTGTATTCTTCCGCGTGGTGATGAGACAATGGCAATACCTGTTTATGGAGCATATTACTCATTAAATGGTAATGGTGAAATGACTGGTTGTCACTGGATAAAAGAAAGTGGTTTTGTATCTGGTCCTATTATGATAACAAATACACATAGTGTCGGTGCAGTTCATGAAGCCACAATTGCATATATTGTTGAAAAAACAGGTGGTGAACTCTGGTCACTACCAGTAGTTGCTGAGACTTGGGATGGGTTTCTTAACGATATAAATGGGTTTCATGTGCGTAGGGAACACGTATTCTCTGCCATTCAATCTGCAAGTGATGGTGATGTTGTAGAAGGAAACGTGGGTGGAGGAACAGGTATGATCTGTCATCAATTTAAAGGTGGTATTGGGACAAGTTCGAGGATAATTAACATTGAACAAAATGAATATACCGTGGGAGTATTAGTGCAGGCAAATTATGGCTATCGAGAATCTTTGACTATTGCTGGTATACCTATTGGTGAATTCATTACAGATCGATTGCCAACCAAATCAAGCCCTGATCAGGGTTCTATTATTGTTATTGTTGCCACAGATGCACCTCTACTACCGCATCAACTTGATCGATTGGTTCGTCGAGTTCCTCTTGGTATAGCAAAAGTCGGAGGGTTTGGGGGAAATAGTTCCGGAGATATCTTTCTTGCATTTTCAACAGCAAATAAACAAGCAATTTCTTCTTTAGATGGTGATACAACCGGTAATCAACCTTTTTCTTTGAAAAATTCATTAATGGATCGGTTATTTGAAGGTGTAGTACACGCAACAGAGGAAGCAATTGTTAATTGTCTATTTGCTGCTAAAACAATGATTGGAATAGATGGTAATTGTGTAATGGAATTACCTGTGGATGAAGTTATTCAGATACTCCACGATCATAAAAGATTGAAAGAGCAATAAATCATGAAACCTATTTATACTATACAACAGCATTAGTTTCAAATATTTCAGATAAAGCAGTGTCTATTTGTTCATTGTGTATTATGGAATCAAAACCATATGTATTAGCGATCTTCTCAAATTTATTGATGAAGCTATTGATTCTAAGAATGCTTCTATTTGATTGACCACTGTGCACGTAGCAGTACAACAAATCAGTATTCTTTTTAGCAGTTATTTGGAATTGATTATGATATATTTTTTCCACATAGCCTACCGAATCACCAAAAGTTTCGTTACTAAAACTATTGATTGCAGATATGAAATTTGAAATCATTTCTGGTTTAATATTTGCATTTAAATCCAATACTTTAGTAAAAACCAATTTACCTTTTTCATCGAGAATGAAAATTGCTACAGGTTGTTCATTAATTTCTTCCTTCTTTGATAATTTATTTTGAATTAGATTGTCTAATAGGTTGGATAATAACAGATCTTCCTTTACATTTTCTTGTAGTGACTTAGTTGTTATTTTTCCAATTAACTTTTCATAATTTAATACTTCTTCTAATTCGACTGAGATTATATTTTCAACTATTTTATCTCTGTAATTTGGAGATTCCTGCATTAATTCCAAAATGATTTTCTTTGCCTGAGAAATATTATTTTCTAAGATATTTAATTTTGCACCAAGTAAGTTTGCTTTGGCTATATTTACTGGTGTTTTGGTTTCTTGACCAAATTTGATTAGTTTATCTATTAACAGTTTTACTTTTCTATAAATCTCTTCTGAAAAATTGTATTTTAATTGATAAATATACAGATAACAAAGATTAAATATCGATTTTACAAACAAGGACGAAATTACAAACTCAGACTGTATAATATCATTAAATATATCTTCTGCTTTTAATTTATTTCTAATATTTGTGCTTTTACTCAGAATAAACGCCTTACCATACCGATAGTATGTGTTAATTCTCTTATTATCTGGATTTAGGTTGAAATGCTCCTCTAATAAATTCAAATAATGTTTTGCCTGATTGATATTTTCATCCTCAACGGTAACTTGGATTAAATTAAGTAAATTTAAACATTGGGACTCCGGATTATTGATTTCTTTATTGATTTGATAGCTTTTTTCAAGAAATTTCATTGATTTTTGTGTGTTATCTGCAATAAAATACGTATATCCAATATTATTATAACTCAATGCGAGTTCTCTTTTCTTATTTAATTGGATTTTCAATTCTGCACTTTTAGAAAAAAGTTCTATAACTTTTTGATGTGAAACTTCTCCAATTGATGATATCGCTTTTAAATGATAATAATTAGCTAAAACTTCTGTAGCAACTTCATCTTTGATTTGAATTTGTTCGTAACAAAGTAGTACTTTATCAAGATATTGAGCGATTTCAAAAAATTTACCTAGATACCAGTAACAATGAGATAATTCAATATTGATCTGTGCCTCAAGAAGTGGTTTATCCTTCAATTGTTCAAGTGTAGTAAATGCAAGTTTCATTGCATTGTCGTAATTTGCCTGCATCCGTTCTAATTTAATTTGATATATTATCGCGTCTCCTAGTTCTGTTTCATTCTCAAGGATGGTGCGAATTGATTTATAATCACCAATATCAAAAAAAAATTCAAGCTCTTTTGTATTTATTCCCAATTATTTGACAATTTATCTTATTGCTTATTAAAACTTGTAGTTAAATTTAGACAATTGTATGAAGAAATTAGATATTCGATTAATTCGTTTTGATATTCTATTTAGTAAGGTTTTTGAATATTTGCTGTATAATTATATCAATCTGTGAAATTAAATCTTCTGTAATAAATGAAGATTTGGCTATTTCAGATATTAATTTCTCTGTTTTTCTAATGACGGTATCTATTAAATGGATACTGGAATTAGAATCTCCTACATAGAAGTAACAGAAATATAAATCACTCTTCTTTTTAATGGTAATAAAATGATCTTGTTTTTGTATTTTCTCAATATATCCCTCATCTGATTGGAAAATTTGATTTGCCATAACATTAAAAGCAAATATGAAATTACTTATGAGATGAGTATTCATTTCAATCTGTTCATTAAATATAAGGGAATACAGTTGCATACCTGATTCATTTAGAATGATAAAAGCAACGGGCTCTTCATTTATCTCTGAAATTCTTGGATACTGTCTCATGAAATCATTGATAAGATGGTTGATATTGGTTTCCTTTAGGTTTTCTGGCAAGGAACCCTCTGTCAAATTATCTATTAATTTTTCTCTGCTTAGTAATTGATCCAATTCCATTGAGATAACGTGTGCAAGTAATTTATTGTATTTTTTATCCATTTGCTTATTAAGATTAAAGAGAATTGCTTTTGCTTCTATTAGATTATTTTCAATGATTAATATTTTAGATTTTAGTAATTCTGCCTTTATTAGTACAATTTCTGATTGGATCTCTTCTGCAAATCGAATTAAACGCTTGATTAAGTCATTTAAATTTTGATATACTTCCTGATCGAATTCAATCTGTAATTGGAATAAATACAAATCACATAAGTAGTATATTGATTTTTCATGAATAGATGAGGATAAAAGTTCAGAATCAATTATTTGGATGAATAAATCCTCTGCATGGATTTTATCGCGAAATGAATTACTTTTTTGCAATACTATGGCCTTTGAATATCTATACCATAAATTGATCCATTTATTGTGGTAATGTGATTGATTTAACACATCAAATTGTTCTAAATATTGTTGTGCAAGTGGTAGATTGTTATTTTGAATATAAATTTCGATGATATTTCCTAAACAAAGTCCAATTTGATGATAATTATTTATTTCTTGACTGGTAGATAAACATTTTTTTATATTTGACAATGCTCCATTAATATCATTGATGTGGAGTCTCAAATAGCCCAAATTATTGTAACTAAGTGCAAGTTCTCGTTTTACTCCAATCTTTTCTTTAATTTGAATACTCTCGAGAAGTAATGCTTCTCCTTCTTCTGTAGAGATCAATTCCATGGTAGCGAGTGCTTTAATATGAAGATAATTCGCTTTTATCTTGAGAAATTGTTTTGTATTACTGGTGTTTGCTAGTAATAATTTGTTTACTTCATCAAGTAAAAATAAAACTGCATTAACTTTACCGATATGCCAGTGTGCGTATATGTTTTCAAGATAGTATTCAGTTAGTATGAATGGATTATTAATTCCATTATTAATCTCTGTAGAAATAAGCGTAATTGCTTGCTGATGATTTCCAGTATGTCGAAGCAGTCTTGCTTTAAATAAATTCACTTGATTATTTGCTTTAAATTGATTGATGATATTTGTTATTTTGTCATATTCTCCATGTTCAAAATGTTGTTCAATCTCTTCTATAAAATCAACAATTGTAGTCAATGGTAAGTGACCTTCTGCTTTATCCTTTATTAAATTTCTAGTTTATTCTATACAAAATATTTATCATATCATTAATTGCAATCATTTGGATACTTCCGTGACATAATGAAAAGAAATCTTTTCATGAGTGAAATATGGTTAATGAAAAGTAGAGAATTGTATTTTTCGCAATATTTATCTTTCTACGATATTTTTTTTTTTTTGAAAAAAAACATTTATTGAATTCACAAAAATCTCCATACTTATCTGGTTGGAGTATCAATGATTAATTAGTTCATTAAAAAATAAATC
>Ga0224506_10001481_pt1 | contig 16752 bp, 17 predicted proteins | sample SF_Jan12_sed_USG_2_FD_169108 | JGI IMG/M metagenome (GOLD analysis project Ga0224506, IMG submission 169108) | Sediment microbial communities from San Francisco Bay, California, United States - SF_Jan12_sed_USGS_8_1 | ecosystem: Environmental > Aquatic > Marine > Sediment | place: USA... | reverse complement strand
TTTGAGGCTGGAGCAGGCGGCCAATAAACTGGTAGTGCTGGATGTGGAGGGGTTTCCCATCAAGCGCCGCTGGTATGCGGGGCATCTGAAAGGAAAAAAACTTTCCCTGGTGGCGCGCACTTTTCTCGATTTCATCCTGGAGGAAAGTCATCGTGTGCTGGATTTTGATTAGAGTTAATGCGTGTTATTGATTAACTATATGCCTTTGAAGCACGGGGTACTTCAGTCTGACCCTGATTTTTCTTAATTAATCTTTGTGTATGGAAAATCATAGAATATTTCAGTGGGCCTTTCATTCTGGCATGTTGCGCCTAATGAGGCTGAGCAAACGCCAATTCCAAAGTAGAGAGTATTGTTATCATCCTGTAGCAAATAGATGTTTTTTATAATCGTACCATTGGCTGTAATGAAGTCGATTTCTTTTACCTGTACACCATTAGCCGATGTTATTTGTTCACCAGTTTTAAATGTAATCGGGATGTCATCTACATTGACGAACAAATTCGATTCAATGGTGCTAACTGTTGAGTCCAGGTTTATGCAATCGGTATCTGTATAGATTTCCACAGCCGTACTCGTGCTGTTACCGTGGAAGGTGTGGATGATTCTTGAAGATGGTGGCCCGGTAAATGTGGAGTCAAATAGGTCAAAACCCAGAGATGGAGATATTGAAGTTATACATATGCTGGCCCAGGAGCCTTCCAGTTCCGTAGAGGCGCCATCATCGTGATTGCATGCCTGTAGTGTGAAGAAAAAAATAAGTATAAGAAGTTTTTTCATCATGTCGTGTTAATGCAACTTGCTATGTGTTAGATCAAGAAGAGATTTTACATTGACCTGAGATATTACCAGACCAGTTGTTGCAACAGTATATAGTCGGACAAGGTGATTTCACCATCAGGTGCGCCGGGCGGATAGAGATCCATGTGTGCCTTTTCCAGGTCGGTGACTGGCTTGATGCCAAGCACGAGTTGTATGCCGACTAATAGATCACCAGTATTGATAATGGTATCTGGCGCCCCGTAAGGTGCAACATCGCCGTCTTCGTAATTAAAGAGGACGGGTAATGTGTCGATACCATCCGGGTAGGCGTCATTGTCGGTATTGCCTGAAAGCGGGTTCATGTCGGTGCTTGCATTGTAATCAGGCAGTCCGTCAAAATTCACTTCATCATAATCGCTGACCGAATCGCCATCTGTATCAACCAGAAATGGGTTGGTGTTGATGGAGAGTTCAAAGGCATCAGTCAAGCCATCATTGTCGTCATCGTTGTCACAGGCATCACCCTGACTGTCATTGTCATTATTTAACTGGTCGGCGTTTGCAATATTCGGGCAATTATCCAGATTGTCGGGAACACCATCCGCGTCTGTATCGGGCGGTGTCCAGTTGGTACTTGCCATCATATGCGGCGGCGCCATATTCGTATTCATCCAGGCGTCAAGCAGGTTTGTGCCTTCATTGGCGAGGAAAGAAACACTGCCGTTGTTAGCCAGGTGCAAAAATTCAATATATTCCCAGCTGGTCGGCTGGTACATGAGTTTTATTTCTGCACTGGTCGCCGTTGCTGGCGGGTTGAGCTGGAAGTCGTCCCAGTAATTAAATGTACCGCCGCTAGTTGGGTTACCGTACTGATCTGCGGGTACGGGCAAAATGTTACGTTTGAGTGATTCGTTGTAATCCATACCATAAGGGGGGATACGATTGTCTTTGGCTATCTTGTTATTCAAAACAAAGTGGAAGGTTTCGTGATAGGTGCCGGGAGCCTGGGCAGCAATATCACCAACGGTGTGAGTGACTGTGCCCGTTATGCGATCAAAGGCGACGGGTACATTTGCATAGGCTGCTGAAACGGCCAGTAGCTTGCTGGCCCATTCCTGCGTAATGGCTCCGTGAACTTCATAGATCTTTGTGTTCGTGGCGCTCAGATCTAACAGTGTCTCAACTGTGTCACTGGCATTTATGTTGCCATCCTTGTTGACATCGACATTGACAACCATGGTGCCATATTTACCATCTTCACGAACAATGTTATTTCCGCTGTCTTTCCAGACGATGTTCAGCCACATGCGTCGTCCTTCTGGATAACCTGAAATAAGTTTATGACCAGTCAGGTTCACGACTTTTAATGTATTGCCCTGGATCGAAAGTGCCGCGGCATTTTCAAGATTATTTTTGGCGCGCAGCGCACCCGCATTCATGCCACTTATTTCTGCACTACTCAGCCCGCCACCAAGAAGGAGGGTGCTATTTGTATCCATGTATTGCATAACTTCCGGCATCCAGTAATTACCGCCGGTGAGATCGTGACTGGGTAAATCATTTCGTGTTGGCACACCTGGCTTGTTTGCGCCCAGTCCCTGTACGGGTCGCATGTGGCAGCTCTGGCAACTGAAATAGCGTGGCGTGTTATCCGCGTAGTTGCCGCCGGTACCGGCTAACAGGGCGGCATTGTAAATATTCTGGATGGAACCATTTTTAAGATCAGCAGGTAGTGTGTTGTAGTCTGAAACCAGGGTCTGTGACAGCAGGCCTGCCTTATACTCACTGAAGGTTCTTTCAACCACGCCGTATTTATAAGGCGGATTATTGAAGGCGGCCTTGGACTCTATCGGTTGTGGGTCGGCCTCTGTACTCAACAGACCGTTGAATGTTCCGGGATCAAGCACTTGATGCGCGCCATTGTTCGGTGCCAGGTCGCCTACCACAGGGTTAGAGACATCGTGGCAGGAACCACAAAAATCGACGGAACGATGAAACAACGACTGCTTCCATTGATGCTTGGGCACGGCATCGGCAAAGGGGCCGAGCTTGGCGCTGTCACTTGAAAGTGAAAGCTGCCCGCTACCATAGTGGCCCTCTGCAGGAATGCCGCCATCATTGGCAATGAAGGGCGCGTTTTGTACACCGAGATGTTCGGTATTATTGGGGTTTGTCATTTTATGGCAGGTATCACAGCTGACGCCCTCAGCCGCATCTGCCTGGGTCAGTGCCGACCCGTCAGTAGGTGTAGAGCGACCAGCTATCCAGCCGCCCATAGTATGGCAGCGAATACACAGGTCACCTGAGCCATCAAAATCCTGCTCTGCAATCGCGACTGTTGCCCAGAAGATAGGGTCGCGCCCTGCATGAGCCATCATGCTGCCGCGCCAGTCATGGGCAATGTTGACTTCCGGGCTGGTCGCCTGGTGACAGTTATCGCACTTATCGGGGGACTCGAGATTGCCCACCTCACCTGGCTGAGTGCCTGGCATTTGTACTTCAACAGGCACAGTGAGGGCCGCATGGGGTGAACCGCTGACGAAGGGCGTCAACATTATCGCAATCAGTATTAATGTATGACGAATTGATGTCACTACTATTAGGCTCTTGTTTTTATTGCATGTGCGGTTAATGACTAACGCAATCAATTATCCAGCACATTGCTATTAAATTTATTGATCTATGCCTGTTAAGCAGCAATATTTATGCCATCAACGCAAGTTAATGTTTTATATGGGGTTAATAAAAAATGAGGAGGCTGGCAGGCCATAACTGTAAAAAAATCTGTCGTTTTGTATTCAGGATAATCCATTGAAAGGGGACGGATCTATTTATGATGCGTAGGCCAGAATAAGGCTTTTTTATGAACCAAAGAATGGAATTCGGGCTGCGCTTATTCATACGGGCCATTAATTGTGGTCTATCCCCGATTGTTCTTCCCGATTGTTCCGATTGTTTCTGTTGCCAATGCCTTTAACCAGAGATTTTTTATGGTTTTTAACAGCCGCTTGTCTATACTTGGTTATTGTTTCATTTTGATCATATTTCCAGAAGCTGTTACCTGATCTGCCTGTATTAGAAGGGTAGTGCAGATAATCAAGGGCAATCGAGATTAGCTATTTTGATAGATTACATTCATGAAAACGAAGTGATAATTCGCTTAAGTATCTTCGTAAGCGCCCTGATCTTTCTGGCGCTTTGGGAATGGAAATGGCCAAAGCGCGTATTAACGCACAAGAAATTTAATCGCTGGATCAATAATATTTTACTGATCGCAACCGGTACGGTGCTGGTTCGTATCGTGACGCCAATGGCAGCAGTGGGCGCAGCTTATTTTGCCGAGCAGCATCATTATGGCTTTGCCAATCATTTTGAATTACCTGCCTGGCTGGAGGCCGTGGTAATTTTCGTGCTGCTGGATCTGGCGATATATCTACAGCACGCCATGTTTCATGTCCTGCCAGTATTCTGGCGCTTCCATCGAGTACATCATTCTGACCTGGACTGTGATATCAGTACCGGTGTGCGTTTTCATCCTGTTGAAATCCTGGTTTCTATTTTTCTTAAGATAGCCCTGATCGTAATGTGGGGTGCGCCTGTCCTGGCGGTTATAATTTTTGAAATAGTACTCAACTTTATGTCAATGTTTACGCATTCAAATATTTATTTGAACGAAAAGCTTGAGCGCATACTACGATGGATTATTGTCACACCTGATATGCACAGAATACATCACTCTGTACAGGAAAATGAAACCAACAGTAATTTTTCATTTCATATTTCTTTGTGGGACCGGCTTTTTGGAACCTACAAAGCAGCGCCTGATGCAGGCCAGCTTGGTATGACGGCAGGGTTGAATAATTTTCGGGAAGATAAGTGGCAAAACTTTGGCGGCTTGTTAATGATGCCATTTGCAACGAGAGTGATGGGTTATGCGATAAATTATCGGGATAATAAGAACGAAACAGAGCTGGCCCAGGCAAAAGAACTGGCTTTGCAACACAAAGAAAAAGCCCAATTAGCGATAGAGCTGGATGGATATCTCCGTGCAATTGGTCAGCACACCTTGGTTTCTGTGACAGATACTGATGGAATTATCATTGAAGCGAATGACAAGTTCTGTGAGGTGAGCGGCTACAGGCTTGATGAATTGATTGGGCAAGATCATCGGATTATCAATTCAGGTATTCATGAGAAAGGGTTTTTCCGCGAGTTATGGTCAGTTATTCGTAGTGGAAAGGTCTGGCGTGGCGAGGTCTGCAATCGAGCAAAAAATGGAGAGTTGTATTGGGTTGATAGTGCAATTGTTCCAGTTAGAAACCTGGAAGGGAAAATCTATCGCTATATTTCTGTAAGGGCCGACATTACTCAACGGAAAAAATACGAACTTGGCATTGAAAAAGTTAATCGCGAACTAAAGACGGCCAATGCCAGGCTGGAGGAAATGAATCAAATTGATGCATTGACCGGCATTTCAAACCGACGTTGTTTTGATAAAACTCTGGCAAACTATATCAGTGCTATGGATCGAACCAATGAGTCAATAACGTTAGTGATCTGCGATATTGATTACTTTAAAAATTATAATGATCTGTATGGACATCAACAGGGAGATGCCTGTTTGCGCAGTGTTGCCGAATCAATACAGAAAAATTTTACTCGTGCAGATGATTTGGTGGCACGGTACGGCGGTGAAGAATTCGCTATCATCATACCCAATATCGATAAGGAAGTCGCCGTAGTTTTGGTGGAGAGAATGCGTGCCGACATCGAGGCATTAGCGCTGGAACACGCTGACTCCTCGGTTTCAGAGTTTGTTACTATCAGTGCTGGTTTGACAACGCAAAAAATAGATGCCCATACAACGGCTAAAGGTTTGATTGAAAAAGCGGACAGGGCGCTTTATAAATCAAAAAATAAAGGGCGGAACAGAATAGAATTATCCGGCTAAGTAGAAAGAGGTCGGACCGAAAGGGGGTGGATCTATTAAATATTGCGCAGGCCGGGACAAGGCTTGTCACTCCCGGTATGTTTTAAATTTTTCAAGCGCACCTGCTTTTAGCAGGTCCTGGGTAAACACTCCCTTATCACAAACAAAGGCAGTGACGTTGTCAACCGGGGAGACATCAAACGCCGGATTGCAAACCGGCGCGTTTGTCGGCGCCCAGCACACGTCGCCAAAACTGCCGCGAACACCGCGAACTTCATAGGCCTCGCGTTCTTCAATGGGAATGCCATCGCCGGATTTACATGCAAAATCGATGGTGGTGTAGGGCGCCACCGGGTAAAAAGGAATCTGGTGATATTTGGCCAGCACCGAGAGCGAGTAGGTACCAATCTTGTTGGCGAAGTCGCCATTGAGCGCGACACGATCAGAACCGACAAAGATCTTTTGAATCTTTCCCGTTTTCATCATGTGTGCCGCCATATTGTCGGTGATTAGTGAATAGGGAATGCCTGCCTGTTCCAGTTCCCACGCTGTCAGGCGTGCGCCCTGCAGCAATGGCCGGGTCTCATCGACATAGACATGAATGTTTTTGCCCTGCTCGTGGGCTTTAAAAATCACCCCCAGTGCCGTGCCGACACCGGCTGTCACCAGTCTGCCTGTATTACAGTGCGTAAGAATGCCGTCACCATCCTCCACTAGCTCGGCACCGTATTCGGCCATGCTGTTACACAGTGCTATATCTTCTTCGAAGGCGCTGATCGCTTCCTCTTCAAAAAGCCGGTGAAAGTTTTCCTTGTCTAAATGCGCCAGCATGCGATCAATCACCACCATTAAATTAACCGCGGTGGGGCGTGATGCGCGCAGCGTAAGCGCCATGTCTCGAACTGTGTCTCGCTGATCAATGTCTTTTGAAAACCTGGCCAGCGCCAGCCCGGCGGAGATGCCGATGGCGGGTGCACCTCTTACCTTCAGCATCTGGATAATTTCCACCATGTGATCCACGCCGTTAACACGGATCAGGTCTTCCTTATGGGGCAAGAGCTGCTGGTCGAGTATATAAAGCTCACCATCTTTAAAGCGCACACCCAGCGAGTACAAATCTCTCATAGGGTTTTATCTCCAAGTTTTTTTCTCATCGCATAAAGCTGCTCGATGGTCTGCTCATCCAGTTCGGTCACCGCGCCAAAACTCTGCGCCTTTAGCAGAATCTCGCAGGAGTGCTCCAGCCTTTCCATGCCGTTATAGGCCTCAACAAGATCCTTACCAAAACTCAATGCGCCATGACGCGCCAGTGCCATGACTTTGGAATGTTTGATAAAGGGAAGTAGTGCCGTGCCCATTTCCAGGCTGCCCGGTATCTGGAAAGGCACGATCGGAATCTTGCCCGCCGCCAGGATCAGTTCAGAAAAACTTTTCGCGGGTATTTCCTCTGCGTCAGGGTGGGCAATGCTATAGGCCACCGCGGTTGGAGGGTGGGCGTGAATCACCGCCCTGGCATCTGCCCTCGTTCTGTAAACCTCAAGGTGCATCAGCATTTCACTGCTGGGCTTGCCCTCAATCAGCTTGCCGTCAATATCGATAATCGCAATATCGCTCTCGTCCAAAAGAAACTTGGGCTTGCCTGAAGGCGTAATTAGAATGGTGTTGTCATCACAGCGATAACTAATGTTGCCATCGCAGGCCGCCAGCATGTTTTTATGATGGAGCAGGACCGCGGTTTTGATGATCTCTTTTCTAACGAGTTGCGCTGAATGGTTCATGGGGCAATAGTAACAGCGATAAAGGGGCGAGGGTAATGAGCATGGGTTTAACCCGGGGAGTCTGACCCTTGTTCTATTTTTACCCTGACCCCGAATATTATGAACCTGAAACCAGATCAGAACATAAGAATGTCTTCAATGGCCTCGATGCCTTTTTCAGCACACATGTGATCAATTTCGCCCCCCGGCGCACCTGATACCCCTACCGCACCGATCAATGAACCGGCGACATTTACCGGTATGCCGCCGCCAATCATCATGGCATCAGTGACAAAGCGAACACCGGATTGTGATTTACCGGCCTGGGTCTCTTTCATCATGGCCAGGGTATCTGTTTTGAAACTGGCTGCAGTCCATGCCTTGCGACGGGCTGTCTCCGGTGTATGCGCACCCGCCAACTGGTCACGCAGTATCACCTGTACAACACCGGCACGGTCGACAACGGCGACCGCGATCTGATAACCGCCATCGCGGCAGGCTTTTAAGGTGGCCTGGGCCAGCTTGATGGCAACCGCTGGTTTCATTGATTTGAAGCTTGCCAGGCCTTCTTCGTCTTCAGCCAGGGTAGCGCCAGAGATACAGGTGGCGGTCATAAACAAGATGGCTTTTGTGAGGTTCTTCATGAGTGGTGTCCTCCTGGTTTGTGAGGGTTTCATTAGAGGTGCAAGAGCACAGTGTTATGCCGTTTATATAAAGTGTGTAGCTGTCGAGAAATCTGTGGCTTAAGAAGCATATACCCTTTTTACGGGAATAAACAAGGATAAAGCAGCCGGTGACAAGTCAATATTTAATGGGGGGAGTTTCAGGGACCGAAAAGGGGACGGATTAAAGTGTCCCTTGATTTATTATCGAATTTCTTCGTAGTAATCATATTTATAAAATGTGTCATAGCTGCCGTCACCATCTGAATCAAACTCAGAGGAGATGAGCTTATTCATTTTGTATTTTTGTTTTTTCTTTGGGCTGAATGAAGTGGGTCCAGTAATTCTTATTTCGGAAATAACGCCATTATCAAAAAATGAACGGTAGTCAATTATTTCATCATTATTTAAATCTGCCTCATAGAGAAGGGCGTTACCCCGTTCATATGTGGTTGTGCCTTCATATATGCCATCAAAATTATCGTCGGATATTGTTTTGTGAATCATGCCTTCTATGTTGTAGCTAGAGATTACATCCATGTTCCCGTCAAGATTGCGATCAACTTCAATGCGACTGAGTCTGTTGTCTTTGTATATATATCGCTCGTCAAGTTGGCCGTCATGATCATGGTCGATACCATCTACAGTCACTGGGCTGTTATAGGCCCAGTATGTAGCACCTGCACCAATGATTATGCCAAAGAATAAGCCCGCCCCAAAGTTGGAGGAATGTTTGGCTGGCGCTTGATTGACTGGGTTAGCCGCAGGTTTTGATTCCCATTCGTCAATAATAGTTTGTGCCTTATTGTAATTGTCCTCATTTACCATTACCCGAACTACGCCCATGGCCTGTAGTTCGCCGACACCACCCTGGAGAAATTCACCATCAATGCGCGCATCGATTCCTTCCTGCAGTAGCAGGTTAAGAATCATGTGTGCCTCAAGGCCTGAGGCTGCTTCATAAATGCATTTCATATATAGGATGTACCAGTAAGTGAAATCAATCGAGTCTGTCCATTTTAATTTTCATCTGCATACTATCACTTGTTTTCCGTATTGATAGATTTCGTCTGTTGCGATATAGGTGGCAGATAATACGGTACTAACGGGGATCAGTATTGGTGTAAGCATTAAACCACCAATGTCATAGTAAGTGTGTGTTTCTTTAGCGACATCTATTAATTTAAGTGTTTTTTTGTCGTGTGTGATTCCACATCTACCTACATATCTAGTCTCTGTTACAGGGACAACAACACAGTCTGAAACTAATACGATGAATAGTGGCGTAACAGAAAGTTTAAACATCATTGTTCTTATCTCCTTCAACCTGGACAACATTTTAAATAAGAATTAAAGGGCGGAGTTCCCATTTATATACTGATTTAATTTTCCATTAATACTTCGTGTAACCCACCACCAGCAGCAACAGCGCGAGCAACCCCGTGACCGCATGAATGGCAACCATAGACATCGGTGGTGCTGAGCGATACTCGCGTTTACCTATGCGAAAAGTCAGGAGAACCAGGCCGCCGAACAATGCCAGGAAAAACAGTAAGGCAGAAAGGTTGTATAGCTTATAGAGGGGGCCGATGAAGATCTGATTCATCAGAAAGCCAAGACCGAGCAAGGCAAAGGTAAGGTGACCCACCGCGAGGAGCAATGAACTTCGCTTGTAACGCAGGCCTAAAACCACGATACCCAGACCAAGTGCTATCGCCAAACTAAACAGAACTATTGAAGAAAGAATCATAAATTTAGTAGGCCCAAACAGGTAAGGATAACGAATCAATTGAGTTTGTCTCTATTGATTCATTAATTCTTATGATTGAAGTGTTAATAGGTATACTGCCCCCCAGATTTCCTTTAATCTTTGTCCTTGTTAGGTGTTTTGTTCATTAATAAGATGAATAATATTAGCTGGATTCGCCAGCCAGAATGCTTTAAATCCCTCGGGCAAAGGTTCAATTTCATCCTTCCTGATGCAGTTATTTTCTTCAAAGTACGCTGACGCTGACTCAATATCATTTGTCATAACTTCCAGCCATACCTCGGCCTGGCTAATACACGAAATCTTATCTATCCATAGATTTTTATCGCCAAATTTAAAAATAACTGAATCAATATCATCGGGCGATGAGGCATCAATTTCCTGGAAGCCTAAAATATCTCTATAGAAAGTTACCGTTTTATCAAATTCGTGAACGGGAACTTTCATGGCTATGTTGTTTCCTGGAGTAAATATTGGTTTCATTAGCTATAAACCCTTTAATCATTTTAATCAATATAAAAGACCAATAAGAGGCCGGATAGACGAACGCAATCTTATCGACAGTTGAGTGATGAAAATAATACCTCACTGCTTATTGACGGAGGCGTCCATAGACGATTTGTTATACGATTTCTTCATCTTCTATCAGAGGCCCTCCATTTTTATTTGTTTTATAATGATATGCAAAAACAAAGATGAATAGTATGGCCAGAAAAATATAGGTAGACCAACTAGGGAAATCGAAATAATTTTTGGAAAACCCAAAAACAAGTCCTAAGAGAATATAAAATAGGAATCGTAGTATAAATGGATTTTTACTACTGTTAGCGACCGCTCTCGGGAAGATTAGCTTCTTTCTTTTATAAGCCTCACCATTTTTTCTTAGAGTACATATAAAAGGACCTTTTAGTAGGCTTACAACCTCCAATGACGTTGAATATTCATTTTCACCAATCTCAAAAAGGTTTGTTGAATTTTTTGAGTAGTTCCTCTGAGAGGAAACTAGTTCACCATTAACAAAAACCTTCTCAAGACCCGAGAAAGCACTAAACCAGGCTTCAATAAGGCGTCCTTCATCCTCAAAAGAAAATGAATATCCTTTAACGAAGCTGAATGTGCTATTTGTTGTCATGAAGTCTCTTTATCGTATAAATTGTTGATAGATAGCCTACACAGGCGTCATATTTTTCTACAATATGTACCTCTTCAGACAACCTATTGGGAATATATTGAGTAAAAGACGCTTTATGTAAGGAAACGGTAATATGGGTGCAGGCGTTTGATGTCATCATTCCAAATCCATTTGTTTGCAGGATTAACCACACCGATACTACCCTTGTCCGGTATCAATTTGTAGGTTATTTACCTCTTTGACAGTACCTAAACTAGCCAGACAGGTGAGCAGCGAAGCCCTTAATTCTGTGTAATACTAATCCCCTCATTAACCACCGGCGCACCACCTTGAATTCAATCCGCATTAGCATTGCCGACCAGACACTCAGCCTGCTGGATGAAGACGGCCGGGTGCTCAAGCTCTACCCGGTCTCCACCTCTAAATATGGCGCGGGTTGTGAGAAGGACAGTGAGAAGACACCGTTGGGCCTGCACCGCATCAAGGACATGATCGGTGGTGCGATGCCGATCAACGAGGTCTATATCGGGCGTGTGCCGCATGGCAACCTGGAGGAATGCATCGAACGCGGTGAGGACTTGCCGGACGATGTGATTACCAGTCGTATTATGTGGCTGGAAGGCATGGAGCCGGGCAGAAACCAAGGCGGTTATCTAGACACGTATCAAAGATACATATACATTCATGGTACCAGCGAAGAAGACAAGATCGGCACGCCGGCGTCGATTGGCTGCATTCGAATGCGTAATGCCGATGTGGTTGAGCTGTACCGGCTGGTGAAACCCGGTACTGAGGTATTGATTGAAGAATAAGCCAGTAAAAAATATATCAGTAATGAGTGTTAATTATGTCAGACGATAAAGACCAGTACGGATTTTCGACTCGCGCGGTACGCGCCGGGCAGGTGCGTACCGCGGAGGGTGAGCACGGTGAAGTCATCTTCCCGACCTCGAGTTATGTGTTTGCCTCGGCGGCCGAGGCCGCGGCGCGTTTTTCCGGGGAGCAACCGGGCAATATCTATTCGCGTTTTACTAATCCAACGGTACGCACTTTCGAAGAGCGCCTCGCCTCGCTGGAAGGTGCCGAGTGCTGTGTTGCCACCGCCTCGGGCATGGCGGCGATTACCGCGACCTTTATTGGTTTGTTGAAGGCCGGTGACCACCTTGTTTCATCGCGCAGTATTTTTGGCACCACCACGGTGTTGCTCACCAACTTCATGGCCAAGCTGGATATCGCCACCACCTTTGTAGATTTGCCGGACCTGGCCGCGTGGGAAAAGGCGATTACGCCGCAGACAAAACTGCTGTACCTGGAGACGCCGTCGAACCCGTTGACCGAGCTGGTGGATATTGCAGAGCTGGCAAAGATCGCGCACAAACACGATTGCCTGCTGGTGGTGGATAACTGTTTCTGCACCCCGGCCCTGCAGTTGCCGATTGCGCTGGGTGCCGACATCGTGATTCATTCCGCGACCAAATATATTGATGGCCAGGGCCGTTGCATGGGCGGCGCGGTCTGCGGCACAAAGGCGGTGGTCGGCGAGGGGGTGTTTGCCTTTCTGAGAACGGCAGGCCCGACCCTGAGCACCTTCAACGCCTGGGTATTTTTGAAAGGCCTGGAGACACTGAAGATTCGCATGCAGGCGCATTGCGAGAATGCGCTGGCACTGGCGTTGTGGTTGGAACAGCAGCCGCAGGTGCAGCGCGTTTATTACCCGGGGCTGGCCAGCCATCCGCAGCACGAGCTGGCGAAAAAACAGCAAAGCGGTTTTGGCGGCATTGTCTCGTTTGAATTGAAGGGCGGCCAGAAGGCCGGCTGGAAATTGATCGACGCCACGCAGATGATTTCGATTACTGCCAACCTCGGTGACACCAAGACCACCATTACCCATCCGGCCACCACCACGCACGGTCGTCTGACCCCCGAGCAGCGTGAAGAGGCGGGTATCTCCGATGGCCTGATAAGGATCGCGGTGGGGCTGGAGGAGATTGAGGATATCAAGGCGGATCTTTCTCGAGGGATGTAGCTCTCTAAGTTAATAACTAATAGTTAATAACTAAGAGCGGAACCGGAAGCCGGGGTACTTGATGGTGCAGAGTGCCCACCCTGCAAGCTCGTCATTCCCGTATCCGCCTGCGCGGGAATGACAAAAAATTTAGTACTCGCGAACGCGGGTGCGAAAATGTGAGAATTTAAAGAACCATTTCGTTTTTCCCCTGTCACATTTCCTACCATGCGAACCATAGTACTACTCCTGCTATCCGTGTGCTTTATTCTGTCCTCACCCGCACGGGCGGGTGAGGCAGCTTTTTCGGCGAGCAGCCCGGATCATCGCGTGGCGGTGCTGGAGCTGTATACCTCGCAGGGTTGCAGTAGTTGCCCACCGGCAGAGAGCTGGTTATCGCGGTTGAAAGATAGCGGTGTCACCAGCGAGCAGTTAATCCCGCTGGCCTTTCATGTGACCTACTGGGATTACATCGGCTGGAAGGATCGTTTCGGCTCTGAGCGTTTTGATAATCGTCAACGTGACATCGCGCGCTTCAATAAACAAAATACCATTTACACGCCACAGTTTGTGCTCGCTGGCAGTGACTACCGAACCCATCAACGTTTTTCCAATGATGTCAGTGAAATTATTGCCATGCCGTCGCGCGTGGATTTAACCATTACCGCACAGAAACAGGGCAAGACCGATCTGGGTGTGGAGCTGTCGGCGAATATTTCAAACAGCCCGGTTAAGGATGTGGCGCTTTTCCTGGCGCTGTATGAAAACAACCTGAAGAGTCAGATCGAAGACGGCGAGAATGAAGGCAGACACTTGCAACACGATTACGTGGTGCGACAGTTTTATGGCCCGTTCATCCAGAGCCAGGCCGGGGAGAAAACGCATACCCCTGAAGCCGTGCGCCAGTTGGTGATGATAGACAAGGACTGGCAACAGCATGAACTGAGCCTGGTGGCGTTTGCACAGAACCCGCACACCGGAGAAATTTTACAGGCGGTGCGGTTGCCGCTGGGTGACAGGATATAAATTGGGCAGGGTGGGCACGGCTCACCGGTAATCTTTATTCGGCGCAGTGATGGTGGGCGGTGCCCACCTTACAGGTTCGTCATTCCCGCGCAGGCGGGAATCCAGGTTTTTAAGTGTATATTCCAATCAGGCATTTTCTGGATTCCCGCCTGCGCGGGAATGACATGTGTCTACGGGAATGACGTGTGTTATGCGGGAATGACCTGTGTGCGTTTGCCAGGGAGGTGTGTAAGGCAGGCGATGCACACCATGAAGCATTGCTTCCTGTCATTGCGCTCGCAATGACAATGATTCTTTTCGGTTATGAGTTGCTGTTCCTGGCGGGGCGGGGTGAATTATCTCTTTCGCCAGTTCAGCCGCAGTGCCTGTAATACTTTATCACTGTAGACACGCGAACCGGCGCTGCCGTTGTACCTGGCCAGTGCATTGTGCAGGTTGTATTTTTCCATCTCCATATAATATTTGAGTATGGTGCAACCCATGCGCAGGTTGGTGATGACATCGATGAGGTTATCATCGGGGTGGCCGATTTCTTTTAACCAGAATGGCATGACCTGCATTAAACCCTGTGCGCCGGATTTTGAAATGGCGTAACTGTTGAAGCGGCTTTCAACCTCGATCACGGCGAGTACCAGTTCGGGAACCAGGTTGGCGCGGGTGGCCTCGCGGTGAATATGGCGCAGCAGGTTGAGGCGCTGCTTTTCATTTTTGACGAACGGGGAGAGTCGTGCTGACATATCAACCAGCCAGACCTCTGCTTCAAACTTGTCTTCAAAACTATTCGAGGCCTCAATTGCCTTGCTCAGCAGTTGTCGTAGCTTGGGGTCTGAGGTGGTTGTGGCAACGGTGCTGGCTTCAACCAAAGTCGAAGTCAGGGCGCCGGCCGGAAGTATGACCAGAGCAAGGGGTAGAACGAGATTGAAAAAACCTGGGCGCATGCACCCGAGTATAGTTTTTTCTGAGGATTTTTTAGCCCGATACAACCTTGCCAAGATAAGCGGTGATCTCGTCTGCGGGCATGTCCCGGCTGTCTGCCTCGGCGCGGGCCTTGTATTCAACCTTGCCCTCGGCCAGGCCGCGGTCACCAATTACCACGCGGTGGGGGATGCCGATTAAATCGAGGTCGGCGAGCATGGCGCCGAGTCGCGCCTTTTCATCGTAGAGCAGGACATCGAGGCCGGCGGCGGTGAGTTCTTCATATAATTGAATGGCCTTGTCGCGCACTGCATCCGATTTCTGAAAATTAATCGGCGCAATCGCGACATCAAACGGTGCGATGGCCTGCGGCCAGATGATGCCGTTGTCGTCGTGGTTCTGTTCGATGGCGGCGGCAATGATGCGGGTGACACCAATGCCGTAACAGCCCATGGTCATGGTGATGCTCTTGCCGTTTTCATCCAGCACATTGGCCTTCATCGCCTCGGAATATTTCTGGCCAAGCTGGAAGATATGGCCGACCTCGATGCCGCGCACAATGGACAAGGTGCCTTTGCCGTCGGGGCTGGTATCGCCCTCGACCACGTTGCGCAGGTCCGCGGCACTGGCCAGTGGTAGGTCGCGTTCCCAGTTGACGCCGGTGAGGTGCTGGCCGTCCCGGTTGGCACCGCAGACAAAGTCGGCCTGCTGCAGGGCGGCGTGATCAGCGATGACGCTGATCTTGAGGCCAACCGGCCCGACCGAACCCGGTGCACAACCGGCTATTTTTTTGACCTGTTCTTCGCTGGCAAAACTCAGCGGTTCAGCGATTTCCTTTAAGTGACCGGTTTTGATTTCGTTGAGTTCGTGGTCACCGCGTAACACCAGTGCGACGACTTCGCCTTCCTTGCTGCCATTGACGAGTAATGTCTTCAGGCACTGCGAGGGCTTAATGTTAAGGAAGGCAGAGACTTCATCAATACTGTGTTGCCCGGGGGTATCGACGCTCTGCATCTCGGCAGCCGGGGCGGGGCGTTTTTCGTCGGAGGCGATGGTCTCGGCCTTTTCGATGTTGGCGGCATAATCGCTGCCGCTGGAAAACGCGATGGCATCTTCACCGGAATCGGCGAGCACATGAAACTCGTGCGAGCTGCTGCCGCCAATCGCACCGCTGTCGGCCATCACCGCGCGGAACTTCAGGCCCAGCCGGGTAAAGATATTGCTATAGGCCTGGTACATGACGTCATAGGTTTGCTGCAAACTGGCCTGGTCGGCATGAAAGGAATAGGCATCTTTCATGATGAATTCACGCGCACGCATGACACCAAAGCGCGGGCGGATTTCATCGCGGAACTTGGTCTGAACCTGGTAGTAAGTCACCGGCAGTTGTTTGTAACTGGTGAGTTCACGGCGTGCCAGGTCGGTGATGATTTCTTCGTGGGTCGGGCCAAAGCAGAACTCGCGCTGGTGGCGGTCATGAAAGCGCAACAACTCGGGGCCGTATTTTTCCCAGCGTCCCGACTCCTGCCACAACTCGGCGGGTTGTACCGCGGGCATCAATACTTCCAGGCCGCCGCTGTTATTCATTTCTTCGCGCACGATGTTTTCGACCTTGCGAAGCACGCGTACCCCCAGCGGTAACCAGGTATATAAACCGGAGGCGAGTCGACGTATCAGGCCGGCGCGCAACATCAGGCGATGGCTGGTGATTTCTGCATCGGCTGGCGTTTCTTTCTGGGTGTTGAGCTGAAATTTTGAAAGGTACATTGAGTTAAAGGCCCGGTGTATGGCTCAT
>Ga0224506_10001480_pt1 | contig 16770 bp, 13 predicted proteins | sample SF_Jan12_sed_USG_2_FD_169108 | JGI IMG/M metagenome (GOLD analysis project Ga0224506, IMG submission 169108) | Sediment microbial communities from San Francisco Bay, California, United States - SF_Jan12_sed_USGS_8_1 | ecosystem: Environmental > Aquatic > Marine > Sediment | place: USA... | reverse complement strand
CATAAAATAAGGCATTTTTTAAATTAACACACTATCAATAAGCTACTTAACGGTAAACAAACGCGTATGACATCAACTCAAAATCATTTAATAAAATCCGTGGAAAACAATCATTATCTACTTTCCCGACTATGAATTCTTTTAAATTTGTTATATTGGGATTTATTTTGACTATAGTTGGCCACTTTTTTAGTCGTAATAAGGCAAAATGAAACATATCAGAAATATCATAAAGAGTACTGACGTTAGAATAATAGTAGTTACCCTTTTCTATTTTGTAGCAGCTCAGGTAGGTTTATGGTTATCTTTCCCTGAATCAAAATTAGTAGCACTATGGCCTCCATCAGGAATAGCACTAGCACTTCTATTATTGACAGGGTATAAATCATGGCCAGCCATTACCATTGGATCAATTTTAGTTAATATTTTAGTTTTCCTACATTTCGGGATAGCATTCTCTTCCAATGTGGTTTCTTCATTAATTATTACATCCGTAGGAAACACGATAGAAGCGCTCGTTGGCTATTTCCTAATTCTCAAGTTTATAAAAAGCAAAAACCCATTTTTACGAACAATCGATGTTTTTACCTACTTAGGGATAACCTTACTTATTTGTTTTATAGGATCAGGCATTGGCTCGTTTGGGCTGTTAACCAATAGCATTATTGACAAAACAATTTTCACACAAGTATTATCAACCGGATGGATGAGTAATGTGGTGAGTATACTTATCGTTACCCCTTTCATTATTTCATGGACTCAAGAGTTTAAGACAAACTGGAATCTATTACGAGTAGTTGAATGGGTGGTATTTGGTGGTTGTTTAGCTCTTATTGTGGTGGTTTTAGCGTTCAATCCTAATTCTACCACTTTTGAAAGAGCATTACCCTTTATCATTGTTCCTTTTTTATTGTGGTTAAGTTTTCGTTTCAACCTTCAAACCACAGCCACAGGGATTCTAATTGTTTCTTTTATTGCCGTGTTTTTCACCATTAACCAAACTAGCCCTTTTGTATTGGGGAACGAGCGTGATTCTATGCTGCTATTACAAGTTTTTTTAGCCATTATTAGCATTTCCACGATTATCCTATACGCTACCGTATACGAACGAAAACAAGCACAACAAGCTATAGAAGGGTTCAATGCAAATTTAGAAGCTAAAGTAATTGAACGAACAAAAGAGCTAAAAAAAGAAATTGAAACCCGTAAAAAAACAGAAGATAAAATCAATATTTCTAACAAAAAATTAAAGAAGGTAAACGTAGAACTTGACAACTTTGTGTATAGTGTATCTCACGATTTAAGAGCGCCTATAGCCTCGGTACTTGGCTTAGTGAACTTAGCTGAAAATGAATCAGATATTGAGATGATGAGGAAATACCTGATAATGATTGGAAAAAGTGCCACACAACAAGACAACTTTATTCAAGACATACTAGACCTATCTAGAAACGAACGGCTTGAAATTAATCAAGAAGAAATCAAATTTGAGCCACTCATCAATGATATTTTCAATCAGCTGAAATATTCTTCAACTGAACTAAATATTATCAAAGAAATAGAAATTGATCAGAATAATGCTTTTTTTTCAGACCAAAAAAGGCTAAAGGTAATTCTAAACAATTTACTTTCTAACGCAATACGATATGGCAATCATAAAAATCCTCAAATTAAAATAGACATAAAAGTAGATGACACCATTGCTAAAATAATTATTGATGACAATGGAAATGGTATTTCGGAAGAACATGTTAACAACGTTTTTAAAATGTTTTACCGTGCCACCGAAGATAATGCTGGGTCTGGGTTGGGGCTATATATTGTAAAAGAAACCGTTGAAAAATTAAGAGGTAATGTAGCATTAAGTTCTATAATAAATAAAGGCACAAAAGTGAGTTTAGAAATACCCAACTTATCACTAAACTAAAAAAGAAGTACTCCCTCATAATTCCTTTTCCATATACACATTGGCTCGTTGATATGCCGAAGTACTAAAATCTTTATACACAAATTTAAAGCCTAATCGCTCATATAAATTTAATGCAGGTTTTAAAATTTTATTCGATTCCAATACCAGTTTTTTAGCTTTCAACCGTTTTGCTCTTTCCAAAATTGCCAACCCTAATTTTTTGCCTACTTGCTTTCCCTGTGCCTTTTCTGTAATCGCCATTTTTGTTAATTCATACTCTTCTTCATTATATTTTAATAAGGCACATACCCCTACAATCTCCCCCTCAAATTCAGCAAAAAGTATCGCTCCACCTGCATTTATAATATATTTCTCAGGATTACCCAGTACTTTTTTATCATAATCTTCAACATAAAAATACTTTTCTAACCACTCAATATTCAACGCTTTAAAATAGTGAGCATATTCTGACTTGTAATCAAGAATATTAACCTCACGCTGTAATCTTTCATTTTTTACTTTTGTAATTCTATCCACAAAACTCAAGGTCTCAAAATCATTTTCAACCTCCTGCATGGCTGCCATTAAATGATGCTTATGCTGACGAATCATGTCATTTAGTGCTGTAGCAATATCATTCCATAATGGTGCCATTTTTTTATGCAATTCAAAACCTTTCTCTGTTAAAGTAAGTTCTCGTTTACGTTTATCCGTCTTGTGGCTATACACACTCACTAGTTTATTTTTTGCCAATTCTTTTACGGTCTGACTAACTGCTGCATGAGAAACATTAATACTGTCTGCTATTTCAACTACCGACACTATTTCTCCCTTTGCCAAAAGGTGAAAAACAGGAAACCAACGAGGTTCAAATTCAATTTCATTATTTCGATAGAGTTCTTTCCCTTCTCTATAAATATAATCGCTAAGTCGTTTTAGCCTACTTCCTAATGCCAATTCTCCTAATTCGTTTATTATGTTATAATGCATTTTAATATATGTAAGTACTTACCTATTTACCCGTACAATAATAAGAAAAAATTCTTTTCCTTCATCTATTCAACTAAAAAGGATAAATTTATTTTCTTTGCACAAACAATAACATTATGAAAATTACCACACGCTATATCGAGGATGAGTTATTTGAAGGAACTAACGTAAATGGAAATACGGCTAGGCAAGATATGCGACCACCTGACAAAAAGATAGGCCTTAGCCCTGTTGAAACTTTACTTTCGAGTTTAGCGAGTTGCATGGCGGTAGAAATAGTGGCAATTATAAAAAAGAAAAGAAAGGAATTCAAAGACTTGATAATTGAAGTTGAGGGTACTAGAAGAGATACCAATCCAAAAAGTGTCACACATATTCACATGAATATTATCCTTATTTCTCCCGACACCGACCCAAACACATTGGATAAAACAGTGAAATTAGTGTTAGAAAGCTACTGTTCAGTATCTAAATCACTTACTGCTCAAATAGACTATTCTGTTGAAGTAAAAGCAAACTAGACGATGACGTGGAAAACTTTTAAACGAAAAATAAAATACCCTCTTCTTTTTGTCTTTGCAAAAACACTCATTTTCACCACCAATGTTTTTCCTCGTACTTCGGTACTTTGGTTTTATGGCAAACTCGGCAGCTTGGCCTTTTCACTCTTAAAAAAAGAACAACGTAAAACGGTAAATAACATCAAAATTGCCTTCGGTGGCACAAAGAGTGATAAAGAAATTCGTGAAATGGCACGGGATGTTTTTATTCACCAAGCAAAAAACGGAGCCGATTACGTATTAACACTTCATATAAAAGAACGAAAAAAATGGTTGAACTATGTTGATATTGTTGGTGAGGAACACTTAAAAAAAGCCTATGATAGAGGTAAAGGGGTTATCTGCTTGATTAGCCACACTGGCTCTTGGGAATTTTCTGCCATTACTCCATCTATTTTAGGGTATGAGACAACCGCAGTTAGTAAAGCCCTGAAAGACAAACGACTAAATGAAATGATTATTAATTTTAGATCTAGTAGAGGTTTGAAAAATCTGAGTAGAGGTAAAACCTACCCACTATTAACAGAAGCGTTAAATAATGGTGACTGTCTTATAATAATGATTGATCAAGACACAAAAGTAAAAAGTATATTTGTTGATTTTTTAGGCACCCCAGCATACACCCCAATAGGAGCTGCTTTACTTGCAATCGATACAGAAGCAGCCGTAGTTCCTATGTCAATGAAACGACTGCCAAACAACAAACATCAGTTCACTATAAAACCAGAAATACCCATTTCCAAAACAGACAATAAACAAGATGATTTAATAACCAACACCAAAAAATTCAATCGTATAATTGAAGAGTATGTACTTGATGCTGGCGCACAATGGGTTTGGATGCACGAACGGTGGAAAACTACTCCCGCTAAAGTAGAGGAATTAAAACGCAAAGGCGTTATTAAGTCGTAAGTGTTAACGTTTTCTCTCTGCCCTAACAAGACCCAAACTCAAATAATCAGCGATTGTATAGGTGACAGCAGAATTAGTAGGATTAACAATTTTATACCTTCTTCTATTTTTTAATTTTTTTATATCACGTATCTTAAAGATAGGCCCCTCTTTTTCCATTCCTGCTGCGGTACACTTTGCAGAATATATTAACTTGACATATACCATTTTTTTTTCTTGAAGATTGGTTACAGTATTTTTAAATGGCTTTTCTGCCAATTCAAAATTATTTTGCATACACTTTATTAATTCTTCACTAGGAAGAATAACTTCTCTACTATTACAAAACCAACTGGGAAAATCATTTTCAACTACTTTATATGATTCGGACACCATTCCAAAGTGACTAAGAAATTGGGCATAAGAAACTGAAGATTGTCTATCTAACGGATAATAGGCTTCAATATCACCTCTACTATAAGCATCTAACAATAGGCGTGGTATCGCTTTTGCTGTTTGATTTTGCTTATCCATTAGGTAAACTTTAGTTTCTTCAACATTCCCTTGACCAAATATATTTACGACCAACGAAAAAGATAAAATCAAAAACAATATTTGCTTCTTTGTCATCATATTCCAATTTTATTTGCTAATTCAATTCTATCTTTAGCTATTCCATCATTACTCAATACAAAAGCATGAGTGGTTATCCCTTCTAAATCAGGAAATGTTTTTAGCGTATAAACCACTCCCTCTTCATCTATTAAAAATAATTTATAAGGTCTGTTTTTTATAACAGAAAATCCATCTTCCCAAACACTAGGCGGATAGTAAAATACGGATTTGATTCCTTCATACACTACATATACTGTGTCGTTAAATTTTTTATTCTTTTCATTTGTGAAATCAGCCTTAATACTGACAAAAGTTTCTCTAACCAATATCCGATCATAATTATAAAATCCAAAATCAAATATTTCCATTTCCTGAAATGCCACTTCACGTATAGAATCTTTCTTCGCCCACTCCCTCCCCTCTACTTCTATATACACATCGTTTTCTATGGGTGAACTTCCCCATAAATCATCATCTTCTTTATTGATGGAGGAAAACTTTAATCTATTTGTAAATGACTCCCAGTAATGTTGATCATAATTAAACCTAAAGCCTTCCATTCTAACATCTACCTCGTTGGGTTTTGTGGCCAAGCGCACTACAATACTCTTGTCTTCATGTACTGCAATCGTGTCATCACCTGATTTAGCCCAAACTTCAAACATCCCATTTGATTCTAGAAAATAATCCCTGCCAGAAATTTTAGCCGTCATAGGAATTTCATTTACCAGTATTTCTAATGGCGTTCTTATTTCTTTATAGTATAAATTTAATGAATCAATATTATCACTATCATTTAGAAGAAACGCCTTCTCAGGAATAAACAACTGACTACCTGTAAAGTGGGTAATCATTGTGCAGTTCTTTGAACTAATTCTATATTTCGTGAATTTAGTTTTATAAGCTTCTGGAATATTTTGAGCCCCACTATTTTGGTGCAATAGAAAAAAAACAGAAATAGCAATAAATATTTTTTTCATATATTATTTTAGTTACAAACTTCTAATTTATAGAAAGTTATTTTTTTATCATTCATTTCTTTCCCTAAGTCAAATTAACATAAAATATCAGACTCAATTACTATCTATTTACTTTTTTAATTTAACCGCCCCCACTCCAGCTTCCCATAATTTTGTATTGTACGCTGGCAGTATATTAATCAACAATTCTTTAAACTCTTCATTTAGTTTTACCCATTTTATATCTAGCTCTTTTTTTCGATCTATTGAAGATTGATTAATTCTAGGGATGCTACTTTCTGACTGATTTATCAAAAACAAATATTCGGCTGTAAATTTATTAGGAAAATTTTCCACGTCATCATAGGCTTTTGACTTCCGCTGTACCATTTTTTTATCCCACTCATCGAGTAATTTTATAAGTGCTTCGCCTGAAGATTTTAATGATTTATCTTTCATCTCGACAGTAATCTTCTTCAATTGTTGCTGAATGTCATACAATTGATTCACCTTGTCATGCATTTGAGTAAGCGTATGCTCCATTTCTGTCATCATCTTATCATATTTACTGTATTGCAATTCGTTTACCTCATACAAAGGGTTATTCAATACACTTGCCTTTGTGACATATTCTTCCCCCTCTAATGACAACGTAATGGTGTATTCACCTGGTGAAATTACATGTCCTCGATAGTTAGCCTCCAAGTAAACATTTGGAATCCCAGGCATAATAGGGTACCGAAGATTATATACAAACCTATTTAATCCTTCTTTTTTCGATAAAATAGCTGCAGATGGAGGTCCTCCATCATATTTTTTATACTTACTGTCACTTACCGAACTAAACGTTTGTATTGTTTCGCCTTTATTGTTAATAATAGACAGCGAGAGTTCTACAGAATCGGCCATCTTTGGGAGGTTATAATACAACACTAAACCATTAGCTGGATTAACTCCTGAAAAGGAGGAAGACCCTGTAAATGAACTATTATTCCCACTTAGTGGACTTCCCCAAAAACCATAAATAGCATTTTCGGGCTGATAAAGTGTTGTTTTATTTTCAGGTGTATATTGAGAAAGCAATTTTAAGTCATCTAAAATCCAAAAAGACCTTCCAGACGTTGCCACCAGAAGATCTCCCTGATGAACTTTTAAGTCCGTAATAGGGGTAACAGGAAGGTTTAGCTGAAACGATGTCCATGTATTTCCTCCATTCCAAGAAATATACATTCCTTTTTCAGTACCTGCATACAGTAAATTTTTTCTATTTTCATCTTCTCTTACAACCCTAGTAAACGATCCGTAAGGGATTCCTGTACTAATATTCTGCCAGCTCTTTCCATAGTTAGTCGTTTTATATATCGCAGGAGTATAGTCATTAAATTTGTAACGAGTAGTAGCAATGTAGGCAGTAGCGGGGTCATGTGGGGAGACATCAATCGCATTAATCAGGCATTCTTGAAGCCCTTTTGGAGTTACATTATCCCAACTTTCCCCTCCATTTTTAGTGATATGCACCATTCCATCATCACTACCCGTCCATAAAACACCTTTTTCGTGTGGCGATTCAATTATATAGCTGATTGTACCATAATTCTCAGCTCCTACCGCCTCATTGGTATAAGGTCCTCCACCATTACCTTGTTTTTCATTAATATTTCGAGTAAGGTCAGGGGACACTTCTTCCCATGTCTCTCCCATATCTCTCGTTCGTAATACCAATTGCGCACAATGATAAAAAGTGCCAGGTTCATGTTTAGACCAAATGATAGGAGCATTCCAGTTATAAAGGTACTTCATGTCTCGTGCTTCACGGCCAAGGTATTGTATCGGAGCAGCCATTATTGAAGTGCCTGCTTTTGATTTCATATCCATTATTTCAATTGTTCCCAAGTAACTACCCCCCATAACATACCTTGGATTATTAGGGTCGAATGCTAAAAACGCACTCTCTCCTCCTGCTGAAAACGTCCAGTCATGTGTACTAATCTCACTCGAACGCATTGACAAACTAGGAATTTTTACAGATGAATTATCTTGCTGTCCTCCATACAAATTGTATGGAAATAGATTGTCGGCATTAATTCGATATATCTGTGAAGTAGGCATATTCGATTGAGTTGACCATGTTTCTCCTTGATTAAAAGAAATTGCTGCCCCACCATCATTAGCAATCACCATATTCCTTGAATTATTAGGGTTTATCCATAAATCATGGAAATCACCATGCGTTCCTGACAACCTTTCCCATGTCTTACCATCATCAATAGATCGTAAGGCAGGGGCACTCATCACATAAACGGTGTGTTCATCCGTTGGGTCGGCAAAGACCTCAATATAATACCAAGCTCGCTGAGTAAGTCGATTATCTCCACTTACTAAATTCCAACTTCTCCCTCCGTTATTCGACACAAACAATCCTCCCAAATCTTTATCACTATCACTTTCAATTAATGCATATACTTTGTTTGAATTAGCACGACTTACCGATACAGCCATTTTACCTTTTTCTTTTGGTAATCCTTCTTCAATTTTAAACCAACTTTCGCCTCCATCAGTACTTTTATACATCCCACTTCCTTGCCCCCCACTTATCACTTTCCAAGGTTTTCGTTGGTGCTCCCACATAGCGGCATATAAAATATCTGGATAATTCATGTCCATAGAAAGTTCACTACAACCTGTTAAATTATTTACAAAAAGTACTTGTTTCCATGATTTTCCTCCATCTACAGATTTATATATTCCACGTTCTATATTTGGTCCATACAAGGCACCTTGAGCAGCTACCAATACGATATCTGGATTGGTGGGATGAATGACAATTCTAGAAATATGCTGTGTCTTTTCAAGACCTATTTTTACCCATGTTTTTCCAGCATCAACTGATTTATAAACCCCATCTCCATACGAAGTCATGACTCCCCTTGGAGCATGCTCGCCCATACCACAATATAAAATATGAGGATGAGACTCGGATGCTGAAATAGCACCTACAGATCCCATTTCGAAAAAACCATCTGAGATATTATTCCATCGCTGACCTGCATCTTCAGTTTTCCATAGACCTCCTCCTGTAGTTCCCATATAATACGTTAACGGATCGCCAATAACACCAGTAGCCGATACTGATCTGCCTCCTCTAAATGGCCCGATATTTCTATACTTTACAGGTTTAAAGTAGTCTTCTTCCTTTTGTGCGGAAGAACTAATAGCAATAAAAAATGCGATAAAAATTAATAGGTATTTATTCATGATTTAAAGTTGAATGGATTGATTAATAAATATATGATTTTAAATGGTGAAACTTAAATATCTATTCATAAACGTATTTTTTACAACATGGGGTACTATAAAAATAACAGATATATATCTTTTACGTACTCATAACTCTACTTTTCAATAATTTTAAATTTTTTATAAGTTACTTATTTCATTGAATTTCATTTGCTTTGTATAAAAAAAAGAAATTAACACTTTTAAGGATATCTATATGCTAATGAAGTTAGGGTTTATATTAATCAAATTATTTTCTTTATTACCTTTTTGGGTATTATATACGATTGCTAATTTTCTTGGCTTTTTGATGTATCACGTATTTGGTTACCGTAAAGAGGTGGTACTAAATAACCTCCGCAACTCTTTCCCAAACAAATCAGAGAAAGAAATACATACAATAGCGAAAAAATTTTATCGAAGTTTTTCAGATACTATTATCAGTTCAATTAAGTCATTTACTATCTCTGAAAAAGAAATTCGGAAACGATTTGTCTATAAGAACCCTGAGATTTTTCAACGTCATTTAGATGAAGGAAGAAATATTTTAGGAATGTGTGGACACTACTCTAATTGGGAATGGACTTTTAGTTCTCCTTTATTTTTCTCTTCTGATATTGAAACTATTTTAGTATACCAAAAACTTCAAAATAAATTCTTCAATAAAATTATTTTAGATTCAAGAGAGCGTTTTGGGTCAAAATTCATTCCCACACATAGGGCATATGCCACAATGCTTAATAAAGAAAATAACGGCAAATACATATTTGGTTTAGTGGCCGACCAAAGTCCTCATAAGACTAAAATAAAACATTGGCTTACGTTTTTGAATCAAGACACTCCTGTTCACTTAGGGTCAGAAAATATCGCACGTAATAAAGACTATGCAGTAGTATTTTGCAATGTTCATCAAGTGAAACGTGGCTATTACGAGATGGTACTAGAAGACATGTTCGACCATGGTGCTTCTACAAGCGAATATGAAATAACTACCACCTTTTTCAAAAAACTAGAAAAAATTATTGAGGAAAAGCCAGAAGAATGGCTATGGAGCCATAGAAGATGGAAACATTCACGCAATTAATATTCCTGATGAAAACAGTATCTGTAAAAGAACTAAAGACTGAATTAGTCCATCGTTCGCATAACGAACTTCTTGACATTTGTTTACACCTTTCCAAATTCAAAAAAGAAAATAAAGCTTTACTCACCTACCTATTGTTTGAATCATCCGATGAAGAAGGATACATCAATAGTGTTAAAAATGAAGTTGACATACAATTCAAAGACATCAACACTTCCTCCTTTTACTTTATAAAAAAAAGTGTTCGTAAAATATTACGAACAATTAAAACCTATATTCGTTATTCTAAAATTAAAGAAACAGAAATACAATTACTTCTCTATTTTTGCGAGAAATTAAAAGACCTAACGCCTTCTATTAGTAAGAATATGGTTTTAACAAATCTTCATGCGCGTGAAATAGCATCTATCCGAAAAAAGATAAAAACACTTCATGAAGACTTACAATATGATTACTCATTAGCATTAGAAAAAGTTCTTCTTTCACAAAATTCGTCCAACATCTAGATAGTGCAACGAGATTAATCACAAATTATATTCCTACCTTTGCAACATGAATACTTTTGAAAGCTTAAACCTGTCAAGACCATTACGAAATGCCATTGAAGATTTGGGGTTTGAGCAACCAACACCTATTCAAGAAAATGTTTTTTCCGTAATTCTGTCTGGTAAAGATGTGGTAGGAATAGCGCAAACTGGCACAGGAAAAACCTTTGCCTATTTACTTCCTATATTACAAGACTTGCGTTTTTCGAAACAAGTGCCCCCTAGGGTACTCATTATTGTTCCTACAAGAGAATTGGTAATGCAAGTGGTGGAGCAAATAGAAATACTATCTAAATACATTAACAATCGCATTTTAGGTATATTTGGAGAATCAAACATTAATGTACAACGACAATATTGTGCCCAAGGCACAGATATTATTGTTGCCACACCTGGCCGGCTATATGACTTGGCTATTAGTAGAGACATCCAGCTCAAATCCATTACAAAATTAGTGATTGATGAAGTTGATGTTATGCTAGACCTCGGGTTTCGTCATCAGCTTACTAATATTTTTGATTTACTCCCTGGGCGAAGACAAAACATTATGTTTTCGGCTACAATGACCGAAGAAGTAGATATACTAATTGACGATTTTTTTACGGCACCTTCAAAAATATCTATTGCCGTAAGTGGCACACCATTAGCTAACATAGAGCAGAAATGTTATGCTGTCAAAAATTTCTACACTAAAGTAAATTTGTTAGTACATTTATTATCGGACAAAAATGAGTTTAAAAAAGTACTTATTTTTGTTTCTCACAAAAAAATAGCTGACCGACTATATGATAAGTTAGATGAGATCTTTCACTCAACGCTGTGTATAATTCATTCAAATAAATCACAGAATTTCAGAATACGATCAGTTGAGGAATTTGATAAAGGTGAAAAAAGAATACTTATTGCCACAGATGTAATTGCTCGTGGATTGGATTTGGACAAAATCACTCATGTCATCAATTTCGACACCCCTAATTATCCTGAAAACTACATGCATCGCATTGGTAGAACTGGAAGGGCTGAACAACAAGGCAAGTCTCTTCTGTTTTATACTGAAAAAGAAGAAACAAATAAAATTGCCATTGAAACTTTGATGAAGAACCAAATTCCAATCATTGATTTTCCTAAAGAAGTAGAAATAACAGATGAGTTAATTCCAGAAGAACGCCCAAGAGTTATTGAAAAAAATCATCATCATAAGTCAAAAAATGATATCCCAGGGCCAAGTTTTCACGAAAAGAAAGAAAAAAATAAAAAAGTAAATAGAGGGGGCTCCTATCAAACGAAAATCGCTAGTAAATATAAAAAAGCGCAAACACGGGGTGACAAAAACCTTCATAAGAAAAAAAAATAAGGTATCGACTTTACTACTATATTAGTCCGACACCTTATTTATTCTATATCAGAATAGTTTGATAGACAAACTAAATATCATCAATTCCCTTCTTTTTTAGGAAGTATATTTGTCGTGATTGTAATCTTATTATTAGCAGAGGTAGTATTACTTAAAATAGTAATTACTTTGTTTTGTCTGCCCATTTTTCCAGCACTATTAAATGCTACTTTAATGCTCGATTTTTGACCTGGAATAATAGGGTCACGCGACCATTCTGGCGCAGTACATCCACAGGTAGTTTGCACATTAGTAATAATCAAGGGTTCTACTCCTGTATTTTCAAAATTAAATACATGCTCTACCTTATCTCCTTGCGAAATGTCTCCAAAATCAAACGTTTCTTCTTCAAAAGTAATCACAGGCCCTTTAGCAGGCTCGGCAGCAGCCTCTTCCTGTGCCCAAGCACCAAATACAACAAAAGTCCCGAAAATAAATGCTATTAATGTTTTCATGTTATTATAAATTTTTAGTTGCTAAAAAATACTAGCGTGTTTGAACAAATATAAGCTTCATTTTTATAATCAACAATTTTGCCAAACTTCTTAACTAAAAATTAACAAAAAATCGGGCATTAAAGTTTACTAAAAACAGCTCGTCAGTAGCTCTTGTCATCGCAGTATATAACCAACGGATATATTCTTCATCCACTTTGTCATCAGGTAGGTAGCCTTGATCCACAAAAACTGCACTCCACTGGCCTCCTTGAGATTTATGACAAGTGAGCGCATAAGCGTATTTTATTTGTAATGCATTTAAGTAAGGGTCATTCCTTACGGCTTCATTTCTTGCTTTTGCCGTTGTTAAATCAGCATAATCCTGTTGCACATAATCATATAGTTGTTTCGAGAGTTCCTGTGGTAATGCCGTAGTGTTTGAATGCAAGGTGTCTAGAATAGCCATCGCTTCAAAGCTAGGTTGATCAGGATAATCTACCATTCGCAATTGTAGTTTTGCGAAATTGAACCCATAACGTTCTTCGTAGTTTAATACCTTCTCTAATATTACAAAATCGCCATTCGCCAAAAAACCTCCTGGCGTATCGTCTGGGGTGTAGAAATAATTATTACGAACAATCATGAGCATATCTCCTGCTTCAAGTTGATCTTCGTAAAAATGGATAAACCTTCTTACAAACTGATTATATTGAATAGCGGCTTGGTTCGAACGACAAATAATAGTGGTATTCTCTATTCCATATTTGCTGTAAGCATATCGAATCCCATCCTCCATTTTTTCACCACTCATACGAAACATGTCTTTATAGCTAGTGGTTCTTATTTTGATATCGAAGTCATTTTTACCTAACTCATTTCTCAAATTAGTTGCGTTATCCAATATTCCAGACCCCTTTCCTTGACGCATGACTTCAGTAAGCTCAATTTCATTTACCTCTGCTCCGTAATTACTTTCTAGATGTACTCTATTTAAACCAGCACTAATGATTTGACCAACAGGAGGTAACTGGGCACCATCACCAATCAGTATTAGTTTATTTGATTTTTCTTGAAAAACATAATTCAACAAATCACTCAAAAGCCCTTTTCCTCCAAAATCTTGACTTTCGGACAGCATAGAAGCCTCGTCAATAATAAATATTGTGTCCTTTGAATAGTTTTTTTGCTTATTAAATTTCAGTGAGCCTGAATCTTTATCGGATGTAGTTTTATAAATTCGTTTGTGGATAGTAAAAGCCACTCGTTTAGCATATGAAGAAATCACTTTTGCAGCCCTCCCTGTAGGAGCTAACAGCACGTACTTATAATTAAACAAAGGAAGCACTTTCACCAATACGCTAATTACTGACGTTTTACCTGTTCCAGCATATCCCTTAATTAGTAGAATTTGTCTTTCTACACTACTACTTTCAAGAAAATCATCCAATAAATCAAATATCTTTCCCTGCCCTTCAGTTGGTTCATGAGGGAACTTATTACGCAATATTTGGGACGGCTTAGGCAATTATTTAATCAATTTAAGGACTTTTGTATTTGCTCTCCAACAATATCAATTGTTGGAGAGCAAATCGCTCAATGTAAATTAACTAAAAAGCCATCAACAATGATGGCCTTTATCAAATAATAATATAGAAAGTCATTTATACTTTTACATGACGCTATTTCTCAACCCAAGAGATCACGTCTTCTAACGTTGGATTTTTCACCTCTTTCAACTTCATTTTCTTCCGCATACCACATACATCATTAAAAAGTTTACTTGGAACCGAATTCTTCACCTCTTCGATAGTAAGTAAGCCCAACTCTTGTAAAATAGGAATCAATTCTTCTCGAACCCCTATAGCAACATAATCATCATTAGTGGCATATTTTATCTGCTTTTCTGGTTTCATTTGAGGGAAGAAAAGCACATCTTGGATAGAGTTAGAGTTAGTCATAATCATAGAAAGTCGATCTATGCCAATACCTAATCCAGCTGTTGGCGGCATGCCATATTCCAATGCTCTCAAAAAGTCTTCATCCAAGGTCATGGCCTCATCATCACCTCTTTTTCCTAATTCTAATTGTTCTTCAAAACGTTCACGTTGATCAATAGGGTCGTTTAATTCCGAGAACGCATTACATATTTCTTTTCCATTACATATTGCTTCGAACCGCTCAACAAGCCCCTCCTTTTCTCTATGTTTTTTTGCAAGAGGTGACATTTCCACAGGATAATCTGTAATAAAAGTAGGCTGTATCAATTTTCCTTCACAATTTTCGCCAAAAATTTCATCAATCAGCTTTCCCTTCCCCATAGTGTCATCTATTGACACATTCAATTTCTTCGCTGTAGTACGCAGCTCATCCTCGTTCATGTCAGAAATATCTATCCCCGTAAAATGTTCAATGGCTTCAAACATAGTAAATCGCTTCCATGGACGTTTAAAATCAATCACATTATCACCCACTTGAACTTTCGTGTCACCATGTAAATCCATCGCAACACGCTCAATCATCGCCTCCACCGTATCCATCATCCAGTTATAATCCTTGTAGGCCACATAGAGCTCTACTTGCGTGAATTCTGGATTATGAAATCGTGACATTCCTTCATTTCTAAAATCCTTTGAAAATTCATACACTCCTTCAAAACCACCTACAATTAATCTTTTTAAATACAACTCATTTGCAATACGCAAATACAATGTCATATCAAGCGTATTATGGTGCGTCTTAAAAGGACGAGCAGCAGCACCACCATAAAGAGGCTGTAATATTGGTGTCTCCACTTCTAAATAGCCCTTATCATTTAAATAGTTACGCATAGAATTTACTAATTTCGTGCGTTTCACGAATGTCTCTCTTACTTCAGGATTTACAACCAAATCAACATACCGCTGTCTATATCGCATTTCTGCATCAGCAAAAGCATCATGTGTAACTTTATTCCCTTGTTCATCGGTAGATTCTTTTACGATGGGTAGTGGTTTTAACGATTTCGTAAGTACAGTTAACTTCGTGACATGAATAGAAATTTCACCTGTTTGCGTGGTAAATACATAGCCTTGTACACCAATGATATCTCCAATATCCAGCAACTTCTTAAAAACCGTATTGTACATGGTTTTATCCTCATCAGGACAAATATCGTCTCTACGGATGTATATTTGTATACGCCCTGTTGCATCTTGAAGTTCAGCAAATGATGCTGACCCCATCACTCTACGACTCATCACACGACCAGCAATTGAAACATTTTTATAATCTATTTTGCGCTTTTCATAGTTCTCATGTATGTCCTTGGCACTAACATTTACTTCAAATAATTCCGATGGATATGGGTTGATTCCTAAATTTCTCAACTCTTCCATACTATTTCTTCGTACAACCTCTTGTTCACTTAAATGCATGATCTTTACTGCGCTTTTCTGATTACAAAAATTTAATCGCAAAAATAGACATTATTTTTTATGTATTAGATTCAACATCAAAATTAAAAAACAACCTAAAAAGCACATGTAACATTTACAGCATAGGTTACTTTTTATAACTGATTAGTATGTATATAATACAAAATGTTGTAAATTTGTTTTCACACATCCCTTTTTATGGGATTGAGAGCATGTACATAGAGGTTTTAACATACACAAATCATGAAAAATATTACATCACTAAATTCATCACTTATCATAAAAGGGTGGATTCTTTGCTTCTTCTTATTAGGCACAAGTAGTTTTTCGTATTCTTTTAATAACGATTCCTCTTTAAAAGAAAGCATTAATTCTATAAAAGAAGGCATCTCCCTTCTTTTAGAAGATGAAAAAGTAAAAAAAATCACCATTTGTCATATCCCTCCTGGAAACCCCAGTAACCCACAAACTATTAAAATAGCTGAATCTGCTTGGGCTGCTCACGAAGCACATGGGGATACCTTGGGAGAATGTAATGCGAATGATGAGGAGGAAGACGATGACCAAGAAGAAGGGGATAACGATGACGAAGGTGATGAAAATGAAGGAGATAATGATCAAGATGAAGATAACAACAACGAGGATCAAGATGATCAAGGCAACGATGATAATAATAACGAGGACGATGAAGAAAATGA
>Ga0224506_10001479_pt1 | contig 16776 bp, 14 predicted proteins | sample SF_Jan12_sed_USG_2_FD_169108 | JGI IMG/M metagenome (GOLD analysis project Ga0224506, IMG submission 169108) | Sediment microbial communities from San Francisco Bay, California, United States - SF_Jan12_sed_USGS_8_1 | ecosystem: Environmental > Aquatic > Marine > Sediment | place: USA... | reverse complement strand
GATCGGTTAACCAGTCAGATGTATCAAAGATTAAGTCAATTGGTGGTTGATCAACACGCTAGCTACCCTCAATTGGCAGAGGCTATGGACCGGCTTACACCAGAAAAGGTTCTAGAAGTTCAAGCACAACTAAATGGAGGGGTTTCACTTCAAGCGCTAGCTGTAGGAAATCTGGTTTCCAAAGATGCAGAAAATCTGGCACGTAGAATGGCGTCAAATTTCAATGTAACCGCTGATCAACAGCCTGGAACTTCAGCCGTTATGCAACTTGACAGACTGACTGCACATTATCAATTCGATTCAAATCAAACTGACTCAGGAATTCTAATTTATTATCAAGGAGAGTCTGATAGTTTTAGAGAGCAGGCAATATATGGTCTGTTAACCCAGTTAATTCAATCTGAATTTTTTAACCAGCTTAGAACCGAGAAACAGCTGGGTTATGTAGTTCAAGCAACAGACATTACCCTTCACCAGCTACCTGGTATTGGGTTTATTATACAATCTCCAACTGTTGACCCTGGCTTGCTGTTAATGCATATCGACAAATTCCTAAAAGAATTTGTTCAATCCATGGTTGCTATGGATGATATTCAATTCAATCAATACAAATCAGGCTTGATTACGCAACTAACCGAGCCCGATAAAAACTTGTTGGAACTATCCGGTAGATACTGGAACAACATTCGCTACGAGGTTCCACATTTCAATATGCAAAAACGTATTGCATTAGAAGTCGAAAAAATAAGCTTAACCGGCTTAATCAGGTTTTATCAAAACCAGATACTTTCCCCAGATGCAAAACGTATTATTATTTATCATGCTGCTAATAAGCACAGTGAAGAGTTTAGTAGCAATCGACGTGTTCGGGCGGGTGATCGCGTATTAAGTACTGCAGAACAATATCAACTAGATCGACCAAAGTACGAATTCTGATAATTATGCCCAGATGAAACTATCTTCAACTGGGCATATTATTCAAATTATGTACTGTGATACCAATTTGTAAGAAGTGATCACCACTGCAAGTAACGGAATTAATTGCATACCACTTACTGGCATTTCTTAAAAAAAAACAATAAATCCACAGACTAAAATCATGACGGGACTGTTATCGTGTTTATCTGGTTCTCAGAAAAGAATGGGAAATGTTTCATCTGGGAACACTGAAGGCTAATCAAGCCGAATATGGATCATGACCTAACAGTCACTACAATACAGGTTGACACCCTATGCGATTAAATAGCACAACAGCCTACATAATTAAGAACAGTTTATAGGTAGCTAAAACACCTAACACTAAAAAGAAAACACCTGATATTTTATGTAACTGCTCTATTGGAAGGCGCTTTAAAACGGTTGACCCTGCATACACCCCTACTACCGAAGTCATCACCAAGGCAATTGTTGCTCCAAACCACACAGCTAATGGGATATAGGTACTCCCTAGCGCTACAACGGCAAGCTGTGTTTTATCACCAAATTCAGACAAGGTAATTAACGTAAACGCAGTTAAAAACAAGCCATGACTCGTAAGCTCATTTGAAACCTCGTCATCATCTTCTGACTGCACCCTGATGGCATGTACGCCAAACACTATAAACAGCAAAGCAACGGTTCCAAGTACTAAGGCATCCGGCAGCCAGCTTGCAATGGCGGTGCCGAAAATAACGGCTACGGCATTTAATAAGGAAAATGCCGCAATAGCACCAAATACAACAGGCAAAGCCCTATGTCTTGCTGCCAATGCCATACATACTAATTGGCTTTTATCGCCAATTTCTGCTGCGCTAATGAGTAAAAAGCTACTAAACAAGGCATTCAGCCACGATTGCCAATCGTTAATTGAAAAACTAGATAAGATGTCTGTGAAAAATGACAAAATAAATCCTTATTATATATACGATATGAGGTTTAGTGAGTAATTCCGAAAATGCCATCGTAGATAAACTGAATGGCCAGTGCGGCTAAAATAACTCCCAGAAACCTTCTGAGAATTTCATCTCCAGTCCTTCCAATGACCAGTTTTACATACTCTGAAAGTATCATAAGCACCATAGTCAGAAAAATTATACTTATTGACGCTAATAGAACAGATAGTTGAACGGAGTCTTCCATAGAGCTGGAAAATAACAAGATTGCCAGCGTTAACGAACCTGGCCCTGCCATTAACGGAATAGACATGGGAAAAACAGATATATCTTTTTTGGTGGTGTTAACAGAAGAAGGCTCAAGATCCCTTGTTATCATATTAAAAGCCGTAAAAAACAGTAACAAACCACCAGAAATCTTTAAGGAATGAATACTGATACCTAATTTGGTCAGTAAAGATTCACCATAATTTCCAAATACAACTAACAATAATAACGCTATGATGGCTGACTTTACGGCCATAATCACTCGAAATCGCTTATCCTCGGCGGGTACCAGAGAATGAAAAATCAGGGCGGCACCGATAGGATCAATAATGACAAAAAAAGCGGTTAATGCATTGAGATAGATCGACATATCCATGTATATGAACCCTCGGATATACAGGTAAATTTTTAGCACGCTGGAAATGTGATGTTACATCAATTTTTATCAAATATTTCCAAGTCACGATACGCATATTCTATTCCTGGCTCTTCAAGACTAATACGCCCAAGCTTTCCACTTCGATATTCTTTTACCAGGATTTCACTTATTTTATGCAGGTCAATGCCGCCTTTTTTAAGGCAACCTCTTTTAGCGGCAAGCAGCTCCATACATTCGTAACCTGTTTCCGGTAACTCGGCGAGATTAAAACGTTCTGATAGCAAATCAGGGTATCGTTGCATTAAATAATCAATTGCAAATAGGCCAACGTCTTCATATTCCATCGCCGTATCCCTAATGGCTCCTGAAGTGGCTAAACGGTAACCTGCCAACTCGCTTTTAGCCGATGGTGACATAATACCAGGTGTATCCATTAGCTGAAAATTATCACCAATCATGACTTTTTGCTGTCTTTTAGTAACCGCAGGCTCATTACCCACCTTCGCAAGCTTTCGACCCAGAAGGGTGTTGATTAACGTTGATTTTCCTACATTAGGAATACCCATAATCATAGATCGAACGGGCTTTCCCGGCTTACCACGATGTGGTGCCATAGAAGCCACCAATGCCGGGATTTTTTTCGCCAAATCGGGTTGAGTCGTCGTAATCTGGAGCGTTTTCACGCCATCCATTTTCTCAAATTCAATTTGCCATGCCTTGGTAATATCAGGATCAGCAAGATCTGTTTTACTCAATATCTTCAAACAAGGCTTTCCCTCTCGAATTTCTTCGAGCATAGGGTTCATACTTGAATCCGGTAACCGTGCATCCAAAACTTCGATGAAAACATCAATTTTATGGATAATTTCACGAATTTGTCGTTGAGCCTTGTGCATGTGGCCCGGATACCAATGAATCAGCATGATAATCTCATTTGTTAGCGTGCAATTAAAATTGTGACGTTATGACTATTTTTTAATATGTAAATCGTCTGTCGAATAGGGTATTTTAACAAAGTTCTCTTTCTTTTTCAGCTCACATGTTGCGCGTTTCTAGGTACTGCCATCCATGCATACAACTAATAAAATCAATTAAAACGACAAATTTAATCTGTCCAAGGAATCTCTTGCAATTAAGACAATTGATCCTTATCTATATTAAGTACACAGTATATAGGATCACCGATTATTTTATAGAGATCACCCTGTTTTTCACTATAGCAGTGGAACTGTTTGGACACTTTTTAAACCTCAGACAATACCATTACCTTCGAGCCTATACCTTCGGATCTGGCATTGAGTTTCCTGAATTATTTTAGCAAAAAATCCGAAGTAACTATCCCTTATAATCCTGCTGACATTTAAAGCAATCTCGAGTGCTTACAGATTGGGTTTAACTCCATAAAAGCACCCTGGTATTGACCACAGTAGTCAGACCATTTATTTGATAGAATTGTTAAGCGATTCCAATTTGCGTTATTTCTCTGGGGATAAACAGGGCGGTAACTTATTGGGTCAGTCTGTGCTCTTTGGCAATTGACCGGTTAACTCTTCTATGTGACTTATGCACCTAATAGCCAATCTCATGAAACATACGCCTGTAATCAAGTTTTCATCACTTCGCCTGGCAGACGGGTATCCCTCTGTCCATGCATTTACATGCTTGATTTTCAGACGCCAGGTTATTAAATATTACTTGCCAATTTGTTTATGTCTGATGCAACGATTATTAATACCATCTTGGAATTCACTTGGTTTTGTGACTTTAGATATTTTCTGACCACATTCATCACACACAGGGCTCTTAAAATGAGCATTCCATAATATATATTGAGCTTCAGAAACATTACATTTTTCAGCAGCATACTTAATTGGATGATCAAGGAAATCCAATAATTTATTTGCAGCAAGACTCATGTGACCTGCCCCTGAACTATAGGCCACAAAAACAATATCCTGTTCAGTGAGCTTATCTATCAGTGTACTTATAATGGTTTCTTTTTCTTTCTGATAATTCTGTTCAATTGCCGGTATATCTGACACCGTCTGACTTAACTCGGCAATCTGCTCTTGTAGATCAATGATATCTGTTTTTTGTTTTGCAATGACAGCTTCTAAAGAAGATTTTTCTAACTCTAATTTATCCAGACTTTTTTGTTGACCGGCAATTTCTACCTGAGCCGAATTTAGGTGATTTGCAAGCTCTGTCTGCAAAAGATCAACCTCTGACTTATGCTCTGAAGTGTTTTCTTTTAAATTTGAGTTTTCCACGGCTAACTTATCGATCATAGCCATCAATTTTTCTACACTCGCATGATGCGCATTACGTTCTTTTTGCAACAAGTGCTCTACATCCAGTTTACGACGCTCTTCAAAGACATGAAGTTTTTTCTTGTATGCCGCTTTTAACCGGTCAACACGTTTTTCTATAGCTTCCTGGCTGTTAACCGACAAAACCGAGCCATCTTCAACCGCCACATCAATTTTTTCATTAACTGTTGGAATGTCGTCAATCGGCTTCTGCACGTTAAAAGCCAGTTTATTTCGTTGAACTGCTAGATATAACTGTTCATACACGTCATCAGACAGAGGTTCCCACAGTGAATCTGTGTACCGCTCAATAGGACTATTAGCTCTGGATATCCGACATATACCCTTAATTTCCTGTCGCGTATCTCCTGCAACGTCTCTTGCCATCATTTCAATCGGTATATCCCAGTTCGGGTCCGGCATACCTTTCTCATGAAATGACAGGATAAAAAATACAGCGGCTCGAATACTAAGGTCTTTATTTAATTGTAAATAACAACATTGGGCGTTTTGTTGAGAAAGTTCAGGTATACCTACGTAGCCGTCCAGTACCGCCTCAAACTCAGAAAATCTCATCTCCTTTGATATTTTTCCATCATCAAAAAAGACCACAGCTTCATACATATTATTTGGCATAAGATGAATCTAAACCTCTTATCCTTGAAATTTATTCAATGCGTGACTGCATAGTATCAACATAAATTGAGGATAAAAGTATTTAAAACAGATTAATTGTAATATTTGTAGGGGGACAGACAAATTGTAATTACAATTTGTCCCTTAAATTGGATCTTGATATGCAATCAGAAAAAAGAGACTTGGCGGAACGGACGGGACTCGAACCCGCGACCCCCGGCGTGACAGGCCGGTATTCTAACCAACTGAACTACCGCTCCGCGTTGGTGGGTGTGAACGGGATCGAACCGCTGACCCTCGCCTTGTAAGGGCGATGCTCTCCCAGCTGAGCTACACACCCAACGCTACGTTTTTACATCCGACGATGAATAACTCTTTGTCGCTCTAATAGAAAGGGCATTCTTTCAAAACGACATAATCACGCATTCATTTTACATCCGACGATGACTATTTTTCTAAATAGTAAAAAATTGGCGGAACGGACGGGACTCGAACCCGCGACCCCCGGCGTGACAGGCCGGTATTCTAACCAACTGAACTACCGCTCCGCGTTGGTGGGTGTGAACGGGATCGAACCGCTGACCCTCGCCTTGTAAGGGCGATGCTCTCCCAGCTGAGCTACACACCCAACACTTCGTTTTTATATCCGACGATATGTTCTTGATCTAATTACACTTTTTAGCTAACTCGTATCAAGAGTGGGCGCATTTTATAGAATTCCTTAATGATGTCAAACATTTATGCATGATTTTATTAATCAATTAACCACAGACTCAATTCCGGGACAAAGGTTATCATCAAAACAACCACCATTAACACTAACATAAAGGGTATAGTCGCTCGATATAACTCTGAAATTGGCTTATTAAATCGGTAACTGGCAATAAATAAGTTCATACCCACAGGGGGTGTAAAATAGCCTATCTGCATGTTGGCAACGAATATAATGCCAAGATGAATCGGATCAACGCCATAATCAATCGCTATAGGAAGAATTAACGGCACCATAATAATAAGGGCAGCAAATATATCTAGAATGGCTCCTAGACCTAACAAAAAGACATTTAGGGTTAATAAAAATATCCATTTTGAATCAATATTATCTCGAATAAGTGTAAAAATTTTCTCTGGCACCTGCGCATCAACCAGATAGTTTGTAAATGAAAACGCTACGCCCAAAATAAGCAAGATCCCGCCAACCATTATCATGCTGCTCTGCATGATACTGACTAACTGTTTCGGCTTGATATCTCTATATATCAAGACTTCCACAATCAATACATACAACGCGGTAACTGCTGCTGCTTCTGAAAGCACCAGAATTCCACTAACAACGCCTCCTAGAACTATAACAGGGATCCCGAGCTCCCATTTAGATTCGTTTGCTGATGATAACAGCTCTCGCAGGCTAAATGCCTGAGTGGGGACTGGCGAATGCCTCGTAGCCCACAGACCATAAAAATATAGAGCAAGAATCATAATCAGCGCGGGAATAATACCTGCAACAAATAAATCGGCAATATCAACACCCGGTATATCCATTTGCTGCGCTATGATTCCAAAAAGAATTAAAGGAATCGCTGGCGGTAAAAGTAAGCCCATACTGCCAGAGGTAGTAATAAGGCCTAAAGAAAAACGTTCTGAATAGCCTGACTGGGTATAGGCTGGCAATAATAGTGCGCCCAGAGCCACAATAGTGACACCTGACCCTCCAGTGAGCATTGTGAAAAATGCACACGTAATTAAGCCAATAATCATCATGCCGCCAGGCAACCATCCTAATGCAGCCATAGATACGCGTACCAGACGATTAGCTGTTTTTGCCTCACTCAGCAGAAAACCGGCAAATGCAAACAATGGCAAAGCCATTAACACTGAGGACTCCGTCAATCGATATAATTCGATAGGTAGTACCATCAAATCAATGTCACTATGACTAAACCCGATAGATGCACCAAACAAGATTACAAGAAATAGCGGTACGCCTATTAGCGCAGACACTATTGCAGCAGATGTTAATAAATAGCTCATGATTGGTTTTCCTGTTGACCTGTAATAATTAAAACTGCAAACCTCACTGTCATTACAAAAAAACCAATTGGCATAATTAGCTCAAAAGGCCAGGCAGGTATTGAACCAAAGGCGCTGACACCATACTCATACTCTTCAATTAAAAACTTTATGCTCACCCAACTCATCAAGCCACAAATTGATGCCGAGACTGCAGAGGTAACCCTGACTAAAACACCTTTTAAATGTTCGGGAATATATTGAGCGAGGATATCAATTGAAATATGGCCACCTTTTCGGGTACCAATCATGGCACCAATTAATGCGATCCATAAAACACCAATACGAACAAGGGGATCAATCCAACTTAATCCACTTTCAAAAAAGTTACGCAAAAAAATTTGCGTAACAGCCAGCAGCATCATTCCTATCAGAATGACTACCAGAGTATAGTCTTCAACTTTTCGGCCAAACTGAAGAAACTTTTGAATTCCTGCCTGCATAAGAGCACATAATCCCTGATTAGTTGATAATTATTGACTTCTGTATTCGTCTAGCCACTGATTGACCTGGTCATACACTTGCTGCGAAAACTCGCCCATTTCAATTAGCCTTTTATTGGCCGATACAGACTCAGTAAGTAATGCATTACGCTCTTCATCGCTCATTGAAACCACTTTAATGCCTTGATTTAACAGAGCATCATAAGCCTTAACATTGTCGGTTCGATTCAGCGTATCCAATTCTAGGGTCGCCGCTCTAAATACTTGATCGACAATGGCCTGATCCTGATCACTAACCTTGGAATAAGCTTTGTTATCTATCGCCAGAGTAGCTGCTGTATACATAAAAGGCAGATCAGTTAGATAGTTAACCTTGGTAAACCATTGCATGGTTATAGTGGCTATGGGTGGGCTAGCCAAAGCATCTATCGCTCCCGTTTCCAATGCTGTTTTCACTTCGCCATAACCTAAGATGATCGGTGAAATATTAAATGCATTACTAATTTTTTCAGAAATAATATCGTTTGACGGAATCCAAAACTTTTGCTTAGACAGTTCAGATCGTGACTTTACCGGATGAACTGATACCAAATAGGCGAAACCGCCTTCTAACAAGCCAAACGTTTTCCAGCCTTTTTTCTGGTATTCAGCAATTATAGTGTTATCAAATCTTTGCCGAACATAATCAACTTCTTCATAACTATGGAAAAGCATTGGAGCGTTGTAAATTTGCCCATCTTTAAAGACATCGGCAAACAGACCTGTTTGAACTATGGCTCCATGAAGCTGACCAATTCGAATTTTTCGAAGTACAGAACGGTCATCTCCCATCACGCCACCAGGATAAAATTTAAACAAAACACGCCCTTCTGTCTGCTCTTTTACCTTCTGGGCTGCCGATTTATAAATATTCAAGATACCGGTACCATCAGGATAGGCTGTTGATATTTTAAAGGTCACAGCTCCAGCATTAAGTGTTGTTACCACCAGCGCCAAAGTTAATAAAATTTTGTTTAACACAATCATTTCTCCTTAGAAATACTCTACACTTTCCGCCAATAACACGGCGGCTTGCTTTTGGGCATAAACATTTTGAAGCCATAAATCTTCTACTTCAGCATTCGACTCAATAACCGATTTTAACAGGTCATCATGCAATTCCTGATCGAACATCATTCGCGCGTACTGCTGCGCATACATAACCTTCACATATAGATTTCTGCCTTGAGTAACAGCAATTGCTCTTTCGAAATATCCTCTAGCTACCTCAGGTTTACCTCCTAGTGAAGGAGGAATCAGACTATTGAGCACTCCCAAATACAATAAACCCTGGCCATGATCATAACGCTCATCAAGCTCGACAATACGCTCCATGATAAATTGAACCTTGGCTAAATCCGCGATCGCATTCCAGTCGTCGGTATTTTCCTGAATCATGGAAGCCCAACTAGTTCCCAGCAAATAGAGCGCAGCAAAATCTTCCTCTTTTTTCAAAGCAGCAAGAGCGGTTTCAAATTCATCGAAGGGTAACGATTTCAAGTCACAATGCTTTTTTACTGTTTTACAATAGGACCGCACAGCGTGATCATAGGCTTTATTTACAATACGCTTTCGACGCTCTGGTTCTGTTACAAACAATGTTGCATAAGAACCATTTAATGTTGAGGAAGTCGCAAGCAGACTCGCATTTTGAGGGTAATTTAGCACTAAACCATCAATTGTTAACAAATAGGCGGGCAAACCTTGCTCCACCACTTCCAGGTCGGGGTTATTAAGGATCGCCGTACTAACGGATTCGGGAATTCTAGCAACAGAACAAGCTGTCAATATCAGCGCTAATCCCAGAACAATTAATTTATGAGTCATATGAAAATGTCACAGTTAATTAGAGAGGCGCTATTCTAGCAAATTAAATGCTAATTGCCTGTTCTAATCACAATCTGATTCAGCGTACGATTAACAAGTGTATGGTTAACTCCACGCAATTTACGGGATAAAGCTTTTTGTGTTTAAAAAAAGCATCGAAAGTAAAATGTTCTAGAACGTAATCACTCTGAGCTTTTTTTCGTTCGCGCATCAAGTCGAAACCCTGATATCGAAGATCATGCAAACACTGAATACAAGGCTTTAAATTACTAAGTATCTTTCCGGGTATGGCAACTTCATAGCTGTCGGACAACTCAAAATTTGCGCACTGAGTCAAATGAACAACGTCTTGATCTATAACAACAACCCGCGAATTTTTATAACCAAGCGAGTGATCGCTCAGCAATCTGACAAAGCGCCCTTCCACACTGGTTCCCAATCTGGAAAGTTCTGAGCGTTCGTCACCGGTTAGCTGTGTATTAGGATCAAAAAATTCGAAATGACCTAACTTGTCAGTCCCTAAGGACTCGCGCATTTGATTGAAAGGTTCAAATTCTAGAAAGTCAGGAAGCTTCACTTTAGGCTATTCTTCAATATTTCAGCAATTCTGGACTCTGCATCTGTCCTTACTCGAAACTCTACTCGGCGAGACATTGCTTCATCTTCTGCTCCCAATAACGTCAATACGGGTTTTGATGAAGACAAGCCATTGGCAGTTAAGTGGCTCACAAGCCAATCCTTTTGGTTTTGTATCTCCTCGAGGTTTATTAAATAGGCGAGTGTTGAGCGCGTGCGCCCCTGAGACAGCTCCATATTAAGAATGTAACCTTCGTCCTTGCTTCGCCCAAACCACATACTTGAAGTATGACCTTCAATTCGTATCTCAGTGATGTCAGACTTGTAGTCATCTCGAGTTAGAATATTGAGATACCGAGGAAAGAAATCAGACAAGATTTCCTTGAATTTAGGCTGCAAATCTGTTTCTCCACGATCAAATAGAAATTCGTTCTTACTAAAACGAATGCTTAGGTCAGGGTTTATTTTGGCCCCCCAGTTATCCAGATCATCTTTAAACTCCCTCTGCAAGTCTTCATATAGCTGTGTCCTTAAGCGCTCATAAAGCAAAGCGACATCACGTATTTTATTTTTCTCTTCTTCAACAGCTACCATAAAAATAATGGCTACCAGAAGAAAAACCATCATGAGGCCAGCCATTAAGTCACTGACAGAAACCCAATGCTCTTCTTGCTCGGTAATGACTTCGTCATCAACTATCATGATTTTGCTCAGCCAGAGAAACGAGGTCATGGAGTTTATCCGTTAACGGCGTGTAGTCATTAACAAATTTTTCAGAAAGTGCGGTCAACTGATATCCAAATGTTTTTAGTGCCTTTTCTAACTCAGCTTCCATTGTCTGGTCTAATTCAACAAATTGTTTTCGATTCAGCTCTATTAACTCTCTAAGCTGATCACTAACGGTATGTTGAGAGCTTATTAGGGAGCTGGCCAGCGTACGGTTTACAGTTTCAACCGTATTAGCAATATTTTCACTGGTGACTCTAAGGGCAGAGGATAGCTTTTCTTCACTATTGATTACTGAGTTATGTAACGTTGTCGTTAACTGCTCAATTCTATGCTCCAAATTTGGCAGTCCCGTCTGTGCATTTGTGACCAGCCCAGCAAGCCTCTCCATAAACGACCCTAACTCGCCACTCTGTTCCTGCAACCCCATTAACATCTCTTTCATACTTGCCGCAACGCGAGTGAATTCATGGCTTTGCCCAACCAGAGTCGAAAATGCCTCTGTCGCATGAACCATTGCCTCAGCGCTTTCTTTCTGTTGATTAATCAAGCCCTGCAATTGGGTAATATTGCCTTCTTGCCATTTTTGCATCTTGCCAACTGACTCGTTGAGCTCCCTAAAGTTATCACCATATTGCTGGTCTATTTTGGCATTAAAATCTTGCATTACATGCTTGATTGCCTCGATCAACGAATCAGTAATAGACTCAGTGACTTGTTCTTGAAACTGACTAAGATTTTCACTCATAGACTCGATACTTAGTCTGGTTGCTGTTTGGGCAGAAACCATTGAGTCAGCAAAATTATCATTTTTTGCTGAAGTCAATTGACTAGACATTAATTGTATAGCGTCGACAACGTCTTCCAACGTTGCCCCTTGGCGACTGACCTTATTAGCCCGCCGAATCGCTGTCAGGGCAAATCTAAATTTAATTGACAATGCACCTAATATACCTGCTATCGATGTCCAAAAAGCAGTTTTCAAACCTTCAATCAACGCTGGAACCGATGCCTGAATACTGTCGGTATCGAAGTTCATTAAACCAATAGCAACGCCAAGAAAGGTACCGAAAATACCCAAGCTGGTTAAAATTGATGGTGCATTATGCGCGGTATGTACTGAAAAAACCGGCCCATGAAAATAAGCAGTTAACGCAAATATGACGATAAGCAAGGACATTGTCAGAAAAGAGAACTGGCTTAATAAATTTAGAATACTATCCATAATTTTTATTACTGTAAGGATTAACGGGATATAGTATCTATTTCTTTCGAGAAATATAATTCATTTCAATTGAAATGAAGAATTTTTACAGCAGGAAGGTATATTTCATAGAAGAGCGGTACTACCAAGGGTAGCACCGCCTCAGAATTTCAGGCACCGAAATAACTTAACATAACACCAGCAGCAACTGCCGATCCGATGACACCCGCTACATTTGGCCCCATTGCATGCATCAGCAAAAAGTTTTGATTATTGGCTTCCAGGCCAACCTTATTGGAAACCCTGGCTGCCATAGGTACTGCTGAAACACCTGCAGAACCAATTAAAGGATTAATCTTATTCTTTGAAATAAGATTCATGAATTTCGCCATCAACACCCCTGAAGCAGTACCGATTGCAAATGCAACCAATCCTAAAATCAAGATACCCAGTGTTTGCGCATTTAAAAATGACTCTGCACTTAACTTTGAACCAACCCCTAAGCCAAGAAAGATCGTCACGATATTGATCAATGCATTTTGGGTGGTATCACTCAGACGATCAACAACACCTGATTCTCTCATTAAGTTACCAAAGCAAAACATGCCAAGCAACGGGGCAGCGCTTGGAAGAAATAACGCAACCAACATTAAAATTAGCAGCGGAAATACGATTTTTTCCGTTTTCGATACAGGCCGAAGTTGAGTCATGACTATTTTCCGTTCTTCTTCGGTCGTAAGAGCCTTCATAATTGGCGGTTGGATCATTGGTACTAACGCCATATATGAATACGCGGCAACAGCAATGGCGCCAAGAAGTTCTGGTGCCAATTGGGACGCTATATAAATTGATGTTGGACCATCAGCGCCGCCAATAATTCCTATTGCGGCTGCCTGTGCCAAGGTGTAAGTGACGATACCTGTGTCTGTCAAAAGAATCGCACCCAACACCGTTACAAAAATTCCAACCTGAGCTGCGGCACCTAAAAATAATGTTTTAGGGTTCGCTAAAAGAGGACCGAAGTCGGTCATTGCGCCTACGCCCATAAAGATTATTAGCGGAAACACTCCAGTTTCGATACCAATATGAAAGATATAATAAAGAAGTCCACCAGATGACAACTGATGCCCTAATTCATCATATATCGGTGCAGCATAAAAACCTGCTTCAGGTATATTAACTAAAATAGTACCCATACCAATCGGGAGTAACAGCAGTGGTTCAAAGCCTTTACGTATAGCCAGAAAAATTAAAACGAGTCCGACTATGATCATTCCAGTTTGCCCTGGCGTCAGGTTGGCAAAACCCGAGTTATTTACTAGAAGCAATAAATTTTCCATGTTCAGCAATTCCTGTCTTATAAAGTGAGTAAGGTATCGCCTACTTGAACTGCATCACCTTCTTTTATCATAATTTGCCCCACTACTCCTGCCCTTGGGGCTCTAACTTCGGTTTCCATCTTCATTGCTTCAAGAATAAGAACCACCTGCCCTTCAACGACCTGATCTCCCGGATTCACATTAACCTTGAAAATATTCCCCGCTAAAGGTGCCAAAACGGGATCTCCAGAAGTCATGGCGGCTGACGCGGTCGAAACAGAGCCTGTCAGCCCCTCTTCTACTGCCACATCATACACCCTGCCATTAATGGCAACCTTAACAGATCCATTGCTTTCAACATGAGCCTGATACTGTTTACCATTTACCTGAACAGTGAAGTCACTAATTTTAGGTTGGGTTGCAGATTTTTTGATGACCGATTCAACCTTGGGTGCTGGTTCAAAAGCATCTGGATTACCTCTATTTTCCAAAAATTTCAATCCAATTTGAGGAAATAATGCATAGGTCAAAACATCGTCAATTTTATCCTCTGCCAAGGTGATATCTTTTTCCTGCGCTATCTGTAGTAATTCTTTAGTTAACGCTTCAATTTCTGGCTGAAGCAAATCTGCAGGCCGACATGTTATGGCCTCTGCACCATCCAGAACGCGCTCCTGTAACTCTTTGTTATAGGGAGCAGGTGCTGCACCATATTCTCCTTTGAGGATTCCCTGAGTCTCTTTAGAAATATTTTTAAATCGTTCCCCAGACAAAACATTAAGCACGGCCTGGGTTCCTACTATCTGTGACGTTGGAGTAACAAGCGGAATATGACCCAAATCTTCCCGGACCCTGGGAATCTCTGCCAGGACTTCGTCAAATTTATCTTCTGCACCTTGCTGCTTTAATTGACTTTCCATATTGGTTAGCATTCCGCCTGGAACTTGTGCAACTAAAATTCTGGAATCAACACCTTTGAGCGAACCTTCAAACGCCGCATATTTCTTACGAACCTCTCTAAAATATGCGGCAATTTCTTCAAGTTTCACAATATCCAAACCAGTCTCTCTTTCGGTTCCCTGCAAAGCAGAAACAATAGATTCCGTTGGTGAATGGCCATAGGTCATCGACATTGAGGAGATTGCCGTATCAACATGGTCGATTCCAGCTTCAATTGCTTTCAACAGGGTCATTGAAGAGAGTCCGGCAGTTGCATGACAGTGAAGAGCCAAGTCTATATCTGTTGTTTTTTTAATTTTTGAAACTAATTCGTATGCATCGTAAGGCGTTAAAATACCAGACATGTCTTTGATACAAATTGAGTCGGCGCCCATATCAGCTAACTCTTGTGCAAGGCTTACCCAGGAATCCAGACTATGCACAGGACTCTTTGTGTAGGACAACGTCGCTTGTGCATGAGCCCCCTGTTTATTAACGGCCTTTAACGCCTGCATCATGTTTCTCGGATCATTCATAGCGTCGAAGACACGAAAAACATCCATACCATTAACAACAGCGCGTTCTACAAATTTATCGACAACATCATCGGCATAGTGTCGATAACCCATCAGATTTTGACCTCGCAACAACATCTGGTGCTTTGTTTTAGGCATAGCCGCTTTTAATTCGCGTAGTCTAACCCAAGGATCCTCTCCCAAGAAACGAATACAACTATCGAAAGTCGCACCACCCCAAGATTCCAGTGACCAGTAGCCAACATCATCTAATTTTTCAGCGATGGGTAGCATATCTTCGATTCTTAATCTGGTAGCAAAAAGGGACTGGTGTGCATCTCTTAATACAACATCAGTTATTTTGACTGGCTTCTTTAAATTCGACATGAGGTACGGACTCTTAGAATTAGGATTTATTGGTTTAATGATTTATACACTGATGATACCGCCGCCACCACAGCGGCAACTTCCTGCCCATCTGCATCAACAGCTGGAACCTGGGATGGCTGAATTTCTTTATCTGGACCAACTAACTGACCTAGGGTATAAGACATCAGCTGAGTCCCAAGAACGAGTATTGTTAAGAAAACAAATACTGTTATCATTCCAAGGAACATTAGATCAAAACCTGACATTAGTAGTTTCGACACAACTTACTCTCCAGTTACTTTGAATTCATTAATAAACATATTATTTAAATATAAATATATACACAAAATATGCCTTATCAAAATGTACTCAATTGGAGCCTTGTCTGCAACAAAAGATGGTAATATGAGTTCAAATTTAAACCAGCATTTAGTCTTACTAGTGACAAGCCGCTAACGATACAGCTTGACCACCTACACATTAAATTATTACAGGCATAACGGGTATACATGAAAATATGGCTTGCTCCGATGGAAGGACTTATGGATTCCTACCTTCGTCAGCTAATAACAGAAACTGGATCAATTGATTTAGTGGTCAGCGAATTCGTTCGTGTAGTTGATCTTCCGATACCCAAAAATACCTTTCTTCAGGCTATTCCAGAATTAAATAAAGAAGGATTCACAAAATCCAGGGTTCCACTTAGGGTACAACTATTAGGATCCAATCCTCATGCGCTTGCTGAAAGCGCCAATACTGCTATTGAGCTAGGATCAAATGGCATAGATTTTAATTTTGGATGTCCTTCCAACACGGTCAATAGAAGAAATGGAGGCGCCGCTCTTCTAAAACAACCTGAAATAATATTTGACGTTATTCAATACGCTAGAAGGCATCTTCCGAAAGAAAGCCAGATATCAGCTAAGATGAGACTTGGAGTTTCAGACAAGAATCGGTCTGTAGAAATTGCAAAAGCTATAGAAAGCGCTGGAGCTAATGAAATCATAGTACACGGCAGGACCAAAATAGATGGATATAAACCACCTGCTGACTGGGAATCAATCGGCCGCATACGAGAATCAATAAACATCAACGTCGTTGCCAATGGTGATATATTCAGTGCCAGTGCTGCGAATGAGTGCCTTAAAATTACCGGCTGCAGTGACGTTATGATCGGTAGAGGGGCTGTTTTTACTCCTAACCTCGCTAACACCATAAAAAACAAAGACACACCCATGGGGCATGAAATGCTTAAGCGAAAAATCATCTGTAACTACCCCTTAAAAC
>Ga0224506_10001477_pt1 | contig 16786 bp, 7 predicted proteins | sample SF_Jan12_sed_USG_2_FD_169108 | JGI IMG/M metagenome (GOLD analysis project Ga0224506, IMG submission 169108) | Sediment microbial communities from San Francisco Bay, California, United States - SF_Jan12_sed_USGS_8_1 | ecosystem: Environmental > Aquatic > Marine > Sediment | place: USA... | reverse complement strand
GCGTGTTGTAAAATTTATGAAAGCAGGAAATAAACTTTTATTGGTACAACCCAATCAAAGGTATAGAGCAATTAGTAATAATCCTGATGAGGTAAGGGCGGTAGAAGAAGCATTTGCTCAGTCCGTATTATGGGGATTTAAAATTGAAAGTGAAACTAGTGGAACTTATAAAATTAATATTACCGATTTTTTATTACAAGATGCACATAATGTGACAGGAAGGTTATCTAGAACCAAACAAGGAAACTATAAACTTGACAAAAACCGATCAGCTCTGTATTTACCAAGAACGAAAAATTTTCCTAAAAATTCAGAATTTGAAACTATTCTAACATTTACAGGAATGCCTCAAGGAGGATATATTAGAAGTGTAGCACCCACTTCTAATAGTATTACTGTTCGTCAGCATCATTCATTTGTTGAATTACCAGATAATAATTATGAACCAAGAGTTTTTGATCCCAGAGCAGGATACTTTGGTATGAGCTATATGGATTATGCGACTCCAATTAGTGAGCCAATTGTAAAACGATTTATTAATCGTCATCGCTTAACCAAGAAAGATCCTAATGCAGAAATAAGTGAACCTGTCGAGCCTATAATTTATTATTTAGACAGAGGAGCACCTGAACCTATTCGTTCCGCATTAATGGATGGAGCTAAATGGTGGAACCAAGCTTTTGAAGCTGCAGGATATAAAGATGCTTTTCAAGTGAAGTTATTGCCAGAAGGTGCAGATCCTCTCGATGTTCGGTATAATGTAATTCAATGGGTACATCGTTCTACACGAGGGTGGTCTTATGGTAGTAGTGTAACTGACCCTCGAACAGGAGAAATAATAAAAGGGCATGTTTCTTTAGGCTCATTACGCGTTCGTCAGGATTTTTTAATTGCTGAGGGTCTTCTAGCTCCTTATGAAAATGGCACAGAAGTACCCAAAGAAATGGAAGAAATGGCCTTGGCTCGATTAAGGCAGTTATCTGCTCATGAAGTCGGTCATACTATCGGTTTGGCACATAGTTATACATCGAGCACGGAAAATAGAGCTTCTGTAATGGATTATCCCCACCCTTTAGCTGAAATTGAAAACGGAAAAATAACGTTAAAAAATGCATATGATGACAAAATAGGTGCTTGGGACAAAGTATCAATATCTTATGGATATCAGGATTTTCCTGAAGGGGTTAATGAAAAAGAAAAGCTAGATGAAATCATCCAAAACAGTTTAAAAAGTGGTCTTACATTTCTTTCAGATCAGGATGCTCGTCCACAAGGTGGAGCACACCCAAACGCTCATTTGTGGGATAGCGGTACAAAAGCATATGAAGAATTAAACCGTGTAATGAAGGTTCGTCAGGTTGCTTTAGATAATTTTGGAAAAAATAATATTAGAAAAAATGTTCCTTATGCATACTTGGAGGAAGTATTAGTTCCTATTTATTATTTCCATCGTTATCAGTTGGAGGCAGCAGTAAAATATATTGGAGGTTTAAATTATCGATATGCTCTACGTGGTGATGGACAATTAATTACCGAATTTATTTCGGGAGAAGAACAGGAAAAAGCACTTAATACTATAATTAACACCTTAAAACCTGAGAATTTGGCACTTTCTGAAGAGATATTGAGCATTATTCCTCCCCGACCAATTGGTTATTATCGATCAAAAGAACTACCAAATATTAAAACAACATTAACTGTCGATGCTATTTCCATGGCAGAAGCTGCTTCGGATATGGCAATGGAACTAATATTTCATACCTCACGAGCTAACAGACTTGTAGAATATAATGCACGTAATCCGCAACAACCAGGATTAAGTAAAGTAATAGATATTCTGGTAAGCGCTACTTGGAAAACAGCACGAAAAAAAGGATATCATAGAGAAGTTCAACATGTAACAGAGGTGTCAATGCTTAATTCATTGTTTGATCTTGGAGTAGATAACCGATGTACAAGTCAGGTTAAGGCCATTGTACTATATAAATTAGAAGAATTACAAAAATGGATAATAGAAAATATAGCAAAGGACGTAGAGCATTTCAATTGGGTAAACCATCAAATTGAATTATTCAAAACATCTCCTGATAAATTTGAAACAGAAAACATTATTGAACTTCCCGCAGGATCACCAATAGGTACAAACTTAAATTGTAGTCACTAATTCTACATTTATCAAAATATTGATAATAATTAGATCTAGTGCACTTAATTTCAAGATCATTTCTTAAGCCTGATTCCGTTTGTCGAGATCAGGACTGGAGAAATATTTACCATAAAGAAATTAAAAGATTGAATTATATAGGTATCAACAATTTTTAGTCTCAAGATTAAAACCCACGAATGATCATTGTTTTAAATGTTTTTTCCTATTTTCAAGTGGTTATTAACGGATCAAGCAATGATTTATTTTAAATCATGCAACAGCATTTATGAAATCTTGTTGTATATTTGCAGTTCAAAATTATCACTAACGATCAATGTTTGTTCCAATCATGTCGTTAGTTCAACAAACAAACAACGCTAAATATTTCTTGGGATCAATAGGGCTTACTTTGTCTTATTGATTAAATTTATCTATGCCTAAAAGGGTTTTGGTCATTATATATTATCATGAGTAGGAGAAAACATAAAGAGGAAAAGAGTCTGTATTGCAAAGAACATGAACACGATGAATGTGGCGTAGGTTGTGTTGTGAACACAAAAGGAGAAAAATCGCACCAAACGGTATTTGATGCATTAGAAATGCTTGTCAATATGGAGCACAGAGGCGCAACAGGTTCTGATCCTAATACTGGAGATGGGGCAGGTATTCTTATCCAAATCCCACATGATTTTTATAAGAAAGAAGTTTCAAGTCTTCCAAATGCAGGGTCTTATGGCCTAGGAATGTTTTTCTTTCCTAAGCACGAAGAAACACGCAAAAAATGTAAGGAAGTAATCAATAAATGTATTGAACGTATGTCGTTCAAGATTATTACTTATCGAAAAGTGCCTACAGACCAAGAAGCTATAGGTCATGAATCAAAATCAGTTGAGCCTCATATTGAACAAATTTTTGTTAAGTACGATGGGACAACCCTTGATGCTGATGAACTTGAAAGAAAATTATTTGTACTCAATAATTACATTACTCATCAAATAAGAAATTTGGTAGATGGAGAAAACAATGAGTTTTATGTAGTTAGTTTTTCTGCGCGTACAGTAATTTATAAAGGCCAGCTTAAAACAAGTCAGGTAAGAAAATATTATCTCGATTTACAAAACGAGCAACTTACCTCAGCATTGGCTATAGTTCACTCTCGTTTTTCCACAAATACATTTCCTAATTGGAAATTGGCACAACCATTTCGTTTCATAGCACACAATGGCGAAATTAATACGATAAAGGGGAATGTAACGAATATGAAGTCTAAAGAGGCATTAATGAAATCTCCTTTATATACTGAAGAGGAGTTATCATTTCTTGTTCCTGTAACAAATGCGTCTAATTCGGATTCAGCTAATTTAGATGCGCTTGTTGAATTACTCACTTTGTCAGGACGCTCTTTACCTCATGTGATGATGATGCTAGTGCCAGAGGCGTGGCAAGATAATAAAAGAATGAATTTGGATCGAAAAGCGTTCTATAAATATCACACAGGACTTATGGAGCCATGGGATGGGCCAGCAGCTTTGTTTTTTACAAATGGTCATCAGGTAGGAGCAACATTAGATAGAAATGGTCTTCGTCCAGTCCGTTTTTGTGTGACTTCTGATGATAGACTTATTATGGCGTCAGAGGCAGGAGCATTAAAAGTAGAAGAATCACTGATATTAAGAAAAGGAAGATTGCAGCCTGGGAAAATGTTGATGGCTGACCTTACTGAGCAGAAGATATATATTGATAATGAGATAAAGGAAAAAGTGTTTTCGGCTAAGCCATATAATGATTGGGTAAAAAAACACAGATTAAAACTGCATAAAATGCCAATTCCAAAATTGGAGTTAAAAATCATAGACCCTTATCGTTTAAGGACTCGACAAATTTCTAGTGGCATAACTGCAGAGGATGAAAAACTAATAATTCTGCCTTTGGCAGGAAAAGGTATGGAACCTCTTGGATCAATGGGAGCAGATATTCCTTTAGCTGTACTTTCAAAACAAAGCCAGCACATTTCTAATTATTTCAAACAATATTTTGCACAAGTAAGTAACCCTCCAATTGACCCTATTAGGGAAAGGTTGGTTATGTCATTATTTACAAGAATAGGGGAATCAAAAAACATATTAGACGAAACCCCCGAACATGCTCGTCAAGTGCATATTTCTCAACCAATATTATCTAGAGATGATTTTTATAGAATTAAGGCGTTAGAAAAAGAAGGGTTTAATCATCAAACTATAAATGCTACATTCAATGTAGGTGCAGATGAAAAATTAGAGCAGGCAGTAGAACGAGTGTGTAAGGAAGCTGAAAAGGCTGTAAAGAACGGAGCTAGTATCTTAATAATTTCAAACAGAAAAGAAACCAATACAATTGCCCCAATTCCAGGCTTAATAGCTGTAGGTGCCATTCACCATTACTTAGTAGGCAAAAAATTAAGAACAAAAACAGGATTAATTGTTGAAAGTAGTGATGCTTGGGAAACACATCATTTTGCTACGATGATCGGTTATGGAGCTAGTGGTATTTATCCATACCTTACTTACGACACCATTCATGATGCTTATAATCTAGGAAAACTAGATAACTCGAAACCTATAGGTCAATATTTTGATACGTATATAAAAGGTGTTGGCAAAGGTCTATTGAAAATCCTTTCAAAAATGGGGATTAGCACAATGCAATCATATCAATCTGCACAGATTTTCGAATGTATTGGTCTGGGTCAAGAAGTTATTTCTAAATGCTTTAAAGGCACAATCAGTCGTTTGGATGGTCTTGATTTTGAAGATCTTGAAAAGGAAATCATAACAAGACATACTTCTGCTTATCAAGACGAAAAAAGAAAACTATTAGAAACAGGAGGAATATATCAATGGAAACATAAAGGTGAAAAACATTTATTAAGCCCAGATTGTATTCATCTTTTACAAAAATCTACTAAGCTAAACGATTACAATCTATTTAAAGAATATTCAAAAAAGCTTCAAAACGAAGAAAGCGCAATTATTAATATTCGAGATTTATTAACGTTTAAGAAACGCCAATCAATACCTCTTATTGAAGTAGAACCAGCAGAAAAAATTCTAAAACGCTTTGCCACAGGTGCGATGTCATTTGGCTCTATTTCTTATGAAGCACACAGCACATTGGCAATTGCTATGAACCGAATAGGGGCAAAAAGTAATAGTGGAGAAGGAGGAGAGGATCCTGTACGATTTAAAAAGAAGAAAAATGGTGATTGGGAACGATCTGCGATTAAACAAGTTGCGTCTGGACGATTTGGTGTAACAATCGAATATCTTAACGAAGCTGAAGAAATACAAATTAAAGTAGCCCAAGGTGCAAAACCAGGAGAAGGAGGTCAACTACCAGGACATAAAGTAGATGATTGGATTGCTCGAGTACGAAACAGTACGGCTGGAGTAGGACTGATTTCACCACCACCTCACCATGACATTTATTCGATAGAGGATTTAAAACAGTTAATATTTGATCTAAAAAATGCTAATCCAAAAGCACGTATTAATGTAAAATTAGTATCTGAAGCAGGTGTAGGAACTATTGCAGCTGGTGTGGCAAAAGCAAAAGCCGATGTTGTATTAATTTCAGGGGCAGATGGAGGAACGGGAGCAAGTCCATTAAGTTCAATACGCCATGCAGGCTTACCTTGGGAGATGGGCTTGGCAGAAGCACATCAAACATTGGTTAAGAATAATTTAAGAAACAGAATAACCCTTCAGACAGACGGAAAGATAATGACTGGTAAAGATTTGGCGGTTGCCACATTACTGGGTGCTGAAGAATATGGAATTAGTACAGCTGCATTAATTGTGGAGGGCTGTATAATGATGAGAAAGTGTCACCTAAATACTTGTCCTGTAGGAATAGCGACACAAGACACTGAACTCAGAAAATTATTTACAGGTAACCCTGACCACGTAGTAAATTTCTTTACCTTTTTGGTTAATGAATTTCGAGAAATTATGGCAGAATTAGGTTTTAAATCTGTAAATGAAATGATTGGTCAATCTCATGTTCTTCAGGTTAACCCAAAGGTTGGAAAAGAAAACTGGAAAATTAATAAGCTTGACCTCACACCTATCTTGCATTATAATAATGTTCCTAGCCATATAGGTACACATAAACAAATTGAACAAGATCATGAGATTGATGATATTTTAGATAAAAAGATTATTGCTGATATAGAGGCATCTAAACCACCGTATCATTTGAATTATGAAATTCAAAATACTGATAGAGCAGTAGGTACAATGTTGTCACATTATTTTACTCAAAACAAGAAAAAACTAAACACAGAGATTAAAGCTTCTTTTACTGGCTCAGCAGGACAAAGTTTTGGTGCTTTTATGGCGAAGAACATACAATTTGAATTATCTGGTGAGGCCAATGATTATGTTGCAAAAGGCCTTTCTGGTGGTACGGTTATTATTAAGCCTTCAGAAAAATCAAATATAGTACCTCAAGATAATATTATTATTGGTAATGTTTCATTGTATGGCGCAACATCGGGTGAAGTATACATTAATGGAAAAGGAGGAGAAAGGTTTTGTGTTAGAAACTCAGGAGCTACTGCAGTTGTAGAGGGTGTAGGTGATCATGGCTGTGAATACATGACAGGAGGTTTAACTATCATTTTAGGAAGTGTTGGAAATAATTTTGGAGCAGGAATGAGTGGGGGTAATGCCTATATATGGGATAAAGAAAAAAGTTTTAATGAGAGATATAACCCTGAAATGATTGGCATTGAAGAGCCAAAAGACACTGATTATGATTTGTTAAAATCAAAAATCAAAAAACACAAAGAGTTTACAGGTAGCCCACTAGCTACATCAATACTAAATAATTGGGAAGAGGAAAAGCAAGCTTTTATAAAAATTATGCCTTTTGAATTAAAAAGGGTACTTGAGTTGAATAAGAAAAAAGAAAAAACAGCATAACATATGGGAAGCGTAACAGGCTTTTTGAATACAGATAGACAGCTCCCTAAAACTAGGGGAACAAAAGAGAGAATAACAGATTATAAAGAACTGTATGTTCCGCACTCTGAAGAGTTAACAGTTAAACAGGCTAGTAGGTGTATGGATTGTGGAGTTCCATTTTGTCATAATGGGTGTCCTTTGGGTAATATTATACCTGATTTTAATGATGCGGTTTATCAAGAAGACTGGGAAAAAGCAGCAGACTTATTATTGGAAACTAATAATTTCCCTGAGTTTACGGGTAGAATTTGTCCAGCTCCATGTGAAGGTTCGTGTGTACTTGGCATAAATAAACCACCTGTAGCAATTGAACATATCGAAAAATCGATTATTGAAAAAGCTTTTAAAAAAAATTACATTACCCCTGTTGAGGTTAAAAACCGAAACAATAAAAAGGTGGCTATCATTGGTTCTGGTCCAGCAGGAATGGCTGCAGGAGACCAACTAAATAAAGCGGGTTATCTAGTAACTATATTTGAGCGAGATCCAGAGCCAGGGGGTTTGTTGCGTTTTGGCATCCCAGATTTCAAACTGGAAAAATGGGTAGTTGAACGAAGGGTAGAACTCATGAAAAATGAAGGGGTAGAATTCATCACGAACTGTAATGTAGGTGTTGATGTTTCTGCCGACAAAATATTAACAGAATACGATGCACTGATGTTGGCTGGAGGAGCTACTGTTCCTCGAGACGTGCCTACAACAGGAAGAAATTTAAAAGGGGTTCATTTTGCCATGGAATTTCTTACCCAGCAAAACAAAAGAGTATCGGATATTGATTTTAAGGAAGAAGAATTATTAGCTACGGATAAAAATGTTGTAGTAATAGGTGGTGGTGATACAGGCTCTGACTGTATTGGAACATCAAAAAGACAAGGGGCAAAATCTGTAGTACAATTTGAATTATTAATGGAGCCTCCAAAGGTAAGAGGAAATAATAACCCTTGGCCTGAGTGGCCATTAATCTTTAGAACTTCATCTTCTCAGGAAGAAGGGTGTGATAGAAAATGGTCAATACTTACAAAAGCGTTTATTGGTAACAAGAAGGGAGAGATTGAAGGAATTCAAACAGTTGATATTGAGTGGAAAGGAAGAAAGTTCGAAGAAATACCCGAATCTGAAAAAGTTTACCCATGTGATCTTGCTTTATTAGCTGTAGGTTTTTTACACCCACAAAAAGAAGGTTTATTAACTCAATTAAACGTTGAATTAGATGATCGTGGTAATGTGAAAGCTGATAATTTCAAAACCTCTAGAGAAGGTGTGTTTACAGCTGGAGATATGAGAAGAGGTCAGTCGTTGGTAGTTTGGGCAATTCATGAAGGGCGAGAGGCAGCAAGAGAGGTGGATTTATTCCTTTCTAAAAATGAAGGAAAATTAACATCTAAAACATCTTCAGGGTATCATTTGTAGGGTAAATCAACAAATAAGGTTATTATTTTATTTCGGCAATAAGCAACCCAATATGGTTTTGTAGAGCTTCTTGCCAAGTGTAGTCAGCATCCCACTTCGTTCCCAGATAATATGAATTTGAGGGTAGGTGTTTAATGTAATACTTAAAAGTAGTAGCACTGGAAGGTATTCTTTTAATATTACCCTGTCCATTTTTCATGGTAACAGTGACATATTCTGTAACGCCTAATACTTTTTCTTTATAATTTAAAATAGCACGAATATTTTGGTTTGTGGTGTGTATCATTTCTAACACATACCGAACATTGTTTTTCAACATTGTTTCAGCAGGCATATTTTCATTTATAAACTCATGTGGATGCGGATAATTAGAGAAGATGTTTCTTAGTTCCGCGTTCTTTCTATCAACATCATGATTAAAAAGGTTAACAATTTGTATTAATTTTTGGGAGTGTTGTTGAGTTGAGTCAAGCACTTTTTTTTCAAACAAAGGTATATAGAGTGTTTCTGATCGTAAATCAGGTTTGTAGGCTTCTAGCCTTTGACCTATTAAGGTGTAAATTGGTGATCTAAACTCAGGTTTATCTACGACAAGCAAATTCTGTCGTTCTAATGCATATGCTTGAGCATAAAGAGACCTTGTAATAACCTCTGGTTTTGGGTTTTGCATCCTCCATGCCTTTTCTCTAGGCTCAATAAATGATGATGTTTTGCTAAAGGGAGTAATTATCAACTCATATCCTTGTTTGGTATGGTTTAGGATTATTATATATTTAATTTCACGTTTAATAAATTCTTCTGATAATTTTTCAGAAATAAATTTATTAGCAAACAGATCGTCAACAAGGTAGTAATTAACAGGATCTATTCCTGATTTAATAAATGTAGGATGAAATTTTTCAGCCATAGCTAGAGCATCGGTTTGGTTTTTTTCAATTAATACGGCTATAGATTTTGTTTGAGAAATGTATTTTGGGAGAACATCAACATATTCTAATGAATTAAAATTAAGCCAGTTTTTATGAACAGGCTGTGAGATAAGTTTTGTAATGGATGGTTCTGAAAAACAGAATACAAAAAGAATAAGGTACTTATTCATGAACTTAATTTTTCCTTTGATGTGCGTTGGGTTATTATTAAATAGTACAACGCACATAATTAATAAAGATTTTATAAACTTAACGACAGTATCACACATTATTTTATACCATCTAATTTATATTGTTGTTAAACATATTATGTTTATCAGGAAAACAATTAAAATTATTTATCATATTAAAATCTAATAAATGATTAAAATTTATAATTACAGGAATAATTTTGTGATAGACTAATGACATTTGATGAATTAAATATCGAACTTGGAAATATTGATATATACCTGCTAGACCAGCTATTAAAAGGAAAAATATTAAAGAAGTATAAAATATTAGATGCTGGATGTGGAGAGGGGCGCAATTTAGTGTATTTCACAAATAATGAATTTGATGTTTATGGTGTAGATAATAATCCACTCGCCATAAAAATGCTTAGGATGAGAGCGGCTTCTTATGAACCTGATCGTTTTATAGAAAGTACAATTGAAGAGATGATTTTTCCACCGAACATTTTTGATTATATTATTAGTAGTGCTGTACTACATTTTGCAAAAAACCATAAACATTTTAACGCAATGGTAAACGCAATGGTAAACGTGTTGAAACCTAAAGGGACACTTTTTGTACGAATGGCAACAGATTTGGGTTTGAACCAAATGAAACTAACAAAATCGGGAGTATATAATTTACCTGATGGAACACAACGTTATTTATTTCCTATAAACGAGTTAAATCATTTTCTAGATATACACGGTCTATCTCTTTTGGAACCGATGAAAACAGTTGTAGTACACCAACATAGAAATATGGGTGTTATGTTGTTTAAGAAAAATTAAGTTTTAGCATTAATATATTTTTTTAAATAGAAAAGGTGACAAATAAGCAAATCATAGAATATTTATTACTAGCATGTACATGGATTGGTATGTCATTTATTTTTATTGGTTTTTACAAACCATGGGTAGTATTATGGTGGGAACACACACAACATCGTAAAAAGGTACTTCAGTACTATGGAGTTGCTACTATATTGTTTTATATACTTTATTGGTTTGTTAAAAACAGTCAGTTATAAATACTGAGTAATTTATAAAGTTGAACATCAGTTATATAATTATCTATAGTTAGATAAACATTACATCACGCAACTTTTTGAAATGAAAAGGTTCATAAAATCAAAATATTAGCAAATAGTTAACTAATTTGCGGTTTATCCTTTTTAGTAGCCCTACTCTCATTTTTTGGGTTAATAAATTAGAGTAACAAAACCCGAATTTTATGAGTGTACCAAATGTCAAGTTTAATTTAAAAGATAAGCCAGAATTTTTTACAGAATTACAAAAAAATGTAAATAAGCATTTTAAAGAAAACAATATTTCAAAGCATGCCAACTTTAATATGAAGGTCAAAACAGTTTTTATGCTTTGCTTGTACTTTGTACCTCTAATACTTATGGTTACAGGTGTTGTTACTACGTTAGCATCTACTATGCTTATGTGGGTGTTGATGGGTTTTGGTATGTCGGGAATAGGCTTATCAATAATGCATGATGCAAATCACGGGTCGTACTCAAAAAGTAAAAAAGTAAACAATGCGTTGGGCTATTTACTCAACTTCATAGGTGGATACCCTCCAAATTGGAAAATTCAACATAATGTGTTGCATCATTCTTTTACTAATGTTCATGGTTATGATGAGGACATTGATAAGAAGGGTATTATAAGATTTTCACCTACTCAGGAAAGAAAAGGAGTCTATAGATTTCAGGTATTCTACGCACCCTTTCTTTATGGAATATTGACCATTTACTGGTTAATAGGTAAAGATTTTGAGCAATTATTGAGATACAACAAAAAAAACCTACTAAAATCGCAAGGTTTAACACTAACAAGAGGTTTATTCGAGATAATATTTAATAAAATATGGTATTGGGGCTTATTCTTTGTACTACCATTAATGATAACGGAGTTGGCATGGTGGCAGACTTTATTAGGCTTTTTATCAATGCATTTTATTAGTGGAATGATATTGGCTTTAATTTTTCAGTCAGCACATGTTCTTGAAGAAACCAATTTTTATAAAGTTAACGAAGAAGGAAGTGTAGAAAATAATTGGGCTATTCACCAATTAAGAACCACTGCTAATTTTGCCAATGGCAGTGTACTGTTCTCTTGGTTTATTGGTGGATTAAATTACCAAATAGAACACCACCTATTCCCCAACATTTGTCATGTACATTATAGAAACATTGCCAGCATAGTAAAAACTACTGCCGAAAAACACAATGTACCTTACTATCAGCATAAAACATTTTTTGGAGCACTTAAAAGTCATTTCACAATGCTTAACCAGCTAGGTACAGGATCATATGATTCTAAATTAAAGGCAGTATGATAAGCCTTATATTTGAGGACAAACATATTTAACTTTTTAGGAACCCTAACCAAAACAACTTGTATTTACAATATGGTTAATATTTCCACAGCAATGAACCAACTATTTTGGCTCATTGAGAAACACAAAATTTTTTAAGTGCGTTTGCCCTGCAGTATATTTATTCGATATAAGAAAACAACTTTAGTAAAGGTTTCTTCAGAAGAAGAACCTTTTGATACAAAACCTAAAAAAGCCCCAACAATTTGCAGGGGCTTTTTTAGGTTTGTTTTTTTAAATTCTCTTATAGTTTTCGTTTTACCTCTCTCTCTTCGTAACTTTCAACTACATCTCCAATTTTAATATCATTGAAGCCTTTGATACTCAATCCACATTCATACCCTTTTTTCACCTCTTGCACGTCATCTTTAAATCGCTTTAACTGCCCCATTTCTCCAGCATAAACAACAATTCCATCTCTAATTAGACGTATTGGATTATTGCGTTTCACATAACCATCGATAACCATACACCCTGCAACAGTTCCTACTTTAGTAATTTTGAATACTTCTCGTACTTCTACATTGCCAACAATAACTTCTTCAACAGTAGGTGCAAGCATTCCCTCCATTGCGTCTTTTACGTCATTAATAGCATCATAAATCACAGAATATAGACGAATTTCAATTTCTTCAGTTTCAGAAATTTTCTTTGCACCTCCAGAAGGACGTACTTGGAAACCTACAATTACAGCATCAGAAGCAGAAGCTAGTAATACATCTGACTCAGAAATTTGCCCAACAGCTTTATGAATAATGTTTACCTGAACTTCGTCAGTAGAGAGTTTTAAAAGTGAATCAGAAAGTGCTTCAACAGACCCATCCACATCACCTTTTACAATAACATTTAACTCTTTAAAGCTTCCAATTGCAAGCCTTCTTCCAATTTCATCAAGTGTAATATGTTTTTTAGTACGAATACTTTGTTCTCGTAAAATTTGTTCTCTTTTGGTGGCAATTTCCCTTGCTTCACGATCACTTTCCATCACATTAAATTTATCACCTGCCTGTGGAGCTCCATTAAGCCCAAGCATTAATACCGGTGTAGATGGTCCAGCCTCGTCTAGGGTTTTTCCTTTATGGTCATACATTGCTTTAACTCTACCATAAAAAGCACCAGCCAATAAAACATTTCCCACTTTAAGTGTACCGCTCTGAACCAATATAGTAGTAAGGTAGCCCCTCCCCTTGTCAAGAGTAGCTTCTATTACTGTACCGACAGCTCGTTTATTATGATTTGCCTTTAGTTCAAGTAGTTCTGCCTCTAAAAGTACTTTTTCCAGCAAATCTTCTACACCTTGTCCTGTTTTTGCAGAAATTTCCTGACATTGATATTTTCCTCCCCAATCTTCTACAAGCACATTTTCTTTAGATAACGACTCTTTAATTTTATCTGGATTAGACTGAGGCCTATCAATTTTGTTTATGGCAATAATAATTGGCACACCAGCTACTTGTGCATGATTAATAGCTTCTTTAGTTTGAGGCATTACATCATCATCAGCTGCTACTACAATAATAACAATATCTGTTACTTTAGCACCTCTTGCACGCATAGCTGTAAAAGCCTCGTGACCAGGAGTATCTAAAAACGCAATTTTATGACCACTTTCAGTCATAACATCATAAGCACCAATATGTTGTGTAATACCACCAGCTTCACCTGCGGCAATTTTTGCTTCTCGAATGTAATCTAGTAAAGAAGTTTTACCATGATCTACATGACCCATAATAGTAACAATTGGCGCTCTTTCTTCAAGACTCTCTTCTGTATCCTTCTCTTCAGCTACATCTAAATCATCTTCTTCAGAAGCAAACTCAACATTGTACCCAAACTCATCAGCAATTACAGTAATAGATTCGGCATCTAGACGCTGATTAATAGAAACAAACATTCCTAACCCCATACATGTGGAAATGACTTCATTTACAGAAACATCCATCATAGAAGCAAGATCATTAGCGGAGATAAACTCTGTTACTTTTAATATTTTTGATTCTTCCTGCTCTTGTATTAATTGTTCTTCTCTAGCATCAGCTACAGCAGATCGTTTTTCCCTTCTATACTTTGCACCAGCTTGCTTTTTTCCAGTACCACCACCACTCAGCTTAGCAAGTGTTGCTTTAATTTTTTCTTGTATTTCCTTGTCAGTTGGTTCTTCTTTTTCAATTTTTTGACGTTTGCCTCCAGACTTAAAACCTCCTTTGTTATTTCCACTTTTTTCGTTTTTCCCACTTGTTTTCCCTTTGTGATGGCTGTTATCCTGCCCAGGTGTTGAAATACGTTTTCTTGGTCGTTTTTTCTTTTTATTTTCACCTCGTTTGTCAGACGATGCAACAGGTTCAGCTTTCTTCTTTTCTGTAGGAAGGTCTATTTTACCAAGAACATTAAGACCTTTTAGTTTATCGGCTTTAGCTGCAATTACCTTTTGTTCACCTTTATCATTTTCAGGTTTTTCTTCAGTAGTCGTTTTTTCTATGGGAGTAGTTGTTTCCTTTTTTATTTCTTCAACAGAATGATCTTCAGGTACTTCTTTCTTTTTATCTTCAGAAACCTCTTCTTTCTTTTTATCAACTACTTTTTCTTGAACAACTTTTTCTTCTGTTTTGGTTTCTTTTTTAGGTGTTTCTTTTTTTGGTTTCTTTCCTTCAACATCGATTTTTCCAAGAACTTTAATCCCTTGAAGTTTTGGGGCTTCTGTTTTTACAGTATCAGGTTCCTTATTTTCTTTAAGTTTTTCTTCAACAACCGTTTCTTCTATACCAGCTCCTTTAATTAGAATATCTTGTTCTTCTTCGTGTTTCTTTTCATGATGTTTATTAGGCTCAATAACTAAATTTTCAGTATGGCTACCTCCAATAGTTAATTCATGAGCTTCCTCCTTATCGTGTGCTGAATCGGCAAACTCTTTAGCAAGTATGGCGTATTGCTCAGACGTAATTTTTGCATTAGGGCTGCTATCAATATCAAAGCCCTTATCAGCCAGATGATCAATAATTGTGTTGCGCCCAACATTGAGCTTTCTTGCTACCTGGCTTAATCGCATTATTTTTTCTTCTGCCATACTCAAATATCCCGTTTTTTTATGGTTTTTAAAAATTATGGCTCATTAGAACCGTAATTAGTTATTGTTCAAACTCTTGTTTTAGCACGTTAATGACCGCTTCAATAGTTTCTTCTTCTAGGTCAGTTCTTGAGCTAAGATCCTCTTTACTAAGTGCTAATACACTTTTAGCAGTATCAAGACCTACACGTTTAAGTTCGTCAATAACCCAGCTTTCAATTTCATCTCCAAATTCATCCAAGTCAACATCTTCGTCTTCAACACCCGTTAATTCTCTGAAAACATCTATTTCCATACCCACAAGCTTACTAGCCAATTTAATGTTTTGACCACCCCTACCTATTGCCAAGGATACTTGATCGGGCTTAAGGAATACCGAAACCCTACCTGTCTCTTCATTAATTTTCATGTTTAGAATTTTAGCAGGACTTAATGATCGGGTAATATATAACTCAACATTATCCGTGAAGTTGATTACATCAATATTTTCATTTTGTAATTCTCTCACTATACTATGTATTCTAGACCCTTTCATACCTACACAAGCGCCAACAGGGTCAATTCTATCATCGTAAGACTCTACTGCTACTTTAGCTCTTTCTCCTGGCTCTCGAACAACATTTTTAATAGTAATTAATCCATCAAAAACCTCTGGCACTTCGCTTTCAAATAACCTTTCTAAAAACACAGGTGATGTTCTTGAAAGGATAATTTTTGGACTTCCATTGTACATTTCCACGCGATCTACAACAGCTCTCACACTTTCCCCTTTTCTAAAACGATCTTTAGGAATTTGTTCACTCTTCGGAATAGAAATCTCATTACCCTCTCCATCAATTAATAGTACCTCTCTACCAAGGGTTTGATATACTTCACCAGTTATAATTTCACCAGCAAGGTCTTTATACCTCTGGAAAAGAATATCCTTTTCTAAATCTTTTACTTTTTGAATTAAAGTTTGACGAGCGGTCATCACAGCCCTTCTACCAAAGTCTAAAAGCTTGATTTCTTCAGCCACTTCTTCACCTATTTCAAAATCAGGTTCAATTTTACGTGCATCTGTAAGACAAATTTTATCATGATCCCAAATATCCTCTGAATTATCGTCTACAATTTCTCTGAATCTCCAAATTTCGAGGTCACCTTTATCAGCATTGATTACAATATCAAAATTGTCATCAGTTTCATATTTTTTTCGGATCATGGTTCTAAACACATCTTCCAAAATGCGGATCATTGTTGGGCGATCAATATTCTTGTTGCTTGCAAAGTCCGCAAACGAATCAATTAAATTTAAACTATCCATTGCCTTAATTTGTCAATAAATTTTCCATACTAATTTTTTATTAATATCTCCACTTCTTTTAAAAAGACACTTGCACTTGAGTTTTTTGTATGTCTTTAAATAGAATAGTAAGTTTTTTGTTTTCTTTTTTTATGGTTTGTTCAATAGTAATTTCATTATCATTGGCAGTAAGTAATTTCCCTGTATGACTTAACCCATCATTTAAAGTAATTTTCACCTGTCTACCTACATTTTTTTCATATTGTCTTAAAAGTGTAATAGGATGATCTAAACCAGGTGAAGATACTTCAAGCCTAAAAGCATCATTTATCAGCTCTTCTTCCTCTA
>Ga0224506_10001476_pt1 | contig 16811 bp, 18 predicted proteins | sample SF_Jan12_sed_USG_2_FD_169108 | JGI IMG/M metagenome (GOLD analysis project Ga0224506, IMG submission 169108) | Sediment microbial communities from San Francisco Bay, California, United States - SF_Jan12_sed_USGS_8_1 | ecosystem: Environmental > Aquatic > Marine > Sediment | place: USA... | reverse complement strand
TTTTTCCGAGCCTACATATTTGTCTATGAGTTGCAAATATTCGCGTATTTCGGGATCTGATAGAAGCGATTTTGATATTTGATCGCGCATCAATTTTAGTTTTTTCTTTTCCTGCAGGCCCTGGTTGTATTTCTGGCCCCAGGCCTTTTTGTTCTGTAGATACCAGATGTTATCAAATTGTTTGTATATGTCATCGACATGATTTTCAAGAAAATAGGCAGCGGCGGTTTCATTGAGTCCATCAGTAGTGATCAGTTCATCGTAACCTATGGCATAAAGGCGATCTTTGAGGCTGGGAACTGTTGAGTCTGCTTCAATACTGCGGCTAATTTCAGATTCGTACAGGCGTTTAATTTTGTCCGGATCAAGCTTGTTGGTAACATATCTGGACATTGTCGAGTGTGGAAAATAAGGGGGGTTTTCCAGTTTATAGGCCGAGTTGTTAAGATCTGGCCAGAAACTTGTTTCTATAAAGGCTTTTTTGATACAAAAATCCGTTATGCCTGCAGCCGCATTTTCGGAAGGCGTAACTTCAAGCATGCATTTATCTTTGTGACAGGTCTCAAGTCGTAGCATCGGGATCGTGGTTAGATTAAACCAAGGCGAATACCAGCTAAAAAATAATCGTAACAATAAAGTTTCGGGTTTCCATGATCGGTTGTAGGCATGTTTGTAGATTTCCAGAGTTTGCCGTATATAAATTATTCTCCTGGCAAAGCTGGCCTTTGCCAGTGCGAGATGGCCAATTTGCCGAGCAAGCAGCAATTTAAAGTGGAGTGGCGATATCGAGGACATTAAGGGAAGTCCAATTAAAAGGGTGTTTGAATATTTAAGCGGGAAACTACTGGTGGGTGTTCGAATAATCTCCAAACGAAAATGAGGCGTTAATTTAACATGATGGATTTCTGGTGCATTGAACGAGGTGCAAAGCTCTGAGATACGGCCCAACAGTGTTGGAAAATTTTCTGCATCAAGAGGCTTGCCAGCCGGCAGGTCCGGTTTTATTTTAAGTATTTTAAAACATATCCATATGGCGATAGCACAGGTAAGAAGCAGGGCGGCAGAAACAAGCCAGTCATGGAGCTGCCATTGCAGCGGTGATTCGGTGAGGGCGGCATTGATAAGCAACGCCGGCGATAACACGGCTAGTACTGGAAATATAAATACGTAACCGTAACCAATAGCGGCGAACAGTGATGTAAATATGTAATACAAGGCATTAGATTTGATTGCCAGGGCATTCATTGGTCTTAGCCAGAGTCGAGCTAGTAGTGACATAGTCTTTTCGCCGTTCAGAACGTTTCAGTTTTAAAATAGTGTTTGATAATGTCCAATTTTACAGTAACCAATACCCCGGACAGTATGGTAATAATAGTCATTGAGGGCAAGTTTGGTAGTGATTTAGCCGCCATTTAGTCCTGAACGCTGTGTTTTGGGGGATATTTTATTTATTTTAATTATAAACATCATGTTGTAAGAGACCTGGCATGGGCGATTGCGAGCCCGCCTCTGCTTGTGCCCAGAGAAAGCGCATGTTGCTGGTATGACTATGGCTGGTACAGGGAGAATTATGCGTCAGCGATGGATATGTTGCTACAACTGGACAAGGATCCGGCAGAGCTGGAGTTGAGTTTGGCGCAACAAAAAGATCGACGTCTTGGTAAGCGTTTCGAAACGCTATGGGCTTTCTGGCTGGAAAAAAGTACGCGTTTTGAGGTCATCGTTCAAAATATGCCATTAAGGGATGGGGATAGAACATTGGGCGAATTAGATTTTCTGGTGATAGATAAAAAAACCGGAAAATATTTACACCTGGAAATGGCAGTAAAGTTTTATCTGGGGATTGGTGACACGGCGCTTCATTGTAACTGGCATGGGCCAGGCCTGAAGGATCGGCTTGATAAAAAAGTTGAACATCTGAAAAATAAACAGTCTGTTATAAGTGATCAGCCCGCTGTTCAAGATCTGCTGAATGATATGAAACTTCGAGTTGATGCCCGTGGCGTCATACTCAAGGGCAGATTGTTCTATCCGGGTGAGAGGGCTATGACAGCATACAGGTATACAGCATTTCCAGTTGACGCTAGTCTAGAGCACCCCAGGTCATACTGGCTTCCTCTGCACAGGTTCAAAAGCAGCCATTCTGACAAGCAGCGATTTTGTCCTTTGGTAGGTTATGGCTGGATGGCGGGTATTGGTCAGGCTGATATGAGGGATGCTATGGAAAAAGAAGAGCTCATAGAGGCTATAGGCTATGGCAAGCTGAGATTGCCGCTTTATGTCGCCGGTGGTACGGAAAAGGACTGTGTAGAGCGGTTTTTTATCGTTTCCGATGACTGGAGCGCAGCTATATCGGGGTAATTTTTTGCGGAAATAGTGCCAATATTTGGCTATAATAAACGCATGTCTGAGATGAACAATAAATACCCGCTGGATCATGATGAAATTGTAAGCCTGTTGCAGAGCTATGACATTTCTCCAACCCGCCAGCGTGTGGAAATAGCCGAGTTCCTGTTTAGAAAGCAGCAGCATTTATCTGCGGATAACATCCTTGAAGGCGTCAATCAGAATGGCCACCGTGTTTCCAGGGCGACGGTTTATAACAGCATGGGGCTTTTTGCCAATAAAGGCCTGGTGCGTGAAGTTTTGATTGATCGTGAACGGGTGTTTTATGACTCAAACAGCAGTTCGCATCACCATGTCTATAATATGGATACAGGCGAACTGATGGATGTTGAAGGTGCTGGTATTGAAATTAAAGGCCTGCCCGAGATGACCGATGGTGCCCGGGTCGTTGATACTGATGTGATCGTCCGGGTTTCCAGTAAATAACTATTGCAATACTATGACAACATAAAAAAGGCCTGCAAATGCAGGCCTTTTTTATGTTGAAACGGTGGTGATCGTACCGGGATTATTCCAGCAGGATCTATTTCAGATCTGTGATTAAGGAAGTAGTAATATTTTCCGCTATGGGGTCGAGTTCACATCTGTAGTTTTCATGGTCAATGCCCGCTGCTAGTTTAGTGCCGTTCTTTAGATCAGTAATCATTTCCGGGGATAGTTCGAAGCGCAGAAAATGCACGGCAGAGGTTTTTTCTTCTGATTCACGCTCCAGGTCCTCGTCCGAGATGGCAAAAACCTTGTCATGACCATTTACCCGTACCCACGTCTTTGTATCTATACCTTTCAGTTTGGCCAGCATCCTGATTCTTTCAGCAACGTCAGAATACTGGATCATCATGGTGGCCTTCCAGTTAGTGCCGTCAGGAATTAGAGGGTTATAGGTATCCAGCTCTTCCTGAATATCCTTGCCATTAAAGATTTTCTCAGCCCTGAGCATTTCCTGAATCTGGTAGTGCATGATTAATTGATCTTCAAAGAAGAGGGCGACATGTTCGCCCAGGTCCACGCGGCGATTTTTCTTATGTGCCATAACCCTGCTACGAAAGTCATCACGCATTTCTGCATAAGATTCCAGGGAGTAGAGATCATTACGAGTAAGTTTTGTCATAGTGGTTATCTATCAGATACCGTAGGCAAGTCTGAGTAGTGAAATAGGGTGTTTGGGTTTGCTGCCGTCAGCAAGCCCTGCCTCTATGTGATGGCCCGCCATGGCACAGTCACTGGTGTAATAGTCGGCATTATTTTGCTTAACGCGAGTCACAACGGGGCGACATATTTTCATCGCAGTATCATGGAATTCGCTTTTAAAAGTGTAAGTGCCATCGTGTCCTGAGCATCGTTCAATAGGAAGTACCTCTGTGTCGGGTATCAGCTCCAGGACTTCGCGGGTTTTCATGCCAATCTTCTGTACGCGTTGGTGGCAGGCGACGTGATATGAAATCTTGCCCAACGGGGTCTTGAATGCAGAGTTAAACCGGTTTTCCTTGTGGCGAAGCATCAGGTACTCAAAAGGGTCAAATGTAGCGTTCTGAACTTTTATTACTTCCTTGTTCTCGGGAAACATGAGGGGAAGCTCCTGCTTAAACATTAATGTGCAGGATGGTACGGGCGTAATGATGTCGTAGCCTTCGTCCACCAGCTTTGCCAAGGCATTAATATTTACATCGCTAGCTTTGCTGACGGCATTGAGGTCGCCCAGTTCAAGTTTCGGCATGCCGCAACATTGAGTGCCATGAGCAAGCACGACAGGTATTTCATTGTGTTCGAAAACCTTGATCATGTCTTCGCCGATCTGTGGCTCGTTATGATTGGCGTAACAGGTATAAAACAATGCAATCTTGCCAGTTGTAGACTGGGTTGGCTGCGGCGTTATAGTTAATGCCTGTCGTTTGGCATCGCGCTTCAGTAGTGTTTTGCTGTGATATTTCGGTAAAAGCGAATCGGGGTGAATGCCCAGAGTTTTGTCGAGCAGTTTACGTGTAATGCCGTTATTGTTAACGGCGTTAACAGTCTGTGTAATAACCGGAATGCTGGCAAATTTCCCCAATGCATCGGTAGAAGTAATTAATTTGTCCCTGGTTTTCACATCTCCTTTTTTAAATTTAATGGCCTTGGCACGTAACATGAGGTGCGGAAAATCGATATTCCATTCATGCGGTGGCACATAGGGACATTTGGTGAGATAGCACAGGTCGCACAGAAAGCAGTCATCGACGACTTTCCAGTAATCTTTTTTAGCAACACCATCAACTTCCATGGTGTCAGATTCATCAATGAGATCAAACAGGGTCGGAAACGATCCGCACAGGCTAACGCAGCGCCTGCATCCATGACAGATGTCGTAAACGCGCTCAAGTTCATTGAAGAGTGAATCTTCGTCCCAGAATTCAGCCTTGTCCTGCCCAAGAGGATGTCTGGTTGGTGCTTCGAGGCTGCCTTCGCGAGTGGATGATGCCATAGTCTTCTTCCAGAAAGTACGAGGGCTGCGGGGAGTTTAGGTCCTGCAGCCCTCGTCCTTACTTTATCCAGGATGATGCTTAGTCGTTGAGCGAGTCCAGGGCTTTCTGGAATCGGTTTGCGTGAGAGCGTTCGGCTTTGGCCAGGGTCTCAAACCAGTCAGCGATTTCATCAAAACCCTCGTCACGCGCGTCTTTTGCCATGCCAGGATACATGTCAGTGTATTCGTGGGTTTCACCGGCAATGGCAGACTTCAGGTTGTCACTGGTGGAGCCAATAGGAAGACCAGTTGCAGGGTCGCCAACTTCTTCCAGGTATTCAAGGTGGCCATGGGCATGGCCGGTCTCACCTTCTGCAGTAGAGCGAAATACGGCTGATACATCGTTGAAGCCTTCAACATCGGCCTTGGCGGCGAAGTATAAATAGCGGCGGTTTGCCTGTGATTCCCCGGCAAATGCATCTTTAAGACTCTGTTCTGTTTTACTACCTTTCAGGCTCATAATAGATCTCCTCAAATATGGACTAGTTTGTTGTTTGTTGTCAGCAGGGATGCGAGTGTACACCCGTTTAACAGTTAGACCAAGTCTAAATTACACCTGTGGCCACTGTCAAGCGATGTTTATTGCTGGCGCAGTATCCGTGGTCGTGGAAGGTTTATTTTGTACGGGCATCTGCCAAACTGGCGATTCTGTTTAATTGGCGGTGAGGGTTAGCACCATTTTTTTATTTATTGAGGAGAGTTACGTTGCGTGATGTGGAAGTGGCAATTATTGGCGCGGGCAGCGCAGGCTTATTTGCCTTGTCGCAGGTACGCCGGCAAACCGATAACTATGTGTTGATCAATGGTGGTGAGCTGGGCACGACCTGTGCACGCGTCGGGTGCATGCCCTCAAAGGTAATGATCCAGGTCGCGGAGGATTTTTATCGAAGAAATATCTTCGGGCGCGAGGGTATTGACGGCAGTGACTCACTGCAGATAGATGTACCTGCAGCAATGGAGCATGTGCAGGATCTGCGCGATGTGTTTGTAGATAAGACACTGCACGCTACAGATGAACTGGATGATGAACACTTGATAGAGGGATATGCCCAATTTATCTCGCTCGATACGCTCGAAGTTAATGGCGAGCAAATACGCGCAAAAAAAATTGTAATCGCTACGGGCTCCACGCCTGTTGTTCCGGCGCCATGGGCTGATTTTTCAAGTGACATTATAACTTCTGATGAAATTTTTGAGCTGGATGAACTGCCGTCCTCTGTTGCGGTCATTGGCCTGGGCTCAATAGGCCTTGAGATCGGCCAGGCCTTGAGTCGTCTTGGCGTAAAGGTGACGGGGATCGAGCAGCTGGAGGCGGTGGCACAACTTAAAGACGATGTGGTGAATAAGGCCGCTATAGAAATAATAGGTCGAGAATTTCCATTATGGCTGGGCGCGCCCGCGAAGCTGGAGAAAGTCGCAGAAGGAATACGTGTGACGTGTGGCGATAAAGAAATTGTTGTAGAAAAAATATTCGCCAGTCTCGGACGAAAATCAAACCTGGAAAAGCTGGCACTTGAAAAGCTGCCGATACAGTTCGATAAGCGCGGCGTGCCTTTATACAACAAGGCAACCATGCAAATCGGTGAGCTGCCAATTTTTATTGCGGGTGATGTAAATGCTGATCGGGCACTATTGCATGAAGCGGGTCACGAAGGTCGCGTCGCGGGTTATAACGCTGCACGTGAAAGCATCACTGCCTTTAAAAGAAAAACCCTTCTGGGTATTACATTTTCGGATCCCAATATCGCCATCGTTGGTGCGCAACTGGATGAGCTCAATGACTCGGAAATCGCTATAGGCGAGACACAATTTAGTCCTGTTGGCAGGGCACTAATAATCGGGAAAAATCGGGGTGTATTGCGTATCTATGCAAGACGTAGCGACGGCAAGTTACTTGGCGCCGCGATGGTGTGTGTGAAAGGAGAAAACCTGGCACACCTCCTGGCTTTTTCTATTCAGCAGGGGCTGGGTGTTTTTGATTTGCTCAAAATGCCCTTTTATCACCCGACGATAGAAGAGGCGCTGCAGGCGGCGCTATACAATGTGCTTGCGAAACTGGATATAAAAGAGGAGGTGGTAGAGCTCGAAAAGCTTTAGGTATGTTTTGTTGCGTGCATCAGGCAGGGTGAGCTATGCCTGCCCTGCAAAAGTCTTGGTCTGGAATTTCTATGCCGTGGTTTTTTTTCTACGCCCTATCCATCCGAGCAGGCCAAGGCCTGAGCCAAACAGAACTATGGGCAGTGGTAGTGGGACAACAGTCGCGGTACTGTGTATGCCACCAGCGAGCGACAATCCGGGTAATGTGTTTCCAAAGTTAAACTGTATACTCGTTAAAGCATTGGTACCGAATACATCCGAACCATAATTATCGAGATCGATAAGTACCAGGCTAACAGCCAGGGCCTGGCCGTTTACATCCAGGTTGCCCAACCACTGAACATTGTATGCGCTGATAGCGTTAGTGATAGAAAGGCTATTGCCGAAAGCGTCTCTGGCCACGGCACTAAAATCCATTGAGGATGGGTTGCCCGTGACGAAAAAGGCCAGGTCATCACCGGCGCCATTGTAGACGGAGGTGCTGAATCCGAGGTCAACATAAGCGCTCGAATCAAGACTGAAGGCAAAGGTTGTGAATAATGCATCACCGGTAATTGAGGTGGCCGGATCTCTCTGGCTTGATGCGCTTAGATCGGGTGATGACCAGTCATAGAATGCGCCATCAGAAGTGCCGTTCATTATATCTGCAGCAATCACACCATTAACGGTGCCATCTGGATTGATAGAAACGGCATTTGCCTCAACGGAAGCGATGACTATAAGAGTTGTCAGTATGTAGATAATTTTTTTCATCATGTTCTAACCTTTTGCTTACGCCGCTTTTCTCTATCTGAAGAGATCGGGCGTGTTAGTTGCTGGTGCGGTGCCGGTGGTACCCGGGAAACTAAATACCGGTGGTAGCTTCGCTGGTGCTACCGGTGTTGTTACTGTCACGGGTGAAGCGCCGGGTGAAAACGTCTTATTGTCGTTAGGCCGAAACTTAACATTTGCCAGCCTTGCATTGAGAGCGCGGTCAGGCATTGGCGCAGAACCGCCAGCTGCAGGTTCAATGCCCAGCTCCCAGGTGCCCCATTCATACACAGAATCAACAAATGCGGACGTTTCCGTTGCTGCGTCGTCGGGTAGTGCGGTTGCTAATGAAGAGGTTCCTAGTAAAAACATGGCCACCATTAATTGTATTTTGTTACGTAAAAACATCACTCTCTCGGTTAAACAGGCTGGTTTTTTAGCATTTATGAATTCTGGATTTATATTCTGCATAATTCGTGCCACCATAAGTTTTAATGATATTTTTCAATAAGTTAATGTTCATTGAGCCAATATGCTCAAATTTCCAGCTGCCATTTGCCAACTTATAAAGATAATCTGTAAGGTAAACCTACATCAATAATCTCGATTACCTGAATTGACCGGTTTAAGCTGAGGGCTCGCTGCATTGTCGAACTGTATGAGATGTTTGCTGATCAAAATCATCGATGTTGTGCTCCCTAATATCAACAACTTAAAAAGATATGTCGCTCTCTTTAATGTTATTGGCGTGGCTCGTTCCATGGTCCCTGGCTGTAGCGCCTCACTAGCGATTATGTAAATTATCTCGACATTATCGCGGTTTCTCCCACTGTTGTAATGGTTAATTATTAATTAACTAATACTCCTTAAGTTGCTAAAAGCCTTGTAACAAGGCGTTAGCACGGCTAAAAGTGATTGTCTGATGGCTGAATTACTGTATGTATTTTGACCAGTTAATAGTAACAAATGCGCGGTTATAATCGAACTGGTCGACATTAGAATTATTCTCTGTGTAGGACAGTTCCGCATTCATGGTCCAGTTTTTCAGCATGCCATCTCTGAAATCGTGGTTGTAACCTATCGCGGCATGATTCTCGACTTCATCACGGATAAGGCCAGAGGTTGTGTCTGCGGCGTCATATTCATATGTTCTGCTGTTCAGGCGCAGGTAAGCACTGGAGTTATCCAGTGCCGGTATAAAACCGCCGAAGTAGATTTCCTGACTATCATAGGCGAATTCCTTGATATCAGCGTCATTGTTATTGAGACGAAATCCTGCCTCAATGCCGCTGCCCAGTTTGCTGAAAAAAGCGGTATAGCCGGCACCAAACATAGTTTCCTTGCCGTCACGTCCGATATTGGCGATATCGTCATAACGGTGTGAGGTTTGTGATGCCTCAAGCAGCATGCTGCGATAGTGGCCAAAGTCAAAGGTAATAGCAGGGTTGAAAGAACTATAAGTGGCCAAACGGTTGCCGCCAAGATCAATCTGGTCGATTCGGATATTGGCCAGGGCACGCCAGCGTCCAGGTGAGTACAGGGCCGGGCCGGTGCTCAGGCTTAAGACATTGAGATTATAATCGCTGGTCTCTTTGTAGGTATTATTAGAAATCGATAACTGGCTTTGCCATTCGAACCGGGTTTCAGTTCCGCTGATGTCCAGGGGTGCGGCTTTACTGTAGCGGTGAGATGCTGCGAGCGCGATATCCATGCCAGCAGATGAGACCTTATCCAGGGTCAGAAAGACCTGGCCATTGTACTCATTTCTTGTTCTGCCCGGTGTCGAATTGATGTTTGAGTTGTGTAGCAACCCGGCTTTTATATAGTAAGAGAGATGGTGGCTAGAGGCTGGCGCTTGCTGGTCCTTTTTTAACTGGGCCAGGTAGGCAAGTATAGTCAGGCGTACATTTTCAGGCGTATCTTTATTGTTAAGTACGGCATTAAACTCCTTTAAGGCGGCTTCATACTGGCTTGCGAGATGATAAGCGACGGCGAGCTCCAGCCGCACTCGATCCAGATTTGGGCGATGGCTGAGTATTGTTTCAAAAAGCTCGATAGCGTCAAACAGTTTTCCAGATTCGCGCTTTTCCATCGCCTCATCAAAGATCGCCTGCGCAGGGTCGCTGGCTTCAGAGTAGGCGGGTATTGCCTGCATGCAAAGCGTCAGCATGAAAATTGTAATAAGGGTTTGTAACGGGGCCATTTGACCTTATCCTTCACTATATAGCTGCATCTGTAAAACAAGTTGCGTATTATACCCGCCGATGTGGTCAAAAATACAACGATTACCCCTGTTTTTATTGCTAGTTAGCCTGGCTGTGTGGCCAATTAATAGTGCAGCTGAGCCGTTATTTGGCTACCAGGAGTCTGTGAAGAAGAATCTGGAGCTTTTTCCTCAATGGAAATCCGTACTGGAAAGGCATATACGGGATATAGCTAGAAGGCCAGGCTGTGATGCCGGAGATATTAAACAGTGCCAGCTGAAAGATTGGCTCAGGTTTCTTGATAACATCAAAAATATGTCAGAAATGAAAAAAATCCACGAAGTGAACAATTATGTCAATCAAAGAAAGTACATCCTCGATATTGAGAACTATGGCATAGAAGATTATTGGGCAACACCAAAAGAATTTCTGGAGATTAACGGCGATTGTGAAGATTTCGCTATTACCAAGATGCTATCGCTGGAAAGACTCGGCTTTGATGTGAATAAAATGCGTGTCGTTGTGGTGCAGGATACGAATCTAAGAATCCCTCATGCGGTGATGTCGATAGATCGTGGTAAGGACGTCCTTATTCTTGATAACCAGATCAAGGAGGTGATCTCTCACAAATTTATATATCATTACACTCCAGTGTATTCCATTAATGAAAAGAACTGGTGGATGCACCTGCCGAATTAACAGGGGGCAACGTGAAAGACAATAGACCGGCTTTTATAGCAAGCTCAATGCTTGTCGGGTTTCTGGTTCTGAGTATCTGGCTGATCATGCAATATGTGGCTGGTGAAAAAGAGCGTGACATAGAGAACTGGCAGGCAAAGCTGGCGGTGCTGGCAGAGGCGCAGAAGAGGTCTGTTGAAAGTTGGCTGGATGACCAGATTAGCAATCTGGAAGATGTCGCAAGCAACCCCTTGTTAGAAATATATTTAACAATGGGCGGCTTGGATGAAAAAGATGTGACAGAGGTGCAGAGGGGTCAGGCAGGCCATTTGAAAAATCTGATTGCTGCCGCAGCAAGTCGATCGGGTGTATTTAAGCAGGCGCCCCCCATTTCTTCCAATCAAAAAAACACCCTGCTTGAAGGCATAGGTATACTTGACAGAGAAGACAGGCCTCTGCTGTCGACACGTTATTTTCCGGGGGATGACGACGAGGTGAAGACAGCGAGTATTAGGGCCAGGAATACCGGTAAGGCTGTCGTGCAGGGCATATACAGTAACAGTCTTCTTGAGCCCAGGTTGATTATTGCAGTTCCCGTTAAAATAATTCAGGCAACGAAAAGTAGCGAAGAATACTCAGGTTCTGTTGTTGCCGTGATAAATCCAGAAAACAACTTATATAAGATACTTACACAGCATTGGCTGTCAACAAATACGGATGAAACCTTGCTGATTTTAGCCAGCTATGCAAGCACCGTGTATGTCAGTCCAATAAAAGCCGATCGCCCCATCTTTTATCAGGTGGCCTCATCAAATGAAAAAATAGCAGCGAATTTTGCCCTGAAAAAAATAGGCGGATTCGCGATAAAAAATGATTACAGTGGTAAAGAAGTCCTTGTGACATCAAGAAAAATAAAAAACACGGAGTGGGTTTTATTGCAGAAGATTGATGCAAAAGAAGCCTTAAGCGAATCCAGGGCCTATCAGGAGTTTGTGCTCACGGTATTTATGCTGATTATATTTGTTATCGCAATATCATTTATTGCAATATGGAGACATGCATCCAGCGTGCGTTTAAAGAAGACAACTGACAGACTTGAGGCCAGAACAGAGCTTCTGATTGCTGTCAGTGACAACATTGGCGACCCTATATTTTTACTGGATCACAATAATAATTTTGTGTTTGTAAATCATGCATTGTCATCCTGTCTCAAGTTAACCGGTGAAATTCGTGGCATGCCCATGAATCATGTTTTTGATAAAGAAACAACAGATGGTCTTCTTGGTCTTTTATCGAGCGGGTCTGATGTAAAGAATCATGTGATGGAACTGTCAATAGCAGACTGCAGTATAACGGCTCACGTAACGGTTGTTGGGCTTAAGCATGGCAAGTATAAAGAATCCGCATTGTACGTATTGCATGACATAACTGGTATTAAAGAGGTGCAGGATCGCCACAACCGTTTACTTGAAGGCATAATTTCGACACTGGCGCATGCGACGGATATGCATGACCCCCATTGTGCAAATCATTCAGAGAGGACGCGCGAGGTAGCGGTTGCAATTGCGCAGGCGATGGAATTACCGGATGAAAGAGTCAACGCACTGGCTATGGCAGCGCAGCTGGCAAACATTGGCAAACTATATTTACCGGGCGAAATGCTGACAAAAATGGAGCCGCTGACCGAAGAAGAGGAAGAAATACTGCGAAATAACGTCAATGATACAGTTGAAATCTTGAAGGGCCTTGATTTCGATGGACCAGTGATAAAAATCATAGAGCAAAAAAACGAATATCTGGACGGTAGTGGTTATCCTGCTGCCATTTCAGCGGAGGAAATTCTCCAGGAGTCAAGGGTATTATCGGTCGCGAATGCGTTTGTTGCCATGTCAAGCGCTCGAGCCTATCGCAAAGGCATGCCTGTGCAGGAGGCGCTTAACAAATTACTCGAGCAGTCCGACAGTCGCTATGATAGACACGTGGTGGCCGCCCTGTTTCATGTTGCTGAAAATAGATCAGACTGGTCGAACTGGCAGGATGTACAGATTTAACCTGTGTTAGTAGTCTTCTTTTCTTGGTGAGCTGTAGCCGCCACCCGCAATGGAATACGGTAAGGTGCGTCCAACCAGCTCTTCGATGATCTGTAACTCAAGATCGGTATGGTTGATCATGGGTGCAGATCGAATATTTTTACCTGCAGATTCTCCTGAAAGAATATACCTGGGCGCATCATGGTGTTCCGAGGTAATGGTTTCCTTGCTTGCTTCGTCTTTGTCGGCTAATAGATCGACAACACCATAGCAGGTGCAGACATAAGACTGTTCAGGGTCGGCTTCGACATAGATGCCGGTGCCGCGAATACCGATGGTTGCATTGGGTGTATGCATTCGATGTTTTGATTTACCAAACACGGAAAGTAGCTTGCCGGTGACAAGGCGTAAAGTATTAACCAGCAGGCCACTGCCTGACAGTTTTAGCTGGCTATTGCTTCTGAGTACAAAGGCATCTTTGCCAACTGCAAATACTACGTGACTGCTTCTGCCAGTGGTAATGGTATCGGTGGCCTGAATCTGGGTGTCTAAATTGGCTGGTGTGCCATTGACATTAACATTGCCGCGCATATCGTAAATTGATTTCCCTGGCACGAGCTCTTTGGGTATTTTACCCATGGCATATACCGGCTGAATAATGCCTGCCGCACCGGCGAACATACCGGCGGAAAGCGCCTGTATGAGCAGCTCACGCCGTGGGTCATCAATCTCTTCTTTGGGTTTGCGTCGCATGGTATTTCTCTCTATCTGGCCAGTGGGTATTAAATATGCCAATGCAGCAACTGTCAATCTTAACAGGAGTAAAGCAGATCAGAATAATATTGCTGTGACAGGGCTAACACTTTGAAACATATAAATAATACTTGATTCCCCGGGGCTATACAGTGCAGACTACAGGTCGATAGTTAATCTCATGTATATACAGGCGCCCAGACAATAACAACAAAATAAATGTAAACGAAATATTATGGATGGCCTTAAACATTTCGCAGTAGCGGTTTTCTTGCTATCTCTCATGGGCGCTGCAACTCGGTCATACGCGGCTTCAGATACCTTCATCGATTTTGATGCAGGCATCGGCCTCGATGATAATGTGACTCGCGCAGCATTGGACGTCGATATTGAACACGACACATTCGTCTCGCTGGGGGCGTCGCTTGGCCAGGTGTTTTTTCATGGCGAGAGTGGCCAGGTCACCGGCAGTTTTGATCTCGCAGCTAACCGGTTTAATTATTTTGATGGTTTGAATAATTACACGGCGGGCGGCAGCGTTAAATATGTATTTGGTTTCTCAAGGGAGTTTGGATCGCCGTGGTTCGGGCTGGGGCTGAAATATTTTGTCAGTGAGTTTGATTCCTTTCTGCGCGATAGTAATAACTTTATAGGTACTTTTACCGTTGGTAAACGTATTGACGACCTGACGAATTTGCGTAGTGCGCTTGCCTATAAAAGCCGGGATTCGGATGGCGTAGCGTTTGATACCGAGGATGTTTCCTTTTTTATTAACATCGACTGGACTCTGAACGACAAAACAACAGTCTACACAACCTATAAAATTCAGCAGGGCGATGTGGTTTCAACGGCAGCGTCAAGCTCAGTCAGTCTGTATACAATCAATGCGGCTAGCGGACACATTGAAAGTGATGATGTATTTATTGGAAAACTGAATTATCGTCTTGATTCAACCACGCAGCTTTTCACAATAGGTTTAAACCTGGCCATGGATCTTGAAAGCGCCTATGATTTTTCTGCGCGTTTTCTAACCACCGATGCGGATGGCGGAGTAGAGTATAAAGATTTAACTGTTCGCATCAGTTACTTCCATCGGCTCGGGCTCGAATTTTAGAAGTAGGCCCTGGTCTTTATATTTTTGTCACGGTTAAGGCGAACGCTTTACCCGTGAATAGACCCAGTGAATATTCTTAGCGACCGCCTAGCGGTACCAGGCTAAATTCAGTCACAAGCTGATTGCTGACCAAGTCCTCGGCCAGGGTGTGCAGGTTTTCACTATTTCGTGTATGAATGGTGAGAGCGTATTGTAGAAAGCGGCCTTCATCTTCCAGGTGGTAACTGGGGCTGCTGGCTTTGAAATGATGCTTGTTGATCATTGCTTCCAGTTGGGCCTTGTTGATGGATTCCTGTCGTTTGCATCTAACCGTTAGGTGACTGTATGTGTACGTTGGAAGTTTACGTTCAAACCAGCCGAACACGCTTAAAATAAGCAGCGTTATAATAGTGGCTATCGCTGCGGCTGAAAAGAAACCCATGCCGGCAACAATGCCTATTGAGGCTGACATCCAGATGGATGTGGCCGTGGTCAATCCTCGAATAGTCAGTTTTTCCTTGATAATGACGCCCGCGCCCAGAAAACCGATACCGGTCATAATGCCCTGCCCCATACGGGTGGGGTCAACGCGTATGGTTTCAATCGGTACCCCGGCGAGCAGCTCCCACTGGAAAGCGGTGAATAGCATTAAAAGTGTTGAAGATGAAGCGACAAGTGCGTGCGTTCTTAAACCCGCAGGTCTGCCATGATAACTACGCTCAAAACCAATTACGGCCCCGAGCAGTACGCCGACCATGAGACGGATGAGAATTGTTGTGTAATCAAGTGACACGATAAAACCGTTCTAAGGGTTAATTATTATTGGCTTATACAAAATATAGCTGTTGTTTTGAAATAAACCAATGAATGCATCTACTTTTTATCACTGAACGGAAGAAATAAGAAAAAACACGAACGCAATCAGTGCAAGGGCGAGAAGCAGCAGTGTGCCCCAGTGTTTTTCTTTGGCATTTTTGCTGCGTTCCATGGTGGCTTTAATGCCTGGAAAAAACCAGAACACGATGAGCAGGCTGAATGCGCCAAGAAGTATTTGTTCCCAGGTTTCCATAACGTTGTTTTAATTAAATTTAGTTAAAAGAATAATGTTTTTCGATGGGTTCGATAATTTTCCAGATACATTTCATGCCTTTTGGAAACGTTATCAGGTCGCCTTCGGTAATCGTTATGGGCTCCTTGCCCTCTGCGGTGACAATGGCTTTGCCACAGATAATGTAACAGGTTTCGCTCTGGTCATATTTCCAGTCAAATTCTGATACTTCTTTAGTCCATATCGGCCAGTCCTCGACATAAAGTACGTCAAGTTTTGCGGGTGTTACATTATGCTCGATTAGAATATTGTCCATATCTTGCTGTCTCAGCTAATAGCCAGTATCACAGGCAGGATTATAACACCCGTAACAGGGCTTCATCACTGTTGTCTTTATTGAAGCGCCAATGTGGGAGGGCATGGGCTTAGAAAGATTTACAGGCTAATGGCCGTATAACTGATAGCCAGAATAGTGAGCTCAACTTTGCCGCCTGGCAACTCGATGCTGAATTCATCATCCAGAGACCGGCCGAGCAGGGTTTTGCCCATGGGCGAGTCCATGCTTATATAGTTCAGGCTGGGGTCAAATTCATCCGGGCCAACAATACGATAGATAAACTCTTCACCACCTGCATCGGCAAGGTGTACCCAGGCACCGAAAAAAACCCTGCTTGAGTCTGCCGGGTGCTGGCTGACGACGTTGATGCCTTCCAGCCGTTTTCTCAGATGACGCACCCGCGCATCGATCTCGCGCAGTTCTTTTTTTCTATAGATGTATTCAGCATTTTCGGACCGGTCACCTTCTGCCGCGGCAGCCGAAAGGGCCTTTGTCACCTCCGGTCGACGCTTTCTCCACAGGAAATCAAGTTCCTCGTCGAGGCGTTTTTTGCCCTCAGGAGTGATGTATTGGGAGGCAAAAGGCTGGGGTGGTCGATATCTGCCCATCGGGATTACTCTACAGGTGTAAAAGGGTTGAGTGTATACAATCGTCGTTAGTGTCCTGATTTTGCCTATAGTTCAATGGCCATGTCAAATAATCAATAGGTTAAGTGACTACTTATAATGTATTTACTCAAATATGTACTATAACCACATGAGGGATACCTGTCTAAATGGACGGGTATGATAATAAAATTGATAAAAGGTGGGTACGATGGAAAAAAATTTACAAAAGGGCCGAAGCGCGCGTATCAAGGAGACGGGGCAGCTGGTTTATATCAAGGAAATCAGCGACCACGGCATTGCGCTGGTTAAA
>Ga0224506_10001474_pt1 | contig 16827 bp, 16 predicted proteins | sample SF_Jan12_sed_USG_2_FD_169108 | JGI IMG/M metagenome (GOLD analysis project Ga0224506, IMG submission 169108) | Sediment microbial communities from San Francisco Bay, California, United States - SF_Jan12_sed_USGS_8_1 | ecosystem: Environmental > Aquatic > Marine > Sediment | place: USA... | reverse complement strand
AACATGAAGGAACTGCGGCAGAAAGCGAGGCTGCCCGGATCAGACTTGGAAGACATTTTCTTGAAACTTACAGGAACAGAAGACGTAAGAGAGGTGGTTGAGGCGCTTCTGAAATGAACTGGAAGAATGTTCTTCGGCTGATAAGCGTTGACATAAAAGCTGGCAGACTGATCAGGGGTCAAAGGCTAAGAAGGTATCGAGAGAGAAAAATTTTTCAGTATCTGTTGTATGGAGGAGCCTGCATCCTAGGATTAGCAATAGGAATAGGCGTTGGGAGCGTCTACACTGGAGTAACTGACCAAGCGTTGAGGGACCTGTTCTATCAGGGGGCCCGTTCCCTTTTCCTGTCCTTCCCCAGCCTGGTTCTCATCTTCAGTCTAGTCTTAACTATGATGGGGCAAATTCAACGAATGGGCGTGAGAGCCTCTCTTCAACCTCCCTACTGGCTACCCATCACATGGGAAGAACACACCCTTGCGTCGACCTTAGCCAACCTCATCGGTTTTCCCTTGGCTTCGCTCATTTTGTTCAGTTCAGCCATAGCCACCGTCTCAATTTATCTAGGGGAGGCGCCTCTCGCCACCCTTACAATTTTTGCTTTGCTAGCCAGCGCCTTCCTAGCCAGCACAACCACGGAGATTTTCAGAATTTTGCAGGCGAGGCTTATCGGGGCTGTGTATAAGTCTACTGGCAAGGCAGCGGTTTGGGTGAGATTTTTAGGTTCCATGGTCTTTTTGGTTGTCTTTTACGTAGTCTGGTTTGCTTTTACTTCTGGCACAGGGTCTATTGCCCTCATCGAATCTGTCGCTGGTGCCCAACAGACGGTTTGGTTTGTTCCCTACGTCTGGTTGGGAATGGTTTTGGCTGCTTTTGTAAGCGGCTTGTTCGTACAAACTTTGATTTTTTCGCTGGCTTCCATTCTGTTCATTCTGGTTCTCTTCTATGTAGCTGTTAAGCTGAATACCAGATTCGGGTTGTATGAGCCGCCGGCGATCACGGTGTCGCGAGGAGTCTATGCTCCAAAAGTTGGCTTTTTGGGGAAGCTTGGTTTTTCCTCCTTGGAAGCGGCTGTGATGCGGAAGGATTTCAAGGCTTTTACGAGACGTCGGGAACTGATGTACGTTTTTATAACGCCTCTGGTTTTCATACTTATACCTTTGATGCAGTACTTGGGAATATATGGTGGACCTGTACCGCCAGAGGCTTCCCGGTTCCTTTTGGCTATCATACTTCTGGTGCCTGGAGCTACAATGGCTATCATGTTGGGTCTCATGATAATTGGCGAGGAAGGTGAGTCTGTATGGCTTTTCTTTTCTTCACCCATCACCGCGCGCGGCCTAGTCAAGTGTAAGTACGCATTTGTAATCATCTTCTCATTTGTGGTAATGTTGGTGTGCGGTGTTATTGGAATTCTAGTCGCCCGTCCTTCACCAGACATTGCTATCGCGTTGTTAATAGAATCCATTGTGCTAATCTTCGCTCTAGGCGCAGTTTCCCTCGGAGCAGGAATAAAAGGAGCCGACTTCACCGAAGCTCCAAGGCCTAGAATGGTCAGGCCGTTAACGGTTCTCGTATACATGCTCTTATGCTTGGTCCTAGCGTTGGCAATATTCTCTCCCCTCCTTCTACACGCAATTACGATGGGGTACATACCCGTTCCCGTGACCTTGCCAAAAATAAGCCTCACTGTAGCAGTTTTCATAAGCGCAGTTGTAGCCCTCGTAGTAGCCTTTGTATTTTATAGGATAGCCCTCAAAAACGCAGGAGAGTTCTTACTTAAGGCTGAAATATAACAGAAATGTTAGAGGTATCGTTAAGCTGTTTTCTTTGTAACATCTGACCTAACTAGTTTAATTGTTGCAACTACAATGAAGATGACGGTGTACACTGCTACAAAGACACCTGCTAAAAGAAGATCAGAGTCTCCCTGCGCCGGAGATATGAACGGGTTACTCGGAACATCCACAAGTTTTCCCATCACAAAACTAGGGAAGTTGGAAGCACCCCAGTTTGGAAGCCATTTGCTAACATCTAAGTAAAGCTGTTCCCCTGTAAAACTATTAACAGCAGATAATACACCACTTATCACCAAAGAAGCTATGAATACGCCAATGGCAGAGAAGTAGGAAAGTGTAGTTCTTCTCAAAACCTCGCTGAACATAAAGGCTAAAGACAAGAAAACGAGGTTGGAGTACACGATAGCCAAGTAAACATGCGGGAGGAACTGAAGACTTTCCTGGGGACTGAAAAATATTATGGCTAAAATGACTCCGAGGATCGTCGTCAGGGCTGCAACGAAACTCAAAAGGGATAAACCGCCCAAATATTTTCCAGTCATGTACTCGAGTTTTGTAATTGGTTTGGACAGCAGTATGTCTGATGTTCCATGTTCGTATTCTTCAGACATAGATCCACCTGCAATCATGATGACTATAAGAGACATGAAAAACCCTTGAGGAGTTAATACTTCGACAATCCACATGAAGGGTTTAGTCTGTTCCAAACCCTCCAGTAAAGCGGGAGGCATGCCAGGAGGAGGGTTGGTAAAAAGAAAATTGAACACAACGAAGATTAACACTTGTATTGCGACAGCTAAGATAACCAGAGCGAAAAGCCACTTCTTGGCTAGGGCTCTTCTCCACTCGTAGCCAACGATTACAGCAACTCTTTGAAGGGCGTTCATGTTATTGCCCTCCTTTTAGAGCGCGGAGATAGGCGTCTTCCAACGTAATCTTGTGGAGGTTTAGGCTCAGCAACACGCCTTTTCGCTTGAAGATTTCTGAGGAGATTTCGCCTCTAAGGTCCTTCTTCTCCTTCAGTTCTATCCTCAGTTTGTTTCCATCCACCTTCACGTCTTCCACGCAGTCGAGTTTTTTTAGGCTTGAGACCATTGTTTTTGTTACTTCTTCCAGTTCTGCTTCTATGACCCATTGTTGGGTAAAGGTTTCCAACACCTGTGCTATTCGGCCGTCGAAGACCATCCTGCCTTTGTTGATCATTCCTACGTGGGTGCAGATTCGTTGAACTTCGTCTAGGAGGTGAGATGAAATGAAGACGGTTTTGCCTTGTTTTGATAGGGTTGTGAAGAGGTTTCTGAAGTGGGCTGTGGCTTCTGGGTCCATACCGATCGTAGGTTCGTCCATGATGAGAACCACGGGATCGTTGATGAGGGCTAAGGCTATGGAGAGCCTCTGAACCATCCCTTTACTATAATTTCCAATTCTTTTGTCTCCCCATTCTTTTAAGCCAACGAGGTCAAGGAGTTGTTTAATTCTCTCCTTCCTAGCCTGCGTAGCCAACCCAAATATCTTTCCCATAAAATCTAGAAGCTGCTCTCCGGTGAAGAAGGTTTGCAGGGTTGGCAACTCCGGGGCGTATCCTAGGCTTTGAAGCGCTTGAACAGGGTCTTTGGTTGGGTTGATGCCGGTTATTTGAACTTCACCTTGGTCTGGCTTCAGGAGACCAAGCATGGTTCTTATGGTTGTGGTTTTTCCTGCTCCGTTTGGGCCTAGATAGCCGTAGACCCATCCTTTTTCTACTGCTAAGGAGACCGAGTCTAGAGCTTTGAAGTCTCCGTAGAATTTTGTGAGGTTTGAAACAGTTATTACTGATTGGGAAGACAAGGCGTTCACCGGTTGCGATAATTTTGGTTGGGTTCTTAATAAACTTTGACAATAGGAGCCTTGCGCTTTGGCAGGTTTGTGGCAGTTTTTTGGGCCTTCAGCATAACTTTTTCCTCCTCTAGGGTTTTGACGTTCTTGTTTTCCATGAGTAATTTTCCGTCTACGATGACCGTGTCTACGTCATCTCCATGCGCAGAATAAACTATGTTGGCGTAGAAGTCATGGATGGGTGTCAAGTGAGGCTTTTTGAAGTCTAAGAGGATAACGTCTGCTTTCTTTCCAACTTCCAGTGATCCCACAGTTTTTTCCAAGCCTAGAGCTTTGGCGCCGCCTATTGTAGCCATTTTTTGAACCGTCTGAGCCGGCAAGACAGTTGGGTTTCTATAGTATTGCTTCTGCAGAAGAGCCGCAACCTTCATAGATTGAAACATGTCTAAGTTGTTGTTGCTGGCTGGTCCATCTGTCCCTATCCCAACGGTTACGCCTAGGTCCAAGAGGTCTTTGATTTTCGCTGTGCCTTGGGCAAGTTTCATGTTAGCAACTGGATTGTACGAAACCTTAACGTTGTGTTTGGCTAGGAGCTGCATTTCTTTTTCGGTTAGGTGAATGCAGTGGGCAGCTAAGACATCTGAACCCAAGAAACCTATTTTTTCTAAGAGCTCAACTTCTGTGAGACCGTGTTTCTGTTTTATCTGGCTAACATTTTCTTCTGATTCTGCTAGGTGGATATGGATGCCAACCTTTAGGTCCGAAGCTTTTTGTCGCACTCTAGCTAGCAGGTCTAAGCTGCAAGTGCAGACGGTGTGGGGACCCAGCTGAACCGTGACCTTTCCATCCGCGTAGCCCTTGTATTTTCGGGCGAAGTTTATGCTGTCCTGTAGCATTTTTTCTCCTCTGCGAGAAACGCCTGCTTCTAGAATCCCTTGGGCTAGAACGGCCCGCAGGCCAGCTTTCTCAACTGCCTTTGCCACCTGGTCTTCGTGGAAGTACATGTCTGCGAAGGTTGTGGTTCCGCTCTTTATCATTTCTAGGCAACCCAGTAAGGCGCCATCATAGACATCTTCTGGCTTCAGTTTTGCTTCTAAAGGCCAAATTGTTTCCTTCAACCAATTTTCTAACGGTTGGTCTTCAGCGATTCCACGGAAAAGAGTCATGGCTAAGTGGGTGTGACAGTTGATTAGGCCGGGCATAGCTACCTTTCCATGACCGTCTATAGTTTTTTCAGCCATTAATCTTGGAGCTTTAGACTTTTGCCCAAGGTAGATTATCTTATCGTTTTTTGTGGCGATTACACCTTCTCTTACGACTTCTCCACCGACCATTGGAAGGATGATACAGTTGCGGATTAGGATGTCAGCTTCTTTCAAGCGGATCACCAGTTAATTTGAGGTACAAGAAGAAGCTTTGAAGATAGATATAAAAGGACATACGATTTATCCAATTATCTTTCCTCTTACGGATAGGTATCGGAGATAACGAAGCCTTCAATCTAGCTTGCTTGGCAACAGGTCTCAAACGTTCTTTTCTTTTGGCACTTGAAAAACCGCTCTCTTTCTAGAATCGTATGTTCCGCTGGTGCACGTTATGTTAAAAAGAGACACGTCTAGGGAAATAGAGAAACAAAATAGGGGCTTTGAGGGTCTGTTTGCTTTCTCGGGTGATCTAATACTTGTAGAAACCCTTCCCAGTCTTGCTTCCTAACTCGCCTTTCTTCACCATTTTCTCCAACAGTGGACTAGGCTTGTAGAATGATCCATACTTCTTCTCGAATTCCTTCAGCTTCGAAACCACGAAATCTATGCCTATACTGTCTGCCAATTCTAGTATGCCTATCGGTGCATTGAAGCCTAGCTTTATTGATTTGTCGATGTCCTCTGTAGTAGCCACGTCTTCCCTCAGCAGCTCTGCGGCAACGTTAATGTTTACGTAATTTGAGGTCATGGCGTCAAATTTCTCGGCTTTTTCCAAAGGTAGGTCGAGTGGTACCCATCTTTTCTCAGGATATGTGTAGAAGCCTTTTCCTGTTTTTACTCCTAGTTCTCCTTTCTCAATTTTCTCTTTTAAGAGCGGGCACATATTGTATCCTGGCCATCTCTCGTCCATGAATTTCGCCACGCTGCCTCCGACGTCTATACCCACGAAGTCCATCAGCCCAAACATTCCCATAGGCATTCCAGCTTTATGTATTGTTGCAGCGTCCACTTCTTCGACTGTGTACTCTCCATTATACACCATCCAAGCAACGAGGTTTGACCCTGCGGTTGTTATCCTGTTAGCTATGAAACCTGGAATATCTTTCTTGCAGAGAACAACTTCTTTCCCAAATCTCTTCCCAAGTTCAATAGTAGTATTTAGCGTTTCATCGCTCGTTTTGCCACCTCTGATCACTTCGCACAAGCGCATCATTTGCGGAGGGCTGAAGAAGTGCATGCCGACAACTTTTTCAGGCCTATTGGTAGCAACAGCGATTTCGGTTATTGGCAAAGCGCTGGTGTTCGTGGCTAAAATCGCATGCGAAGGTGCATATCCGTCTATTTCCTTGAACACTTGCTGTTTTAGTTTTAGCTTTTCGGGAATAGCTTCTATTACGAAATCCACATCCTTTGTGGCTTCCTTGAGTGAAACTGTTGTCTTGATCCGCTCCAAAGCTTTCTTGGCATCTTCATCTGATATTCGACCTTTCTGCGCGAATTTGCCTAGGCTCCATTCTATTTTTTCCATACCGCTGCTGAGAAACTTCTCGTCTATATCCCTCATGTTCACTTCAAAACCAGCAGTAGCCGCTACTTGCGTTATTCCATGTCCCATTAGACCAGCACCGAGAACCGCAATTTTTTTGATCTCCATTTCATTATCTCCTCCTACAATCTATTTTTGACATGAGAGGCAAAAGTATAGAGGCTCATACACAAAAATCTTTCCCATCTGCCTCCAGTGTTTTCTATGCAGTTGAGGAAAGTAAGCTAAACTATAAGGCAAAAATTAAAGTTCTTCCAACACACAAAACAATCTGCCAGAAAAGACCACTTAATTTGGGAGATGAAAAATGGATTTAACGTTTCTGGTCGATAATGCGCCCTATATTTTGATCTTAGGGGGAGCCATTGCAATTTCTTGGTTGCTGGAAAGATTGGTGAAGCCTGTGCCGGTCGTAGGGGAACCCACGAGCTGGTTGATGAAGATTATATCCCTTTTCGGGTTTTTTGTTGGAATTCTTTTGATAGTCACAGCTGCGGTTGCCTGGTCCATGGAAGTGCCTCAGATTGACACCGGTACCCAATATTTATTGATTGTCGCAGGGCTAGCGTTGTTTTTGAAGCCGTTGAAAGATATTCCTTGGGCGGCTTTGCTAGGTTTGATTGTGGGCGGCTTGTGCGCTGGGTTTGTCTTCTTATTCTATCCCTTGCCAGAAACGGTTTACGGCATCTCGTCTACTTGGATCTACCTACTAATCTTCTTTATTCCAGCGTTGTTTGTTTACATGGTCTTCAAGTTTATAGAAGATGTGTTGAGGCTTATCGGAAGTATTCTAACCTTTAAGCCTGTAACGCTCGTTCTAGGGCTAGTATGCATTGCTCAAGGCATTCTTTTGCTCCTTAACACAAGCTTATTCACAACGTTGTTTCCTTGAGCGATTCGAAAAGAAGCGAAGCGCACGCACATTTGAATTTACAGCTAGAACATCACAATGGTTCTTTCGCCTAGACACGATGTAGCCCTCGTTTTTCGAAAGCTTCGGATCTGCGATCTTTCAATTCCGTACCGCTCATCCTGTAACCTCAAGACTACTAGCCACATAGGAATAATCTATGCAGTCTCCCACTCGTAGCATTTCAGTTCACCAACTGGTTCCCTAACGAACGGCTTCTGACAGAAGAAAGAATTTAAAAGAGTGGGCTTTGGTATACTTTCTGCCATAGAACAATATAGCTCCTTTGACACATCTGGGACAAAAAGATGAAACAGGAAAACATCTTCAAAGCCATTACGTCCGCGATAGCCTATCTTGAAGACTCCATGGAGGCACTTGTAAAAAAGGATGAAAAGAAAGTTGCGCACTTTGCCTGGCGAGCAGCATCTGACTTGGAATATGCACTTTTTCTTTTTTCTCTTATGCATCAAGATGAAACCGAAAGTCCCTCATGGAAACTTAATCCCAAGTCAAAACAACTCGAAATCGAACCCTTGTTAATCTCTGCACAAGACCTACTTAAAGAAGCAAAAAACCGCTTCGAGGCAGACGAGCTTCATGAAGCCCACAAGAAAACATGGATAGCACGAGGTCAACTTTTGAAGGTTCATGATCTCCTTGAAAAGAAACTAAAAAAAGACGAGAAGACCTCTTCCTAGCCTATTGGGCTTGAGTTGTTGCCGCTATTGGCCTTGGCTCAAAATAAGGACAGTACACAATGTCATCCACGTATTCTTCCAGTCGGCAACAATAAACTTTGGACGAACAAACAGCCTGCTCACAGGCGGTGCATCCATTAGGCACCGAAGTCTTTCGCCGCAATATTCGCAATTTTCAACAGACCCTAACGTGAGTTTGTTACAATAAATATTAACCAGAATTTTTGATAAATGTTATGAAGAGAAAATCCATATTCAAAATAACATTTAAGGTAACGTTATTCTTTTCTTTCCTTTATTATGAAAACGTTTTCTTTGCCAGAGATGACGCGAAACTCTTCCTTTAACTCTGCTTTGTGCAGAAATTTTCGAAGAAGCACTCGTAGATATGATCTTGAAGGACCTTTCTTTCCTTCTTCATACTTCAAAGTGACATCGTCGCTTGTGACGTCCACCGTGGCATCTGCTCTACCTTCTAGAAATTCTGCTAAATCCTTCACGTTTTCTTCGTCTTTGCCGCGAAGTTCGGAGATTTTAATCACTATGGTTGACATCTTCACCTAGCCTCCTAGAGTTGACTTACACTTTCATAATTGACTTTTACCCTCTTTTCTTCTATTCACGATCTCTAACTTGCCTAGTCCTGTTCCGATCAGCGTCACTGGTGCCTCAACTTATTTTTCAGCCTTCTCGATGAAAGCTTCTGCTTCTTTTGAAAGTTCTTCGTAAGATTTAACTTCTTTGCATTCTGGGAACATCACGTCGATTTTGGTTAAGGCAGCTTGTGTGGCTCCGTTTAACATGATCGCCCTCCTCGCCAACTCATAATTAAACGGCGCTATCCTCCTCCCTCTTCTGTTTACAGTGGCTAATAGATTAGAGCTTTGATTCTCTCAGGTCTATAATTTCACGAGTTGCTGGTCCTGTTGAGATCAATGTAACTGGAACCTTAAGCTTCGTCTCGATATTCGAGATGAAATCCCTGGCTTGGACACCCAACTCATCATAACTTTTGACACCACGGCACTCTGGATAGAGTTTATCTATGCACGTTAGCGCGATCTGGGTTGCGCTGTTCATCCTCAGAACTCTTTTTGCTGTTTCAAAGTCGAAGTGCCCAACCCTCCTTATTCCACCTGGTTTCTCGTATACGATGGCCGTCTCAGCTTCCTCTAAGCCGAGTTGCTTAATCTCCTCAGACGAGTACTCGTTTGCTAACGGCCCTGGGCTGGCTCTTGTTACGAAGGATTTGAAGGCAACGACGACTTCGTTGATCTTCAACGGACCTATTCCCACATCGGCAGCAAGGGTGCTGGCTGTCGTATCCTTCGATGTTACATATGGGTATGTGCCATGGAACAACGATAAACCCCAGCCTTGTGACCCTTCAATCAGGACGCTTCCGCCCCTGTCCAAGACATCGTTTAACTCGTCTGAGACATTTGTTAGGAATGGCTTAAGTTCGTCGATCTCCTCTGCGATCTTAAGAATTCTATTCGCTCTGTCCGCATTAGCTGGCCCGCAACCCATCCCCATGGTTTTCAACTTGCGGGTACAGTACTCGGATGAATGTTCAGCTTTTATGTGCCTCTTTTCGATTATGCCGCATTGTCTGTCGATCCAAATTCTGCCCCGCGTTTTTGTCTTCTCAACTTCTTTAAGGAATATTTCAGGGTTGACCAGTACTCCCGGTCCAATGAATAGGTTTGTGGTTTCACATACAAATGCGCAGGTGATTTGCCTGAGATCATGCCTTTTTCCTTCAAAGGTGAAGCCATGCTCCGCGTTTGGTCCAACCCCTGCCCTAGCGGCGGCATCCGGTTTGTCAGCAACACTCAAGTAAGAGACAACCTTCCCTTTTCCCTCGTCACCCCAGAAACCGCCACAAAGTATCGTGCATGACATAATGTATCCCACGGTCCTTTCAACGTGACGCGTTTCTACTCTTAAATTTTGTCGTTATAGCAGCGTCAAAATTGTCAAGGTGCCAGATCGCCCGTCTAGGTCTTGTCATAGCCTTTAGGATGTGAGGGCTTTCGAGGATTTCCATTCGACTGAAACCTTTTTGGAAGGCCAGAAGCGTACTCTTTAACTCCCTTACTCCGTTCTTCTTTTTTAAAACAGTTTGAACAGCTCACTCAAGCGCGGTTTTCCCTCTTGGTCCGCCTCTGAGTGAAGACACACAAAACATTTCCCGGCTCAATCCTTTCTAAACTCCTCTCTCCTATCAACGATTTCCAACGCGTCTGGGCCTGTTCCGATCAGCGTCACTGGCAGTTTGATTTCCCTCTCGACCTTTTCGATGAAATCTCTTGCTTTTTGCGAGAGACCTTCGTAAGACTTGACCCCCTTACACTCTGGGAACATCACGTCGATTTTGGTTAAGGCAGCTTGTGTGGCTCCGTTGAGCATGACTGCCCTCCTTGCAAGCTCGTAGCTAAACGGCGCAGCCCTCCTCCTCCTTCCGGTTACGGTGGCAATCTCAGCCCAACCCCTCTTCTCAGCTTCCTCCCACGACAATTCGTTTGGGAGCGGACCTGCCCCAACTCGTGTCGTATACGATTTAAATACAATGATAACATCACTAACTTTTGTAGGTCCAACCCCAACATCCGAGCACGCAGCTGAGGCTGTCACGTCCTTTGAGGTGCAGTAAGGATAGGTTCCATGATAGAGGGAAAGATAGGTTCCCTGGGTTCCTTCGATCAAAACATTCTTTCCCTCATCAATCGCTACATTTACCTCGAGAGGAACATCTGTTAGAAACTTCTCAAGCTCAGGCACATCACGCGCAAGCTTGACCATCCGCAACGCTCTTTCAGCGTTGCATGGTCCGGTACCCGAACCTGTTGTTTTTATCTTTTCGGCGAGATACCCAGCCTTATCGGCTTCAATGTGCCTAGATTCAATAATCGCACATTGAGGATCAACACCGACCCTGCCTTCAGACTTGGTTAACTGTATCTCTTGAAGGAGACCTTCTGGACTGATCACAACACCGGCGCCTATCAACAAGTGGCATTTATCGTAGACAAAGGCGCTCGGTAGCACCCGCATCTTATACTTTTTGCCCTCGTAGACCACAGTGTGACCTGCATTAGGACCAACACCTGCTCTCACAGCCACTGCAATTCTGTCTTTCAGTGACAAATATGAGTTGACCTTACCTTTGCCAGTGTCTCCAAAGAAGCCACAAATCACAACCGTGCAGGGCATAATTGTTTCCTCAAGGCATTTTGACGGTTATGTGCCATTATTATTAAGATTTTCGGTGATAATAGACGCAAAAATGTAAAACGTTGTCAGATCGCCCGTCGAGGTTGCTATCACCGCTCTGAAGCTCTGCTGACTCTAGCGTTCATCATCCAAAGTGAATTGACTACGCTCTAACTTAAGACTTTTTTGCCGAAAACGCTATTCTTCCAATGCCCTTGCCCTTGGAAACCCTCTTCAAAACTTTGATAGCCCCTATTTTTCCCGGTGCTTTTCAGATGCGTTCCTCCGCATGCACAAGCGCGTCGATCCTTGATCTCAACTATCCGAACGTCCTGAACCTGAGAAGGTAGAATTTTCAGGCTTTCATGAAAGTTTTCAACGTATTTTTCAGCTGCTTCTCGTTTCAGCGTGTTGACTACTGTTCTCTCTTCCTTAGCCACATCATTCGCAATTCTTTCGATTTCACGAAGTAATGACCGCAAGTTTTCTTCATGAGCAATTCAAGGAAAAATCCCATGTAGAGTGACATTGAAACATACCGCTTATATCTTGACGAGGAAAACATCGAATCAAAAATCGTTAGTTTCTATTCCAAGCGATTTGTGTCCAGGTCTCTTATTGTAAACTTTGGCTGAGAATGGATTGTCCTGAACGTTTTGGCTCCAAAAGTCTCAAATTCTTCTTCTATCGAACATAAAAAGGAAGTTGAATGGGCGGCAAACCTTGTCAATAACCATACAGCGAGCCACGATCAGCGATTTGGAAACGCTTTATCAAATTGAGAGGGAATGCTTCACCATAGAAGCATTCAGCAAGCAACATTTAACATACCTTTTAGAAAACCCTAACGCCGTAAGTTTGGTGGCGCAGATAAACAACGCAATAGCTGGGTTTATTATCGGTTTAGTCCATCGCCACGACGAAGAGATAACTGGTCGCGTCTACACCTTAGACGTTGCAGTTAAGTACCGAAGGAAAGGCATTGGGTTGAAACTTCTTGACGAAATTGAGCGAATTTTCGTCGAGAGAGGAGCCAAAATCTGCTATCTTGAAGCGCGCAAAGACAATGTGGCAGCGCTAGAACTCTACCGCATGCACGGTTACGTAGAGGTGAAAGAACTCAAAGATTATTACAAGGGAGCCCACGGAGTGCGACTCAAAAAGAAAATAGGAGCACAATAGAATAGATTGAAACAGCCAAAAATTACCTGGCTTCGTCTTGATTTGCTGAAAAACGGTAAGAAAGCCTCTCCAATAGCTTTTGTGTATTGTTTGATTAGCAAACACTAGAAGTGGAATCAACAAGATTTATATAGAGTGAATAATTAATTCATGGGCATGGCAAAGCAAAACATGATTAAGCTGCTCTACGAAATGATGAAAAATTCGAAGAGAAGCGACAGGGAAATAGCCAAAATCATAGGAGTTTCGCAGCCAACCATCACCAGAATGAGACAAAGGCTAGAAAAAACAGGGTATATCCGGGACTACACCGTCATACCAAATTTGGAAAAACTAGGATATGAAATCGCTGCTTTCACATTCGTGACCACAGGCAATTCTAATGCAGAAAGTGAAAACATGAACAAATGGATCGAATCTAACTCAAAAATCGTATTCTCAGCCTCCGGTGACGGCATAAACGGCAAAAATTCCATAATGGTATCAATACACAAAGATTTCACCGACTACGCGAAGTTTATGTCAGAGCTTAGATCAAAATGGTCTGAGAACATAAGAAACATCGATGGCTTCTTGGTGCCCCTAAAAGGTGACATACAAAAACATTTTTCTTTCAAATACCTCCAACCCATGCTGTAAGTTTCCTAAAGATTAACCCGAAAAACCCCGTCGCTATTACTGAGTACGTTGAACGCTCTCTAGCGAAAATAAGTCTTTTGTTATGTTGATTTGACTCGTAAATTTCGTGGTAATTGTTCGTCTATTTCATGTTTCCTTGGCCCAAACAACAGAGTCAAGAAGACTCCCGCTAGGAAACCTCCCACATGCGCGGTGTGAGCAACATTATCTGCCACGCCAGAAGCAACATAAGCAGTTTCAATCAAAACAGTCAAGAAGACGAAAATGATAGCCGGAACTGGTACGGGAATCAAACCGAAAAGACTAATTAGCCAGCGAAAGGGAAAAAGGATGGCAAAGGCAGCTAAAACGCCGAAAATTGCTCCAGACGCGCCTATTGTGGCAATGCTGGATGTGCTGTTTAAATAGGCGTGGAAAAGTCCTGAAAGGACGCCGCAGGCTAGGTAGAAAACTAAAAAGCGGGAACTGCCCATGGCGCGTTCACATCCATCGCCAGCTATTAAGAGAAAAAGCATATTCATGCCGAGATGAAAAATATCAGCATGCAAGAACAGGGACGTGATTAGAGTGAAGAGGTTTTTGCCTTCCATTACATGAGTGGGAATTAGACCGTAGTTGGGAATGAGGTGTTCATAATAGTAGTCAGGATCGGAGAGTTGCACACAAAACACTAAAACATTCACCGCAATGAGCAAGTATGTCACTACGGCAACTCTAGATGCCAAAGATCATCTACCTCCAAGACGTTAGGCGCTCATTACATCTAAGAAATTTAAAATGTTTTTGGTGACCTTTTAGATGAACTCAAACAAAGTATTTTATATCGAAAATCTTTGACCAATCATATCCGAAGATGAGGTTTATCTATTGATCGAAACCAATATCCACAACATACTGGTCATAGGCATAGACGTCGTTTCCTTAGCCACTTCCGCAACGAAAGCTGGCTACAAGGTTTACGCAGTAGATTACTTTGGCGATCAAGATCTTAAACGCGTGTGCCATGAAAGTCTATCCATTATTAAGCAAACCCCCAGAATAAGCTGTGGACAACTAAGCACCAATTTTAATCCAGAAGCCCTCCTTCAGTTAACAACGGGACTTCTAAAAAAGAACGTGATAGATGCCACCTTGTTGTCCACGGGTCTAGACGACTCCCCAGACGTTTTGTGTGAACTCAACGATGTGATTCCCATACTCGGAAACCATCCTCACGTTATCGAAAGAATACGTGACAAAATGGAGTTTTTCCAAGAACTTAAACGCCTGGAAATACCTCATCCAGAAACAGCAATGGCTGAGAATTTTGAAGAAGCGAGAAAAAAAGCCAAAGATATTGGTTACCCTATTTTAGTTAAACCTTCAAAGGGTTTCGGAGGAGTAGGCATAAGAAAGGTTCAGGGTCCCAAAAAATTGAAGAAAGCGTTCCAAGACGCTTCTCTCATAGATGAAAAAGTCTTAATTCAAGAGTACATCCCCGGAACACCCGCAAGCGGGTCTCTGATTTCATCTACCAACAAAACCATTACTTTAACGCTAAATGAGCAACTCCTAGGAGTAAACGAGTTTGGCCAAGAAGAACCCTTTGGCTACTGTGGAAACGTTGTTCCCCTTGTGACAACCAGATCAGTCACGAATAGATGTAAAAACATAGCTGAAAGAATCACCTCGCACTTTAGTCTCATTGGATCCAACGGTATAGATTTAGTAATCTCCAAAGAGAGCATACCCTACGTCGTTGAAGTGAACCCTCGATTTCAAGCAACCCTAGAATGCGTCGAACGAGTCCTAGGAATAAACATGGTAGAGGCTCACACGAAAACTTGTCTTCAAAGAAAACTTCCGACAATCGTAAAGAAAACCGCAGTTTTCTGCACCAGACTAGTTCTGTTTGCTCCACAGCGTTCTGTTGTGCCAGACTTGAGCGTCTTTGAAGAAGTTAGGGATATACCTATGCCAGAAGTCATCATTGAAAAGGGAGAACCAGTTTGCTCCATAGTGACAGAGGGAGCAGACAGAAATTCCTCGCTTGGAAAAGCAAGGACTATCAGTGAACCGATCTTGGAATCACTGCAACAGCGAAGATGATCCTAGGCGTGAAAAATACTTTCTTCCTTCAAGATGCCTGTCTTTCTGATAAGTTTGACTAGCGGAAGCCCAATCGTCGTTGTGACCAGGATAGAGATCGCTACCTGTACGGGCGTAACAGCAGCTCCAGCAACCCATATAAGACGTAAGACGTTCAGGTCTATGTCTTTCCATAAAATCCTGTAGGTTTGACACGGTACAAAAACGAAAATTCTGAATAGTACATCAGCCTCTAATCCAACAAAAGCACACAAGACAATAGCGTATAGTAGTTGTCTTCTCGAACCAAGTTTCCATGAACCTTTCCTAACCATCAGCGTAATAGATACCAGGAGGCTAGCATATGCCAGATAAACATCCCACATCCCCCAAATGGGAAGCTGCCAAGCAATGGGCGTAATGAAATATATTCCAAGCAACATGGTATAATACGCCAAATTCACCTTCCACTTTCCTCTAAACAAGAAACCGGAAACCATGGCGCCTATAGGGGCCCCAAAAGTAAAGAGAAACTCGTGAGCCCCCCTGAAAAATATGAAATGCCCAATCGTGACCCCAAGGAAGGTGGATAGGAACCCTGCGTAGGGACCAAGTACAATTCCAGTAAGAGGTTCAATTATGAAAATCCATGAATACCAAACACCTTCCGTAAACTGAGGTATACCCACAAAGGAATCACAAACAACGTTTAAGGAAGCGAAAACAGCAATGAGAGCTAGAAATCGAGATTTTCTCATTTTGTTACCTTCGTAATGTGGCTACCATTCAGTTTTCAGCCTTTCAATTTTTTCGCACTTTCCAGTGTCTAAAAATTCTTTGATTATTTCTGCCAAGTTTTTTCCAACTCCAGAGATTTTCTCTAGCTCATTTTCGTTATGAATATCGCGGATACTCTCTTCTAGTTCTTCAATGTTTTGTGCGGCTTTGTGATATGCCCAAGCAGCATAAGGATTCCCAGTTCTTCTTTCTTTGAAGTAGGCTATGAGTAAGAGTAGATTAGCAACTTGGAAGTTCTCTTTTAAGGGTCTTTCAAAATCTGGGGGCGGTGTATAGGTTTTGATGTTGAGCTCTTTACAAACTTCGAAGGTCTTTCTGTTTATTTCTACCACATATTCTCGGTTTGGCTCTTGCGACTCACCGTAAAGCTTTTCGTATTTCTCGATGAGTTCAGGCCAGTTTTCCTTGAGCAACTCGAACCAACGAGTCTTTTGGTTATTTCTTAGAGTCATTCCAACTCCGGGCAGAAGGTATTCTGCCCCATTTTCAGATGCTTTCCTTATCACCTCTCGGATGTTGTTGTCATCGTCCAGAAGGTATGGAATAATTGGCGTAAAGTCGACACCTGCCATTATTCCAGCTTCTCTCAGTTTCTTAACAGCTTCCAGCCTTCTTTCTGGTGGTGGAGAAAATGGTTCCAGTAATGAAAGCAGATTTTTGTCGAAGGTTGTGACGGTAAAGGAAAGGGCGCACCAAGAGTTCGTTGATATTTCAGATAGGATATCAATGTCCCTGAGCACAAGATCGGATTTTGTTCCGATGTGGACTGGAAAACCGTTGTCTTTTAGTACTTCCAGAACATTTCTCATAATCTCGTATTTTCTTTCAGCTGGTTGATAGGGGTCTGTTACTCCGCTTAAGGCAACAACGTCCTTCTCTGCTTTCTTCAATTCTTTTTCAAGTAGTTCTGGCGCATTGGTTTTCACGTATATGACCCTTGAAAAATCTTCAA
>Ga0224506_10001473_pt1 | contig 16840 bp, 14 predicted proteins | sample SF_Jan12_sed_USG_2_FD_169108 | JGI IMG/M metagenome (GOLD analysis project Ga0224506, IMG submission 169108) | Sediment microbial communities from San Francisco Bay, California, United States - SF_Jan12_sed_USGS_8_1 | ecosystem: Environmental > Aquatic > Marine > Sediment | place: USA... | reverse complement strand
AGGGGCGATTGAATTCGTCGATAATAACCGAATCAAGTTGACCAAACTCAATATTGAATTTGATTTGTCTGTAGAACCTTCTGAGCTAGGCATAGGACAGTATATCGAAATTGATGGGTTATTTGATGTTGATATTCAAAGTTTTAGTGTTGTTGATTGGGAAGTAGACGATTAATTTGGACGGCGCAGCTATGCACTGCGCCGTTTGTTATAAATAGGCTTGTTGTTTTTAGCACGAAAGACAATTTCATTGCCATCGAAAAGAAATAGACGCTTGGGGTTCAAAACATTGACGGCGATTGTGCTACTGGTTTTCTCCATGAGAACACCGTCAAGACTTTTAAATTTTTCATATAAGCCAAGTTCGCGGAATTGCGCTTTATCGAAATTCATTATTATTATCACTCTAAATCGATAGACTCAATCTATTATAGTTGAACCAACTTAGCTTAGGCTTATTGTGATTTATATGGAGTCTAAGATTTTGCGCTTATTGCATTATGACCATGTGACTTTGCTTTGTGTAGATTCGAGTCGACAGCACGAAGCAAGTGTATGATGTCGCTGCTTTGGTTCACTTGGGTAATACCTTGACTAATAGTCACATTGATGGCGCGAAAATTTACAATGACGGGCGCTTCTGTTACAAGCATGCGTATGGTTTTCGCGACTTGTTTGGCTTGCTCAATATTGGTTTTCGGTAGGACAAACAAAAATACGGTACCCCCGTAACGTCCACAATGGTGTTCATCGCCAACTGCAATTCGAAGTTTTTGTGCGACTTCTTTAATCACATGATCACCCACCAAATAGCTGAACTGGTCGTTAATACGATCCATGTTATCCAAGTCGGCCATGATGATGGATAATTCTTCGTTCGCTTCAATAGAACGTTTTTCGCATTCATGTCTTAACACATCGATTATGTGTGCACGATTGGCTACTCCAGTGAGTGGATCAATTTCCGCCAGCCGACGAAGTCGTTTTTGCTTTTTCTTCAAATCGGCAATCGAAGTTTCTAGATTGTTTATGTCCGTAATATGGTAACTATCGATTGCAATCGACATATCCAGGGCAATGATCTTATTCAAAAACAACTGCATTTGTTCGGTTGTAAACTCGTTTAGTTCAGTTGGAATGTGTTCAACAATTAGTTGATGCAGCTTGCGGAAAGCACATTGATACAAGCTAAGTGGCAAACCAATTCGCTGATGAGCAACACCTATTTTTAGCCGGGATTCGAAATATTCGTAATTTTGAAAACCTTCACCGAGTGACAAAAGGTAGTGCGTTTGAGTTTTTTTAAGGGCTTGAATTTGCTCTTGACCGAGAATAAAGCGCGCATATTCCTGGCTGCGAAACAAATAAGTATAGAATTCTTCGACAATATGATTAACACTCGGATGAATAACGTATTTTTGTAATTGCTCGACGTGACGCACGTCATCAATCGTCAATTCAAGTAATTTAAGACGTTCCTTAATCGCTTTGGCATCAAATCCATAGCTTTCCACATAGAGTCGGCTGCTACGCAATGTCATTTTTATATCCAGAAGTTCCCTATGTCATAGAGTCGGATTCTTTAGGACTGGCTTTAGCCTTGCTTGAGTGTTGATTAAATTAAGAAGAATGTCTATGGTTTATAAAGTGTTATTGTGTAAATGCCGATACGGCTTGGCTTAATCGGTTCAATAATTAATAGAGTATTAGTGGTACATATGGATAATGCAGACGTTTTATTTGAAGCTTACAAAGAATCGTATATACAAGCGAGAAAGACTTATCGCTTTACTTTACTAGTTGCTATTTTTTCGTTGCTAGTTATTGTTTTGGTATTACGCGACTCCATGTTGCTTAAGACGGCTGAGCCAAAAATGGCAACATTCAAAGTGCAAATTGAAAATCTTGAGACTGAGTTGCTTGACTTGAATCAAGTTAATTTCAATGCACCAAAGTCGTTTAAAAATGCAAAAGTAAAATATGAAGCCTCGTTAATCAAGATCGAGGAGTGGCCAAATAACTTGCCTGCACGAAAAAAAATGAAAAAAAAATATGAGGCCTATTTAAGTGAATATTCGGGTGACCATGAACAAGTCATGAAACGCTTACGTATTGACGGTGAGCCGGGCATCGAATTATTTGAAAAGCTACGAGATCTTATCCTCCAGTCTGAAAAACTAAAACAAAAATTTAGCCAAGTGAAAAAAAATATGGAACGGGATAAAGAGAAGTTTAAGGCTGAACAAGCAAAGCAACGGGTGACGCTCGAAACCAAAATCCGTCGCACAGCAGCAGATATGGATACGTTACAGGAAGATATTCGAAGAATTGAACAAGATCGAACCCGTTTGCCTTGGCTTGGTCTGCGAGTCGACCCTAAAGATATAATGCCATTTGTACCAATATTTCTATTGATCCTATTTCATATTTTGTTTGACAAGTTTGAAGATATGATTGCGATTCTAAAAAATCCCCATTTAAAAGATTTTCGTGCGGAATTAAAAGCATTTCCAGTACCCGTATTTCTCGGTCGCCGCAGTTGGTATGCATTATTTAGCATAGTCATGATGTTTGGCCTTGTGCCTTTTGTGCAACTAATCGCAGTCATTCTCACTGTGCAACATGAAATTGGTTCACCTTCATTGGGCGATCAATCCTGGTTGTGGCTAAGCTGGATAGGTGGATGTAGTTTAGTGGTGACTTTGCTGTACCCAAGTGTCTTATTCCTACGCCATCGAAATGAAGTGCTGGCATATCGCTAGTGTGATCGATCTAACCTGCAATTGCTTGAATACACGCATCGTTATTAAAACGCGGATTGCCTATTTTGGGATCGACTCGGTGCCATTTTAATCCTGCTTGAGCATGAAGTAATGCATCGCATTGTTTGCTATCTTGCTGGTGCACGTCCAGCCATTGTGGTGCTTGCTGTGTTGTTAGTACGACAGGCATTCGTGGATGAATAAACTGAATATCTTGGCTTGCTGCTGTAGTAATAATCGTCGCACTTTCAATACTCATTCCATCATGTTGCCACAACTCCCACAAGCCAGCGAGAAGCAAGGGCTGTTGGTCGGAGTGATAAATGAAATAGGGTTGCTTCTTTTTGTTTTCTGTATGCCATTCATAGTATCCGTCTGCAGGAATGATACAACGTCGGTATTTGTAGGCAGCTTTAAATGAAGCTTTCTCCTTCAAGGTTTCTGCACGAGCATTAAAGGTTTTGAAGCTTGTTTTAATATCTTTGGCCCAAGTCGGTATCAAGCCCCAGCGCATGAGTCCTAAATGATTGCTTCCATCCGCTAGTTGGCGCACGCAGGCAATCGCTGTGCTGGGTGCAATATTAAAATTTGTTTGGCTGTCGAGTTGATTGGCAATATCAATAATCAAACGAACTTTTTCAATTGCAGTAGCCTGCACAAAACGTCCACACACAATAAGCCTCCAAAAAAAGTGAATCAATTCCACGGACATCAAAACGAATAGCAAAACATGCTTACATTTCATTGACCCTGTAATTATGGCGGATTATACTTTCACACTGAACTTATGGTTTAAGCTTTAAGTATTTCGGGTCGCTAAGTGAAAATTAGTCCACCCTGGATTAGATGCATTATGGCACAATTAGAACCACGAATCATTCAAGTTGCCGATCTTAGTCACTGGTTGAGTACCGCACTACAGTTGATTTTAAGACGTGGGTTCGCTTTCCTATGTTTAATACTCGGGTTTTATTTTGCCATTTATGCGGGGGTGGCTCCCATTGCAAATTTCGCCCATGAAATGCCCGCTATTGTCAGTGTCAGTTTGTTATTTGTATATACCGCAATTATATTTGTGGCGTTTTTTGCATTTATGATTATACAAAGTTATTTAAGTGATCACTCTTTGCGTTCAGGTTGGACACAAATTGTGGTTGCAGTATTGCAAATTCAAAAACCAATTTTACGCCTATCTATATTATCTTTATTCATCGGTTCTTTTTTTTGGGTAGTGGCATTGACTATGAATATCGATAAATCCGTTCTCACCAGTTGTGAAAAAATAGTGAGTCGACTAATTGAAGAAAAAAACCTATTTTTAATGTTTGAACTGGATTTGTCCGCTGGGTTTTTATATTTTTTCTTTCTTGCACAATTTGCCTTACGTACTTTTTTTGCATTGCCACTCATGTTATTTCATGAAGCGGATTATGCAATCGCACAAGAACTTAGTCAGCGTGCAATTTATATTAATATCAAACCTATGAGCGTAGTATTGTTTAGCTGGGCTTTATTACTGATGTTTACCATGCTGAAAGCCAGCATATTTGCGCCCCTCCTATTATTAGTCTTTGCTGTTTATTGTTATGTGGCTTATCGGGATATATTTTTAGGCCAAGCAGAAAATGCGGCAGTCAAGTCAGTGCAAAAAGTTAGTTTCCATTCAGCCTAGCGCTGATTTCATTAGTAGATGTATTCTAAAAATTTCTATTAGTCATTCACAAACCTGGAAAATATTTCAACAATCTTTATTTATTACTGCTACAGATTTTCATTTAAACGACCGATAAACATTCGGTAACCCAATGTATTTCGAAATAGTCTAAAACTGTAATAAGTGCTGATGCAACATAAAATAAAAGAATTCATAACACAGCAGGAACAAAGTTTCCTCGGGCAAATGCTCTTGTCTATGCCCGGATATGTTTTTATTTATAATGAAAACAGTCAAATCGTTTACATGAATCAGTCTTTGAATAGCATTGTTGAACAAACCGATGGAAAATATGAGAATGTTTCCTTTGAAGAAATATTTGGTAGCGAAAATAAATCAGCAATTCGTCAATGTGTCAATGCTTTGAAACACACGGATAGTGATTTATTAGAGTTGCGTTTTTCCAATGAAATGCGACACGCCATTTTGCAATTTTCAGTGAATCAACAGCATATTAACGGCATGGACTTGTATGTGGGTGTGGGCCACGATTTGAGTGAGCATCGTTGGCACAGTGTTGAGTTGGAAAAACGAGTCGCCGAACTAGGTGAGGAATTAAAAACCAAAACACGTGATTTAACTATAGCAAATGATCGAGCCCGAGCGGCCAGCCGTGCAAAAAGCGGTTTTCTCGCGAATATGAGTCATGAATTACGCACGCCGCTTAACGCAGTCATAGGATATGCGGAAATATTACAAGAAGATATCGAAGAATTATCACCGGATGAATGTCGCAATGATTTGGAAAAAATTCTAATCTCCGGTAAACATTTATTGTCCATGATTAATGATATTCTCGATTTATCCAAAATCGAAGCTGGTCGTATGGGTTTAAACCTGGAATATTTCCGTATTGACCATATGATTGAGGATGTGGTTAACACCATTCAACACCTTGCAAAGAAAAATGATGTTGAACTGACCGTAGAACTCAATGACAACTATAGTGTCATGCTCGCAGATTTAACCAAAGTCCGACAAATTTTGTTTAACTTACTTAGCAATGCGATCAAGTTCTCTGATCACGGTGAGGTTCAATTAGAATGCCATGTCAGTGGTAGTGATGATAGTGAAATCGTTGTTTTCGAAGTCAGTGATAATGGCATTGGCATGACTGAAGAGCAGATTAATAAGCTTTTTAATGAATATTTTCAGGGTGATTCCACAAAGTCACGGGAGTGGGGTGGTACTGGTTTAGGCCTAATGATTAATCAACGTTTTTGCCAAATGATGGGTGGACATATACGTGTAGAAAGTGAATTTAAAAAGGGTTCGAAGTTTATTGTTTCACTACCCACTAATACTGCAAAATTACGTTTTAAAGATTCTCCCGATGGTTATATTGTAGGACCCAAAGTCGATCCCAAGTTAGTCAGATTTGCACCCAATGACGATTATGCCAGCCGACGTCGGGCGATTAGTCGAGTTTTAGTTATTGATGATGACCCCAATGTGCGCGACTTAATGGAACGTTGCTTGAGTCGGGAAGGCTTTGATGTGATGAGTGTTGATAATGGCCGCGATGGAATTGCTGCGGTGGAGAGTTTTCAGCCCGATGTTATCACCTTGGATGTATTGATGCCGGTCATGGATGGTTGGTCAGTATTATCCGAACTAAAGGACAAGAATGTTACTGATCAAATCCCCGTGATAATGCTTTCTATGCTTGATGAATATGATATGAGTTATGCATTGGGTGCAGCGGATTATTTACTAAAACCCATTCGCCGCCACACCTTGGTTGAAACCGTATTAAAACATTTGCGAGATAAAAAACAACACACCATTCTAGTGGTAGATGATATGGAAGAAAATCGTTTTATGATAAGTCGAATCATGCGGGATCATGGTATTCTCGTGATTGAGGCTGAGAATGGTGCAGATGGATTGGTCAAACTTGCCGATAACGATATCGATTTAATTCTGCTTGACTTGGTTATGCCGGAAATGGACGGCTTCCAATTTAGTGAAAAAGCCAAAGCTCACGACGAGTTTAAAGATATTCCTATAATCGTCATTACCGCCCACGATATTTCTAGCAAAGATATGAAACGACTCAATGGAAACGTAGACCGTATTTATGAGCGTGACAATATGAGTTTTGAATCCATGTTAGTCGAAATTAATCGTATGGTGGCGCATCGTTTACGTGCCCAGGAGAACGGTGATGATAGTCTTCCAGATCTTGAGTTTGACTGAATAAGTTAACTTAAGGTGTTAGATTTAATCATTCGTTATCCAGTTTTGATTCTCTGACCTTGATCAATCAAGCCTATACTTAGCGTATTTGGAATCGAATAGGAAAAGTCATTATTGCTGGCACTGACTGACCATTGGCTTTTGCTGGAATGAATGTTGATTTCCATGCGGCATCGACTGCTGCTTTGTCGAATTCGGCTCCCGCTGATTTCACCACCGTCACTTGTTTTACATTGCCTTTGATATCAATTAGCACTTTAAGTCGAACCACTGCTTCAATGCCTTGTGCTTCCATTGCCGGAGGATAAATCGGGAAGGCGCGATGCGCATGACGTGGCAATGAAGTGAGTTTGCTGATATGGACTGGCGTAGGCAAAACCTCTTCTACGGGTTCTGCTATTGGCTCAGGTCTTTTTTCCACGACTTGCTCCGGTGGATCGATTTCACGATCCGTTAATACTGGCTCAGGTGTCGGCTCGGGTAAAGGCTCTGGTTTTGGCTGTTCTTGAGGCTTAGGCTTGACAACTTGTTTGGGTTTCGGCTTAGGTTTGGGTTTTTCCTTGGGCTTAAGCACGGGTTTGGGCTGTGGCGGTTGAGGCACTTGCCACTCACTTAATTCGACAATAATCGGTTCTGGTGGTGGTGGGACTTCACTACGCCCCAGTTTGGGCAATACGACAAATAAAAGTAGGTTGAGTACCGTGCCAATTAAAATCGCACTGGCCCAATAACCGCTTTTACGAAGTTCGTTTAAGGGCATTGGTGGCGATTCCTACTTGTTTTGCGCCGGCAGCTTTACACGCATCCATTATTTTGATTAACACTTCCGTGGTCGCGCTTTTATCAATTTGTAATAATACGGCCGTGTCGGGTGCGACGAGTAATTGTTCTTTAACAATTCGTTCTAAATCACTAAGTTCAATCGTACGATTGCGAAATGAAATCGCTCCTTCTTTCGTAACAACAAACGTGACTTTTTTGATAACCAAGGATTCGGCTTGTTTGGACTCGGGTTTCTCAATAACAATGCCACGGTTTTCTGGAAATACTGTGGTTACCATGAAAAAAATCAATAATAGAAAAACCACATCAATTAATGGTGCCATGGAAATTTCAGGCTTGCCACCATCGAGTGTTGGTAGTTTTATATTTTCTTCAACCGTGTCGGTCATGATTTACTGACCTCTTTGCTGATTTTTAATTCGCGTTTTTGCACTAGATGCATAGATTGTTCAGTTAATGACAGCATTAAACGTAAACGCCGTACTAATAAGTGGTGAGAAAAAATAACCGGGATGGCTATGATTAATCCGCTTGCCGTAGTTAACAAAGCTTGTGAAATACCATGCGCCATTTCTTGCGGGTCGCCGGTTCCGTGCAATGCGATGACTTCAAATACTTCGATCATACCGGTAACCGTTCCAAGCAAACCAAGCATTGGCAGAATGGAACCGATAATCGCGATTGTTGGCAACATGCCTTCAAAATGTGGCATTAATTGACCTAAGTGAGTATTAAATTGTTTGACCAAATCGACTTTGGTTTTTACTTCTTCCCAATGAATCGAGTGTAGAATAATGCCTAAAGGGCTGGCTTTTCGACCCCGTGGTTCGCTTGGTTGATAATTTTTATCCTGCTGCAAACCATTCAAATCCATTTCTGCATGACGCAACCAGGATTGGATTTTCAGGGTACGTTCGGTTAATAAAATCAGTGCCGCCCAAGCGGTGATGAAAATCACCCACATCACTGGACCACCTTTATCCATTAAACCTACAAAGCTATCAATAATTCCCATGCTTAGAACTCCAATTCAATGCCAACAGTAGGCAGGGGTAAACCTGAACTAATTTTCTTCGGATTATCCGTGTTTTCATAGGCTTTACCATAATCATATCCGGATACATTTTTTGATGCTGTTACATTAAATACTTCGAGATAAAAATTATATTTGAAGTGATTAAAATAAAATTCACGATCCAGACGCACATCGAGTTGATAGAATAATGGAAGGCGTGAATTATTACGACCTTCATCGTATCTTGGCACGTAATAATTTTGTAATGGCACTAAACATGAACCTTGATTATTTGGATCTGGGCTCGGACAAAATAATTGTAAATCGCGTCCAGTGACTTTCGAATACGGTTTGCCTGATGCTAAACGAAAACGCGCACCGGCGACCCATTTATTTAGCGCGCCCTTATGCCACATGGGCTGTGACCAAAGAAAATTCAAACTATGTGTTTGGTCGCCATCAAAAGGAAAGCTTTCGTTAATCAAATCGTTGGAACGTGTGGATTTTAAATAGGCGTAGCTAAACCAACCCATTTTACGATCATTGAATTTGCGTCGTAACAAAATATCAAATCCTTGTGCATGACCACTTCCTTGGTTTGCATATATTTTACTGGGGTGCGGAACCACTAAATTCCAAACCGGTTTACGATAAATTTCCGCCTTAACATTCCATAAATCGTTCAACTCACGTTCCAATCCAATGATTTGGTGATTAGATTTTTTCGGCATTAAGCTTGGGTTACCAAATTTTTCTGCCCATTCCTGGCCAGGGGGTGGTTGTAAAAAACGCCCCGTCGCAGCGGTGAAAAAGGTTTTATCATTTATTTGGTACTCGAGATTGGCACGTGGCGACCAGCCACCCATTTCGACGCCGCCGCTACCACGCATATAGCTATAACGCATTCCATAGCTTAAATTAAGTTGTTTACTGATCTGGGAACGCATTTTGACAAACGGCGATATGTATCCCGCCATGATTACAATATCATCCTCTAAAACATCTAATCCGGTTGCGGTGCTGTTGATCGGACCCAAGGCGGTTTGTGGGCGCGGTGAGCTGGCATTGACTGGAACCCGTGCGTATATGTTTTCGCTGCCGAGTGTGAGTTGATGTTTGTCGTTCAGACTCCACATCAGTTTTGGCACAACGTAAGCTTCTTGATCTTTGATGGTAATGAAAAAGGATTGATTGGTTTCTGGGTTGACACCAAAGCGCACCTCTTGTTCCATGTGGTAAGCGTTCAGAATCAATTCGGAACGTAAATCTTTGGTCCAACGTTGTTGCCAGTTTGCACCAATACCATGGTAGGCTTGACCAATACCTAAGGCGCCTGCTAGCACAGGGTCGGTTTCCTTTGATTGATTATTAAGAATTTTGAGTTCGTCACCCATGGACAAAGCCAAAATGGAAAAATTACCTTTATTCAGTTTGTAATTCCATTTTGCCGTGATGTCATAAAATTGGGGAACCTGCACAATTTCGACGGGTAATTCTTCGCCTTCTTCGACGTCATTACCAAGAATATCGTTTACCTGTTTTGGCCCCAAAATGAAATCGATATAACTACGTCGGGCGCCAAGGAAAAAACTGCTTTTGCCATCTTTCGCTCCCAATGGACCTTCTAGTGCAAACGATGATTCATAGGTGCCGATAGAATATTTGTGACGAATACGATCAGATCGTGGCGTGCGGAGTTTGGTATCGATGACGCCACCTAGCGCGTCGCCATAATCCACAGGGAAACCCCCTAGAAAAATATTAAAGTCGCTAATCGCCTGTGCGTTAATCGTTGAATGCAAACCTCCGAAGTGATAGACATACCCACCGGCCATGCCGTCAACGCGAAAAATATTATCGAAGGGATCACTACCGCGCACATACATGACACCTGTGCCTTCTGCAGCGGTGACCACTCCGGGCAAGTTTTGTATGGCCTTGAGCGGATCACCTTGTGTTCCCGGCATGCGTTTGAGTTCTTCAACGACTAAAACATGTTTTGAGGTTTTTTCTTTAACGCGTTCACCATAAACCACAAGGCCTTCGCCTTCACTCACCGTGGGCTCGATAAACAATATTAGGGCCTTGCCGTTTTTAGGGAATTTTTTTAATCGTTTTTCTAACACGTCAAAGCCAGGCGCTAGCACACGTAATGTTGTCGGCGTGTTTATATCATCAAAACTGGCTTTGCCTTGTGCATCGGTGCTGACAAATTCCTGAGATTGTAAATCAACTATACTGGCCTCGACCACAGGATCGGCAGTGCCTTTTGCACGTACAAATATTTCCAATGGAGCGGCCATGCTGACTAGGGAGTAGCCAAACAAAATTCCGAATAAGATGAAGGAGTAGAGTGCTCGAGAGTTCACTTGTAGCCAATTATGTCCGGGTTTCATGGATTTAACCTTTGAGTGCTATAAAATACGACGATAACCACTTGTTTTTGTTTGGTTCTAGCTGTTGGGCCTATTCTAATCAATTAGCCGCAACAAGTGAAATTATCTACCCTACTATTGAAACACCAGCGTTGGCTTAATTTGTTACTTTTTATAATTCCATTTCAAAGCCAAAGACAGGCAAAATAGTACTAGGTTCGGTTATGGCGATTGGATTATCGATGTATTGGTAGGTTTCACCATAGTTGTAGGCAATATAATTTTTATGCTGAGTTACATTCATTAATTCGAAGAATACGAGAATTTTAGAATGATTGAACAAGAAATATCTATCCATACGCAGGTCTAATCGAAAATAATTCGGAAAACGATCGGCATTAATTCGTGAATGATAAATGGGGTGAATGCGGAAATTACCTTCACTATCCACTACAGGCTCATGTGAACCAACAAGTTTGGTATACGGAGCGCCACTGGCTAATTTGCTATTGAACCCAAGTGTCCAACGTTTAAACCATCCAGGCATTGCTTGTGACCATACAAAATTGAGTGTGTGAGGTCGATCCCCTTTATGTGGCCAGTGTTGTTTAGTGGTTAAGTCCTGGCGAAAACTACGTGCATAGGTGTAACTAATCCAGCCAGTGTTGCGGCCACGAGGTTTGCGTTTGAGTAAGAATTCCACGCCATGGGCACGGCCTTCACCCGAACTAGCGTATAACTGTTCTGCGGTTGGTTTTTCTATTGATGGTTCGATGCCTGACAGGGGTTCAATGTCTTGGTAAAACGCCAAATCATCAAATCGTTTTTCATAAATTTCCATTTTGAAAACGGATTGTGGGCTGTCATAACTAAAGCCCAAACTTCGTTGTGTTGCTTTTTCCAGTTGTAGATCAGGATCACCATAACCTGGAATACGTTTCAATAAACTCGGGCGTTGACTATATCGTCCCCAAGACCCATAAAAGCTTGAGTATTCACCGAGCTGTAAATTGAAATGCACCCGTGGCTGATGACTAAAATGAGCTATACCATTGCTGGGCATCCAATAACTACTACGCCAACCCAATTCCAACCATGAACGGGTTTCGCCTTGAATACGCCAACTTAAAAATGGTGCCGCGTTTACTGTTTGATAATTGCCTTGGGTAATGAGCAATGTTTCCAAGGCTGGGTTATAACGCGGTTTATTGTCGGGCGGAAATACGGGCGCAGTAATATTGTAGTCAATATTCTCAGTTCGAATTTCGCCACCTAAGCGAAGACGATGACTGTTACCTGAAAATTGAAGTTCAGACTGAGCAAACGATTGTGTGCCAGGTGTTTGAATGAAAAATTGTTGCTGGGTGAGGTTGTTTCGCCCAAGTTGATAATCATCACGGGTAGGGCTGACCGAAAATTGTGTTTGTAATTTCCAATGCTTGCTAAATCGTTGTTGCCAGTTCATGCCTAAGCTTTGATAGGCGTTATTCAATCCCAGTGTGCCAACAATGTCTTGTGTACCAGCGGCATTATTCCCTAAATCCATAGCTGCTTCATCAACAGCGCTTAGAAATATCAAGCCAATTGAGCCACTTGCGTATTGATGTTTTATGTAGGTTTGCATATCGGAATAACGTGGCCAGACGGTTAGTTGGAATTGATTTTCGCTTTGGTCGATACCTAAGCTTTGCGCTAACCAATCAAAATAGCTGCGACGCATTGATACGGTATAAGCAGTGCTTTGTCGTGGATTGTGTTGCCATTTTTTTTCAGCCATGGCTGAGGCTTGTAAAAAACTCACGTCATAAGCTGAATGAAGTTTTTTGCCTTGTGGTTGACGTAATTGAATATCGATGACGCCACCAATGCTATCGCTATAATTGACCGGCGCGCCGCTGAGAAATAAGTCCATATTGTTAACTAGGGCAGGATTGATTGTCGAGGTGAGGCCAAATAAATGAAATAAATAACCCACAGGAATACCGTCGACAAAAACAATATTGTCATTAAATTCGCTACCACGAATATACATTTGGCCGCTCAAGCCAATCATGGGTGTGATGCCAGGTAAACTATTTAAGACACGTATAGGATCACCAAAACTACCGGGCGTACGGCGCAATTCGTTATAGCCAATATCGTATTTTTTAAAATCATTGCGCTGACCATAAACCACTAAACCATTGAGTTCGAATTGACGCGGTTCCAGGTAAAATTTAAGTTTGGATTTTTTAGGCTGTTGTTGAATGGTTAGGTTTAAGGTTTCAAACTCATTGCTTAGAACGCGCACCTGATCGGGCCACTGTAAGGTGTCGAAAGACACAGAACCGTCTGCATTGGTTTGTTCATGTTGTTGGTTTTCTTGCCAGATGACCGTGGCGTCGGCCACGGGCTCGCCGCTGCCTTTTTCTACAACTTCCACTTGTAGCTCTGCTTGCACGTACCAACTGATGAAAAAAATCAATAAACCGGCGCAAAGTCGGCGTTGAAAAAATAATCCCATGATTGCGGTATATTCTGTTTATTAGTATCAGGCTGAATTATGCCTGATTCGATGTGTTCAGAATAGGGAAGTGAGCTGATTTTTCACTTAATTCTATGTATTTTCGAATTTAAAATTGAGGTGCAGGGCCGAAGGGTTGTTCCAACCAATTGATTGGCGAGGTGGTGCCGAGTGCTCGGGTGGCGGCCGCAGCGCTGGAATCGGATAGATTATCATAGGATTGGTAAACAAAGTTGCTGGAACCACCCATCATGCCACCCATCATTGCGGTTTGACAGCCTTGGCATATTTGCCCGATCCAGATTGCTTGTACTTCTTCGCCAGGACGCCAACTAACCGTTCCACCAGTCGGCGCACCGGCGCCTCCACCCATCATACCACCCATGCCCCCGGCTGGAGCTGGTAAGTTTGCACTACCACTATCGGGATTACGAGTGCCTGCGGCACGACGCGATTCAAAGACCTGTCGATCTTGGCCACTGGCCACGGTCCCTGCACTGAACTGATTGGAGTTTTCCACTTCCTGGCGTATCTGTTGGTAAAAACCCGTGTCATTGCCTTTGTCATCACGATCGATTTGATGGATAAAGTGGTCATTGTAACTAATGCCCGAATAGGTGGTGGTGAAACGCTGATCGATATGGATAGCTGGGCCAGAGCCATCATTGGCCCAGCCTGTGTTCAAAATGACAGTGGAATTGAGTGCTTCGTTGCCACTAGTCGTAACATTTTGTCGAGCCGAAATGCCATTATCGGACGGGGCGTTATTTAATTGGGTAAAGGTTTCCATGCTAATGTTGCCATTTACATCATTATCCTGAACCACCAACTGCACATATGAACGTCCATTCGCATCCGTCAGCACTTGCTGGTACATACCGACGCCGGTGGCGCTTACCTGGCAGCTAAAATTAGCTGGGCAGGGCGCAAATAATTGACCATTGGCATTATTTGACCATTGATTAAAAGCGGTGGGAGGTGCGGCGGATATTGCTGCGGGCAACACTGCAAGACTGATCAAATAGATTAAGCGAAAACAAGAGGATTTCACAATACACCTAAAATTCACCGGTTACGCCTAGGTTTTCGGCCAAGGTCCGTGAATATTTAGCAAGTTTTCGCGTTAGTTTTTGAAAATTAAGGGAAAATTAAGGGGTGGAATGATTCTGCTTAACGTACTAAGCGTACGAATTGCGGGTCGCTGATGTCTTTTGAAAAGACCTGGCCAAACGTAGTTTCCACATACCAGGCTTTAATATTTGCGCCTACGCCATTAACCGGGCCATCCATGCGAAAAGGTGTGCTGGACCAGTAACCACGTTGCATCGCGCTGGGTGTATTGGGAAACACTGTGTTATTAAATGGTGGTGCGGTGCATTGCACATCTAAAATAGAAACCAGTTCTTTGATATTCGGTAGACGCCAACCACCCGAGCTATTAGCGGCTTGGAGTGCCGCTTGCCAATTTAATTTGTTGGCGGTGCCGATACAGGTTTGTTGATTAACATCCCAAGTTTGACCAATCGAACAGCGCTGCCATTCTAAGCCGGTATTTGCATGGATGGCAGAGGCAATTTGGCTATTGGTGTCATATTGAAAAGTAAAACTGCTACTAGGTGTAGACTCTAGTGTGGACTCATAATTACACAGCTGAGCCTGAGTGTTCCCACTAATGAATGCACCGGCACAAACGGCTATGAATAATAATCGGCTGCTCATTGCATGCTCCTCACTAGTCGTACCCGTGCGCCTACGGATTTGTCTTGTAAACGCGCTTCGCCCCTGGTGAAATCCACTACCCAAACCAAGTCTGGGTCGAATGCCGACGGCGTCGAGGTCCAATAAATTTTCGGTTGCGTAAGATCAATTAAAGAATCATCGGTAAAATAATTAACAATCCGCGCATTATATCGATTAGGCTCGGTCGTACCCCAATTATTCTGGTTTCCATAATCAACCAAGGATAACAGCTCATGAAGTTTAGGCAGGCGCCAGCCACCGGATTGACCGCAAAGTGCTTCACTCGCCAATTTATTATTGACCGCTTTGATGTACTCGTTGGTATTACAATTAGAGTCACCAAGATTACATTTAAACGAGGTGTCACCCAGTGCATCACCACCATCGCCGCCATTACGATTGTTCAAAGGCGAATACCAAGCATAAATATTGTCCACGGCATGCAGAGATGCTCCACTATTGACTTTAATTTCCCATAATAAATTGCTATGGGTATCGTAATTACAGCCAGCATATGCTGTTGTAAATGGCGCCACACTATCGGAATGCTGGGCATCCTGGCCTGAATAATTAGGATCGAAATTACTGCCATCGAAACAATTTTCCGTATTGTTATTGCTATCGGCGCATGCAGTTAAAAATGTGTCGGTGGTAATGCCATTGGCATCATCATCGGTGATCGATGCAGTAACAGTAATCGTCGGCGACAAAATGGCATCGCCAATAAATTCATTAATGAGGTTTATTGTGAGTTCGCGGTAGGCGCTATTCTGGCCGACATTATCATTAATTAAAAAAGGATACTCATAACTGGTTTGATTAGCAGGTATGGCAACCGGGCAGGGATTTTGATAGTCAATGCCCTGAATCATATTGTTTGTATTACTACTCACTGCACAGTCAATTTGAATGGTTTGGCTGCTGAGCATGAATTGACCTTGATTATTACGCAAACGAATCAATAAGGGTACATATCCATCACCTTCGATTACACTCAAAGTGCTGACCGTGTTACCTGAACCATCTCGGGCGTACATTTCAACCTGGGGCACGGGTTCGTCATCGATAATGTAAACAAAAAAGCCCGGATTGGCGGGGTAGTTCTCGCCAATTTTAATACGGCCACCTAAAGCATCACCAAAACGCACACTAAAGCGCTCATATTCTGGATAGGTGTGATTAGCATTTAAGCGAGCTTTATAGGGTCGTTCGTAGACAGGGTAATCATTGTTAGTATCATTATTAATAAAAATCTGAAAACTATTGAATTGGCGGCCACCTTCGTATTCAGCACCTATGAAAGTCATTCGATTTGTGGAGGCGGTTTCACCAGTGCTGCGAAAATTGATGTCCAAGTCGACGTCATCACCAAGAACAGCGCTGTCAGGTTCAATTCCGTATAATAGGCTAACATCTTTGTTTGGTTGAGGTGGAATGACCTCAACCGTGACCCGAAACGAAGCTAAGGCTTCATGCACAATTAATTGTCCATTATCGTCAATAGTAACATTGGGATCTTCAATGGAAATAACCAAATCGATGCCAGAACTGGATTTATTCTGAGTAGAAGGCGGCGCCCGGTCATGAAAACAAGCGTTTAATAGCATGGCCAATAGCGCTACTAGGCTTAAACGATATAAACCAGAAAAAATTTTTATTTTTCGGTTAGTTATAAAAAAAAGTTTTGGTGACAAGGTGTCACACCTCACATCAGCCCAGTAGTCCCCTATGAAACCAGGATTAGCTTAA
>Ga0224506_10001472_pt1 | contig 16842 bp, 11 predicted proteins | sample SF_Jan12_sed_USG_2_FD_169108 | JGI IMG/M metagenome (GOLD analysis project Ga0224506, IMG submission 169108) | Sediment microbial communities from San Francisco Bay, California, United States - SF_Jan12_sed_USGS_8_1 | ecosystem: Environmental > Aquatic > Marine > Sediment | place: USA... | reverse complement strand
TCAATGATGTCAATACATTTTGCTTTCCGGATGGACGTTCTGACTCCTCTGGTAAAAGGGAAAACAAATCAACACGAAGTTGGTTAAGTTGTGAAGGGGATAATTCTCTTCCTTCTGAAAGTTGTTTTACCCATTGCAACGTTTGTAAATACCTTCCTGGGTGCTGAATTGCAGCGTTAGAAATTTCCTTTCCGCATGCTATAAAATTATGTTTTTGGTTTTCATCAAACTGTCCCTCCGCTTTGTTTAGTCCTCTCAACACTTGCCTTGTGTATACAAAAAGATCATCATTTTTGGTCAATATCTTATTGTATTGTGAATAAATTTCATCCAAATCGCCCGACAAACGACTTTCCTCCTTAATGGGAGGTGGGTCAAACCCAATACGATGCACATATATTCTAGCATGGTTCTTTATCTCTTTAATTAATTTTAATGCTTTGTACTGATAGGGCAATGAATTTTGAGGTTCATACAGCCTCAAATACAATTCGGCATCCCACATCAAACTCATTGCGGCACGAAGCTTCCCCTTAACGGAAGTGGTCAGAAAAGTGGCAATTTCTTCTGAATTATGGTTATGTTCATAATTTTCTAATGGATCTTCCTCCTCCTCACCCTCCTCATTTAGTTGGTGGTCGCCTACTAAATTGTGCTCATTTTCGTTATCATGATCGTGTTTAAAGCCTTCTAACACATCTACTTCATTGCCTTCTTCGTCTTCGTCTTTCTCTTGCTCAAGTTCTTCTACGTCTTCTTGAATGGCTATGCCTGAATCATCTTCTTCCCCCATAAATTGTCCATATTTTAATCGCAACGATTTTTGATCAAACCCTAGTTCATTGCTAGTACTGTTAAACTCTTGTTTTCTCAGTTTTGTCTTATTTGTTAACAATTTCTCTGTATCGATAATGATTTGGCGTTGACTTCGGAAATAATCAGGCATAAGGTCAACTCCCAAATCACCTTCAAGAGAAAAGTCATAACTAGCTGTATCGACTAATACTAGGAAAAAAGTTTCACTTCTTGAAATATTGCTTTTGGGTTGTCTATTATCCCTCGCCTCTACATAAAAATAGAGCTCATCTCCTGGAGACATTCGCATACTGCTAAATGCAATGGATTTTTCAAGCAATTCCTTTTTAGCATTTTGTTGAAGCGTATTGTCAAAGCCCAATGACTCCTCCCTAAATTTCACCGACTCACCCGACCCTTTTGTTATCGTAGCAATTATACGTGCATCAAGCAGTCCAAAATCATCATTTATAAGTGTGCTGAAATCTACCTTATCCACTTCATTAAATTTAAATTCCGAGTACTGAGGTATTCCTTCTATTACTATTTCTGGAGCATTGTCTTTTACTACTTCCACTTTATGATACTCCGAGGTGTAATCATTCCCTTTCATATCAGTAAAAGACAGCTCATAAAATCCTTGTTCATGGATTTTAATACTCTTTTCAAAACTACCCTTGCTATTTTTCACTGTCACTGATTTTCCATTAGAAAATTTTAACTGCACGTTTTCAACGTCACCATTAAAACGAAAGCTCCATGTAACGACTGAGCCATCAATGACACTCACATCCCAGTTTTTCTGTATGTACTTTCTTTGATTGGTATAATATGGAGGACGAATTTCTAATTCGACCTTTTCTACTTGAATCGGGATAAAATTTTCGTGACTGTTAAGAGATGAATCGGATAGGGTCACTTTCAAAACATCTTTACTCCTTTCGTTTGTTATTTCATCTTTCGGGAAATAAAAGAATAACGAGTACAGTACAGAAATAACTAGGAATAAAAGAAAAAATAAAGCAATTCGATGCTTATGAACAAGTTTCACTTGAAGTTGAGACAATACAAGTACTACTTTTGAGTGCTGAAGCTTTTCAATGAAACTTAATTCGTCCTCATTTTGGTTCAAAAGTTGAGCGCTCTCCTCGACCTCTTTATATTGTCTATTTATAAGACGAAGTACATTCCGATCGTTGATGTCTTTTTTGAAAACCAAAAACCCAATAATAACAGTAATCGCTAAGCAAATAGGAAGAATAATCAGTAGAGGAATCACAACATCAAATTGTCGCAAAATTGCATGAGACAACATCCCTATTGATAGTGCAATAAAAAACAACTCAACAAAAACGATTCGTCTCCATCTTTGTTTTGCTCTTTTTACGATATGTTGAGTAGTTTTACTCAATTTATTGTTTCCTTTTTGCTGACACTATTCTTTCTACTATTAAGACGATAAAAAACAAAGGCCAAAGAATGCTGGACAAATTCAATTGCTTTTTGGTGATTGTTATTTCATCTGGTGTATCCGATGACCGTAATTGCCTATAATCCACACTTCTTCTATCGTATTTACTACGTTGAGTGTTAAATTGATCTTTCAAGAATAACTCTACTATCGTTTCCGGGAATGCTGAGAGTAGTGTCATAGAAGTGTATCTTGGATTCACTCGATACTCAATCAAATACTGATTAGGCAAGAATATACCATTGTTATAATACTCTTCTCCGAACAGCACTACATTTCCTTCTACTAACGGCTCTTCCTTTGAAAGCCAAAAAAACCAGTCTGCACTTTCTGCTATGTAATCAGAAGTTCGCACATAATCACCATTAATTGTACAACTACCCGAAGTAGTAATCGCCTTAAAAGCGGCATCGATATAGGCGACATCATCCTCAAATTCATCATCGTATACTACCCTGCATTTTATTATTGGTTGTTGTGAAATAGGTATCGAATCACCATCATAAATAAATTGGTTGCCGCCCCTATCAAATAGCACTTCTATTCCCCCAATTTCAACCCTCGATGTAAGGGTTGAATAGTGTCGTTTATATTTATCTATTTTAAGTACTTCACTATTGCTGTTTCCCAAAATTACCAGTACAGAATCAGTAGAAAAACGCTGTGCGCCTACAATAAATGTTTTATTATTGAGCGGTAGATATATCCATTTCACATTACGAGGGAGCATTACTTTCTTGCCTTTAAACAGGTGCAACGGATTCGAGGAATACACTACAAATTCTTCACCCGATCTGTCTCCCAACGCTTTTATTATTTGCCAATAATCTAATGGTAAAGTATCAACATACGTGTTCAAATCATGTGATTCATATTGTGCTAGGGAATCAAAAAGAGACACATATTCACCCTCATTTTTTAATTTTTGATCAATTAGTATGGTTTTGTAATCAATATTTGAATTTGACGATAAATAATAGGCGCCTGACATTATCAAACTAAGCAGAAAAATTAATAATATTCTTAACAGGAGTAACATGACTTCTGTCAATCGTAAACTACTATACGAGCTGCTTTCTGATGCGTGCAAAAAACGGACGCTTCCTACTTTTATCACCCTTCCCGATTTACGATTCCATAAATGAATAGCAATAGGGATAGAGACTCCAATCATTGCGAATAGATAATATGGCGATAAAAATAGCATCTACAACAATTGTTGTCTACGTTTTAAAAATGAAACTAATGCTTCAGAAAGTGGGTCTCCAACAGTAAAAACCTGCCACAAAACGCCCATTTCTAAGCATTTTTCCTTTATTTCTTTAAAATGACCTTCAATAGCTTCATAGTACTCCTTTTTAACCATTTTACTATTCACTTTTAGTATTTCTCCAGTTTCTAAATCTTCTAATGTCACCACTCCATTGTACGCTAATTTCAATTCATTTTTACTCATAATGTGTAAAAATACCACTTCATTAAGCTCTGTTTTTACATTCTTGACAACATTCAATATTTCACCTCTTTCTTGATACATATCAGAAACAATCACAATCAACTCTTTTTCATATGGCTGATGCAATACATCGAGTGACTGAATGCTAACAGGCCACTTGCCCTCTGCTTTTATTTCTATTAATTGATATAAAAAATTCGAATATAGTTTATGAACGGTAGAAGGATACGCAAGTGTTTTTTTATCGTTTATGGCATATAATCCCATAGCATCACCTTGATGGAAACTCAAATAGCCTAGAGAGGCAATCATTACTTTAGCAAAATCAATCTTTTGTAGCCCATCCTGTTCATGCTTCATCGAACTACTGGCATCAAGAATGAACTTTACTTTTATATTTGTTTCTTCTTCGGCTAATTTCGTGTAATACCTTTCCGACCTTCCATATAATTTCCAATCGATACGTCTCAAATCATCTCCTGGTTCGTAGCTGCGATATTGACTAAACTCCCCTCCTGTTCCCAATACGGCACTCTTATTCAACCCATGCCTATTTTCCTCTACTACAGCACGTGCAACTAACTCTAACCCTGAAATAGAGTTGATAATATCAGGTTGTAACAACTCTTGAATTTCTTTCTTCAAATTTATCGCTTTAAGTCAACAGCCACTTTTATATTTTCTGCTATAGTAGAGGTTACCTTATCGGTTGTTATGCGCTCTGCTTCCGCTCTAAAGTTAAGTAGCATCCTATGTCGTAATACAGGAAAAACAACCTTTTGTATATCTTCTTCCGTTACGGCAAACCGGTTTTGCAATAAAGCGCGCGCCTTTGCCGTCATAATCATTGATTGACCTGCTCTTGGTCCAGCCCCCCATCGTACCCATTTTTTCACATACTCCAAATCAGTAGTATCTGGTCGGGTCGATCTCACCAATTTATTCACATAACGAATCAGGTCTTCACTAATCGTAATTTCTCGAACTAAAGATTGAAGTTTAATGACCTCATCTGCACATAAAATTTGATTTACCTCTACATTATCACCCCCTGTTGTGGCTGTCAATACTTTTTCTTCCTCCTCTTCGTTAGGATACCCAATCTTAATATACAGTAAAAAACGATCTAACTGTGCCTCAGGGAGTGGAAAGGTGCCTGCTTGCTCAATTGGATTTTGAGTCGCCAATATGAAAAATGGTTTTGCCAAAGGGTAGGTATTTCCAGCATACGTTACTTCATATTCTTGCATGGCTTCCAAAAGTGCTGCTTGCGTTTTAGGAGGTGTTCTGTTGATTTCATCGGCAAGTAAAATATTAGAAAATATTGGCCCTTTATTAAACTTAAAAAATTTCTTTCCTGTATTATGGTCTTCTTCAAGCAATTCCGTTCCTAATATATCAGAAGGCATTAAATCTGGTGTAAACTGAATTCTTTTGAATTGAACATCAATCGTTTTTGCTAATATCCGTACCATTAATGTTTTTGCCAGTCCAGGCACTCCTTCCAGTAAAGCATGCCCTCCAGCTAATAGTGCAATTAAAATTTGTTCAATAGCATCATCTTGACCTATGATAATTTTGCCAATTTCACTTTTTAGTTTTGGCAATTTTTCTAACAAATCATTTATTTCTTCCTCGGTAGTAATTGTAATTCCCATAGTTTCATGAAGTAAGCGCATACATCACAATATTAACTGCAAAGCGCGTATTATCTATTTTATACCAACGTTTATTTCGGAAATCATAATCCCATTCACAACCATAATCCTTGTTACTATAAAGCACCCCTACCCTTCCATTCACCTCAATTGCTTTTAGGTAATCATGAACAATATCATCACCCCAACCATTTAGTTCCTGAGAAGTGGTAGGAGGCCCTTTTTCAAATTCAAAAAAAGAGCGATATATAGGGTGGTTGTTAGGTATTTTTTTTAATGCTTTTGCACCAAAAACCGTTTCCATTTGCTGCTCAAATGATTTGGCGAAAAGTCCATCAATATCATGATTGCAATCATCGACAAACACAAAGCCGCCATTGTTAACATACGTATCGAAATTTTCTTTTTCTTTTTTGGTGAATTGAACCAACTTATGACCACTTAGATAACAGAATGGGCAATCAAAAAGCTCATCACTAGCTAAAGGGACTATATTTTCATTCGTATCTACTTCGATCGTGGTGTATTCAATTAATGAATTTAGCACATTAGAAGGCATGCGCTGATCTGTATCCCAGTCTCCAGATTCATATTGCAACCTTGTAAAAAAGAATTTATTTGATTTCATTAAATACGATTATCCGTCTCATAAATATGAGTGTTATCTCTATAAAATTAAAATTCAATTTTATAGACGGTAAAAAAATAAGGCTATTTACACATATGCAAATAGCCTCACCATTTTCTATACATTAAAATTATACAGCATCGGACAAGCTAGTGAAATTAAAATCTCTCACTTTCATGAAAGGAATAAGATTTCCATTGACGCGTTCTTGCACTCCTAATGTTTCCAAATTATTCAACATAATAATTGGACTCTCATTAAATCTGAAATTCTTAACAGGGTGTTTTATTTTTCCATTTTCAATAAAAAAAGTACCATCACGAGTAAGACCTGTGTATAATAATGTCTGAGGATCAACCGTTCTGATATACCATAACCTAGTAACCAGTATCCCTTTCTTGGTGTCCTTAATCATATCTTCTAATGAAGCATCGCCTCCTTCCATTATCCCATTACTAGGAAATGGAACTGCCTCAACTCCTTTTTCTTTCGCCCAATACCTACTGTAAAATAGATTCTTGACAACTCCATTTTCAACCCAATTCATTTTTTTTCTTGCCTGTCCTGCACCATTCCAAGGCGAAGAAGGCACTTCAATATTCTGTGGGTCAGAATAAATGTTTACTCTTTCATCAACTATTTTCTCTCCTAACTTATTCCCCCCTCCTTCTTTCGACATAAAACTTCTCCCTTCGTCTGCCGAACGAGCGTTAAAAGCCCTAAACATATTTCCGATTAAGCCTGATGCCGCTGATGGTTCAAGAATCACTGTATATTTTCCAGGCTCAATTGCTTTCGCCTCTCTACTCATAAGTGCTTTATCAATCGCACGTTTCGAAGCTTCGCTCGCCTGCAATTTTTCAACATCATTTACATCTCTAGTAGCCCAGCCCGACCCTGTACCATCATTGGTACGCATAGTTACTGTAAAGTTAGCATTGGTTTCACGATTATACGCAAATAACCCATTGGTATTCATCATAGCACTAAAGCTAGAAGAATCATCTAGAAACCCTGCTGCTGTAACCTCCTTCGCTGCTGCGGGATTTATACTATCTTCTGCCACCTTTGTTCTAAACTCAGGTGTGATATTCGCTGTCGATTCTACAAAAGTTTTTGACTCCAAGTACTCTTGCTGCCCTAACGGTTCCATGAATTCAGGATTTTCGGGAGAAAGTTGAGCTAATTCCTCTGCTCTCTTAACGGCTCGCTCTAACGATCCATCATCAAATTCATCTACCGTAGCTGTCCCTACTTTTTTTCCAAAATTTGCTTGTACTACTAAATTTTGATTTGAACGATGACCAGCCGTAGATACAGTATTTCGTGCATATCGAATGTTTCCACTTTCACTTCCATCAAGATTCACTTCACAACTATCGCTACTAGAAAAGCTTAATGCTTTTTCCATTATTCGCTTTGCTTCATCTTTTGAATATATTGCCATTTTATCTTTTTTATAATTAAATATTTCTACCGGTATTGATTACATTAACTCCGTTAAAACGAGTTGTAGAACAACCGTGCGAAACGGCACTTACTTGTGAAGGTTGTCCTTTACCATCGAAGAATGATCCAAACATACGGTAATCATCTTTATCACAAATTTTAGCACATGAATTCCAAAATTCCTTGGTATTCGACTGATATGCTACATCATTTAACATCCCTTTTATTTCGCCATTTTCAATTTCATAAAATACTGTACCTCCAAATTGAAAATTATAACGTTGTTGGTCAATAGAATAAGAACCTCTACCAGCAATATAAATCCCTTTCTCAACATCTTTAATCATATCGTTTACCGAATACTTATCATTACCAGGCTCTAACGAAACGTTAGGCATTCGCTGAAATTGAACATCATTCCAACTCTGCGAGTAACAACACCCATGTGATTCTTTCTGATCAAGCATATGCACTTGATCACGTATAGCTTGATAATTTACTAATACACCATTGCGTACTAAGTCCCATTTCTTGCATTTCACTCCTTCATCATCATACCCTACAGCACCAAGTGACCCCACCTGTGTTTTATCAGCTACTAAATTCACTAAGTCACTACCATATTCGAAATTCTTTGATTTCCATTTATCAATTGTAGCAAAACTAGTTCCTGCATAATTTGCTTCATACCCAAGTACCCTATCCAATTCTAGTGGGTGACCAACTGATTCATGAATAGTAAGTCCTAAATGATTCGGCTCTAACACTAAATCATATTTTCCTGGCTCTACAGATTTAGCACCAAGCATTTCTTTCGCTTGTTTGGCTGCCTCTGTAGCATCTTCAACAATATCATAGCTATGTTTGTATAATTTCACTCCTCCAGGGCCGTCAATTTTTTGACTAGAATCTCCATCTAAATATTCAAACCCCATACCCATAGGAGAACTCAACGCCTGACGAGATTTAAATTTACCTTTTTCTTTATCAATGGCGGTTACGCCAAAAGTAGGCCAAATTCTATGCACATCTTGATCGATATATGATCCTTCTGTAGATGCGAAATACTTTTGCTCATTCACCATAAACAAGGCTGAATTAACAAAGTTTGCACCGTTTTCCATTGCTGCGGCATTCGCTGAAAGCAATAAATCCACTTTTTCGGATACAGGCACCTCTTTAAAATCTTTTTTTATTGGTGTTTTCCAACTTACCTCTCCATACCCTTGTTCAGGAGCTAATCTAACAGGCTCTTTCTGAATCCTAGCATTAGCTTTCGCAATGGCGATAGCTTGCTCAGTAGCTTTTTTTATCCCTTCATCACTCACATTATTGGTAGATGCAAAACCCCAAGTACCATTGGCAATCACTCTAATCCCAATCCCAAATGATTCTGTGTTTACTACATTTTGAACTTTCTCTTCTCGTGTAAACACATATTGGTTTAAATACCTTCCGATTCGCGCATCGGCATATGTTGCGCCTAGTGACTTCGCTGTATTTAAGGCAACATCGGCTAGTACTTTTTTTGCCGCTACATCAATTCCTGGAATTAGTAGCATTTCTTCGGAAATAGCATTCCCGAAAATAGGGACAGACGGGAGCATCGTTGCTCCTGCACCCATCCCTGCAATTTTAACAAAATCTCGTCTTTTCAAAATTATCCTCCTTAGTTTATGTGTAAGTTTAATTATCTCAATTATATATAGGGAATAAATTACATCTATAAAATGACATATAACACTTCTTTTATACAAGCGGTATTATATCTAAATAAAAACTGCTAAGACAACAACCACCTGAACAGCTTTAAAAGAGACAAAACTATAAATTCATCAAAAAAGGATAATCATCACAAAAAAAGTGAAGGTTGCCTAAATACAGCAAAGGACTAACAACCGTTAAGGACAAGCCATCAATCAACTTATCTTATTAGAAGCTGAGTGTCGAAAAATTTTGAGGTGTGTGTGTGTTTTAGGATTTACTCAAATAACAAAATTCTATTTTATCAAACCTTACCTTCATAATAATTATTAACTTTAGGCTAGTTATTATATTTGACTATAGTGAAGAAAATAAAAACATATTTTATTGGTGATCTACTAGGTGAGGATTCCATTTATAATTCCAAAGTAACCATCCTATTTCATGTGATCTTGTTGGGCGTCATCTTGACTTTATCTATTGGAATTATTGGTTTTCTTATGAATTCAACAGAAGTTGGTTTTCGAGCTTTAATGGCTGACGTAATAATGATTTCATTGTTATATATAATGAAATGGAGGAAATCTATCTCAATCGTAGCTCATATTCTTGTACTGACTATGTCACTTACAATTTTATCAAATATATTTATCATTTTTCAAACGGTAGACTACTCAACACTTTCCATTTTTTTTGTCTCAGGAATTTTTAGTTTTTTATTCCTTAAAGTAAGGTGGGCAATAATTTATTCTAGCATTCAACTTGCAGGTCTGCTAAGTGTTTTAATTTTCGAACTTAAAGGAATACAGTGGATTTCTTTAGAAGCAGCTCCACTCAACCCATTCGAGCAGGCCATTGCGTATATAGTAATAATGATTTTGATACTATACATTATTTGGAATCTACATTTCGCTAATGAAAGCATTGCTACCACTTTACACCTTCAAAACAAAACATTGGAAAATGTAAATGAAATGCTTAAGAAAGCAAAACATAAGGCGGAAGAAATGAATCGATTAAAGACTAACTTTTTAGCGAATATGTCGCATGAAGTTAGAGCACCAATCAACGGAATTATTGGTCTTTCAGAGCTAATTGAAATGGATCATAAAGATGCAGAATTACTTAAAATAGTGGCATTACAAAAGGAATGTAGCCACAAGCTTTTGAGTACAATCACAGGGATACTTGAACTATCAAGAAAGGAAACCGAAAATGAAGAGATTGTACTGGAAGATGTAGATATTATTGAACTCCTGCAAGGATCATTCACTCTTCTTCAACCTATTGCTATTAAAAAAAATATAAATTTTGAATTGATTACCAATGACGCTCCATTAACTTGTTTAGCGACAACCTCAATCTTATATCAAATTTTCAATAACATCATTGGAAATGCCATCAAATTCACCAATAATGGGACTGTAAATGTGAGTATTAAAAAAGAAAATCATTACGCTATTATAACGGTTGCTGATACTGGTATTGGAATAAGCCCTGAATTTCTTCCGCATATTTTCAACTCCTTTGAGCGAGAAGCTCAAAAGAAAGGCAACTATGAAGGTACAGGATTAGGTCTTACAATATCTCAAAAATACATCAAACTAATAGGAGGAGAAATTAATGTAAGCAGTAATAAAGGAAAAGGAACTGAATTTTGGATTAAAATACCACTGGTAATATCATGACGTAATGAGATTACAAACTCCACCAACTATTTTTTACCTCATTACAAAATATTTCACAACGGCCTCAATAGATAGCACACGCCAAATTCGAGAAATCCACGATCTACATTTCATTTAAATTCCAATTGTACTGATAATAATCTTGCGTATACCCACTAGGTATTGGACTGTTTCTGAATTGATTAATAAACCCCAATACTGTATCTCCATTTCCTGTAAAATCCCTTTTATACCATTTAAAAATTTCTGAAATTTTAACTAAATTATCCTTACTACTTAACTGTATAAATTTGGGGTCATTAATCGCTTTTTTGGTACGTGCATCAAGTTGCTCATTTAATATTTTAGGCTGGTAGGCAAAACTTGCCAACTCAGGGCAACTAACAGCTCCACATGCAAGAGCAAAGTGAATTCTAGGGTCTTTATAAATTAGTATTATTTTCTTTATTTCAATCTCATTTAGCGTTAAACTCTCTCCTGCCACTTTATGCTTCACACGATCAAAAAAACCACTCTGGTCCATAGGAGACTTTAACGGATAATATTTACTTATCTGATAAATTACAATCAAATTATATGCATTAAGATAAAATGCTTTTTTTGAGACTTCATCACTATCATCTAAATTCATAGCGCCAATGGTAGCATAGAGTGATTCTATTTCTGTAAAATTTCTTTTTACATCTTTATAGTTCACATTTCCATTATTTACATATTTTTTAACAAAAACATCTGTTTTATTAAAAAATGAAACAACCTCAGCTTCAACATTTCCAATTGTGAAAGCTGCAACAATAATTAATACATTAATTTTTTTCATCATCTAAATTTTGTTTAAATTATTGACATAAACGATAATTCCGCTTTGTTTGGTTACAAATTATTTATCATTGTTTAGTATTTGTCATCATCTTGACATAACATAACCGGTCAACTCCTGTATATAATCATAACATTTAACATTAAACATTAATGAAACATATTGCAATTATTGGAAATGGGATATCAGGAATTACAGCGGCTAGAAATATTCGCAAATCTAGCAATCATAAAATCACAATTATATCAGCAGAAACTGAGTATTTCTTTTCAAGAACAGCACTTATGTATATCTACATGGGGCATCTGAAGTTTGAGCACACAAAGCCTTATGAAGATCATTTTTGGAAAAAAAATAAACTAGAATTAAAAAAAGGACTTGTAAAAGATATTGACTTCACAAAAAACAGACTCTACTTTGATGGTGGTAACGTCTTAGACTATGATGAACTTATTCTTGCCACAGGATCAAAACCAAACAAGTTTGGTTGGCCTGGGCAAGACTTAACTGGCGTTCAAGGATTTTATAGTTATCAAGATTTAGAAAAAGTAGAGGCATACTCTAAAAATATTCGTCATGCAGTAATTGTTGGAGGGGGGTTGATTGGTGTAGAAATGGCGGAAATGTTTATTTCTAGAAATATTTCTGTCACTCTTCTTGTAAGAGAAAAAAGCTTTTGGAACATAGTATTGCCAGAGCAAGAATCAGCTTTAATCAATAAACACATTAGAAGTCATCATGTTGATTTAAGATTAGAAACAGAACTTAAAGAAATAACAGATGATGGTAATGGACGTGTAAAATCAATTACGACTACTACAGGAGAAGAAATTTTATGCAATTTTGTAGGGCTTACTGTTGGTGTTCACCCAAACATCAGCTTCTTAAAAAGTACTCCTATTGAAATGAATAAAGGAATTTTAGTGAATGAATATTTAGAAACAAACCTACCAAATGTATATGCCATAGGTGATTGTGCTGAACATAGGCTTCCTCCAAAAGGAAGAAAGGCAATAGAGCAAGTTTGGTATACTGGGAAAATAATGGGAGAAGTAGTCGCACAAACGATTTGTAATAATAAAACGTCTTACCGACCTGGGATATGGTTTAATTCTGCGAAATTTTTTGACATTGAGTACCAAACGTATGGATTTGTAAATGCTACTCGATCAGAAGATGAAGATGAAATATATTGGGAGCATCAAGGTGGCATGAAATGCGTTCATATTATATTTAGCAAAACTCAACACACTATAATGGGTATAAACACCTTCGGGATACGAATGCGACACGAGGTGTTTGACAAATGGTTACGTGAAACAAAGACCATTGAATTTGTCTTGAGAAATTTGAAAGAAGCTAATTTCGATCCCGAATTTTTTACTAGACATGAGGAAGAAATTATCAATGTATTCAACGCCAAATTTCCTGATAACGGTATTGTTGCTACTATGAAAAAAATTAATTAAGAAGTTTATTTACATTATGAAAATAATCAAAAATATTGGTCTTCTCATCTTTATGTTAGGGTTGTTCATTTTTACATTATCAACATTCTTAGGTGAATTCACCCCCACCAAGGATATTATTAAACAATCATTATCAGAACAGCAATATGAAAACATTGGCATTCAAGTAGAAGGTGCTTTAGGCAATAAAACATACCTATCACCTATCCCTATTTCGTCTACATTTGCAAAAATTTATAATTCAGCTAACAACGAATTAAAAGCAAAACAACAATGGGACAAAGTAATGTGGGACAGTCCGCAGGTGGCTGTTTTTCAATTAATAAAATCATCTTCTACTGGTATATACATGCACTATGAATGGCTAATATTTCTCCTCACTTTCGGTTTAAGCATTTTGGGTTCATTGATGTACATACTTCCTGATGTGATATTATTGGGTTCTCCGGGTATAAAAAATAACAAAATTTTTCAAAGTAGTGCCACCAACCGAGGGTGGATAGGGTGGGTAAGCTTTGTGTATCTTGTTCTATTTTATATCATTCTATATTTTTTTCCAGCACTATTAACCAACCAAATTTTAATCGTGAATCCGATTAGTATGGCAATAAGTGGAAATGCTTCTAGCCAATGGTTTTTGTACGGCTTCATTTATTGTACGATAATGTCAGTTATGGCTGTTCGGATGTTTATAAAATACCGACACAGCAATTATCAACTTTTACGTACTGGAACGGTACTGTTTTTTCAAATTGCATTCGCTTTTTTAATACCTGAAATTTTAATGCGATTTAATTTGCCCTACATGGATTTTAAAAATGCTTGGCCACTAGATTATGATTTTTTCTTCGAGTGGAACATTAATGGTCTTATCGCATCTGGAAATATTGGACTATTTATGTTTGTATGGGGAGTAATTTTCTCCTTATTAATCATACCTACTTTTACGTATTTTTATGGGAAGCGATGGTATTGTTCATGGGTTTGTGGCTGTGGAGGTCTTGCAGAAACACTCGGTGATCCATACCGGCAACTGTCTGATAAATCAGAAAAAGCGTGGAAAATTGAGCGATATCTTATTCATAGTGTATTAGTTTTAGCTATTATAATGACAGGTGCCACTTTATACACTTATTTCACAGGAAGCAGCCAATTCATTGGGATTTCTACTTATGACATTCAAAAAAGTTATGGATTTTTAATCGGAGCTGTTTTTTCTGGAATTATAGGTACTGGTTTTTATCCGATACTAGGGAATCGGGTTTGGTGCCGATTTGGATGCCCTCTGGCTGCATATATGGGGTTAATACAACGTTTTAAATCAAGATTTAGGATTACCACAAATGGAGGGCAATGCATCTCTTGTGGAAACTGTTCCACCTATTGCGAAATGGGTATAGATGTAAGATGGTATGCACAAAGAGGTCAAAATATTGTAAGGTCATCTTGCGTGGGGTGTGGAGTATGTTCATCCGTTTGTCCTCGTGGAGTTTTAAATTTAGAAAACAAAGAAGAAAACGGTCGTTTTGGAAAACCAACTGATTTAGACGACAATGGATTAATTATTTCAAATACTTAAACCATATAATTAATGTCATGAAAATGACTATTCGTGAAATAGTATTAACCTAAAACAAACACATAGCGTTAATATCGATACATTAAAATCGAAACTATTGTTCTTCACACCTAAATATAAAATTAAAAAAAAGAGTAACCGACTAATGGGGCTAATGTTTTCTAGCATCCATGTTTTAGTTATTTACTTTATCATCTATTCTTATTTCTCTGATATTAATAATTCAAAAACGGCTGTTCTAGAAAGACTGAAAAGTATAGCGAACACCGCTTCTTTTATGATTGACGGAAATCTTCATGAAGAAATAAGTGAGAGACATCCATTCAAAAACGATATCACAGACAACAATGACGATCTTTTATATGGTAAACTTCATAAAATTCTAGAAAAAATAAGACTAGTAAACGGGCTTAGTAGCCCTGTATACACCATGATTTTTAATAGACACAAGAACGAATTCGAATTCATAGGCACTTCAGCTATTCATCCATATTATAGGCATTCATATCAAAATTTTCCTAACAAAGTAGTAGAAAACATGAAAAGTGGAGGTACGTTAGATGTATATGACAGCGAAAATGGCAAATGGCTTTCGGCCTATGCTCCAATAAAAAATAGTAGGGGAAAAGTAATTGCACTTCTTCAGGTTGATGAAAAATTCGATGAATTTATTTCAACTGCACGAATACGACTATTAAAAAATATTGTATTAGCTCTTATCGCAATACTTCCGTTTACCTTTTTACTTTTTTCATATGTTAGAACATCGTTTAACAAAGAAGAGTTACATAAAGAAATGTTAGCGGATAGAAATGAAGAAATCAAAACTCAAAATGAGTTTATAAAGGAGAACAATATTCAACTAGCCTCAGCAAAAGTAGCTATTGAGCAAAAAAACATTGAATTAAACACTAAAGTTGAAAAACGAACAAGTGAACTTCAACAAGTAAATGAAGAGTTAAGATCATTCCTTTACCGCTCATCTCACGATATTCAAGGGCCTTTAACTACTTTAATTGGACTAAATCAGTTAGCGGTTAAAGACATCAAAGACGACAATGCGTTAGGGTACATTTATATGATCAATGACACGACTAACAAGCTATACAATACTATAAAAAGTATAAATCATGTATATGAAATAAAAAATAAAAAAATCATATCTGAACAAATTGAAATTGCACCGCTAGTGCACGATCTAGCTATTAAGTTTAAAGAAGAATTGTCGGCAAAAGGCATTAAATTTATTAGTGAATTTCAATCCAACTTAATCGCCCATGTAGATAGAGAAATCATTACAATGGTATTATCTGAGTTATTCAAAAACGGAATACAGTTTAATTCCTTATTAAATATTGACAAACCATACATTAAAATTATTGGGAATCGTACGGATAAATATATATCAATACGTTTTGAGGACAATGGAATTGGCATAACTCATGATGCACAAGGTTTAATTTTTGAAATGTTTCAAAAAGGGAATGAAAATTCTAAAGGTGTGGGACTTGGTCTTTATGCTGCTAAATCAGGAATTAAAAAAATAAGAGGATCTATTTCTCTAAATAACTCCACCAATAAAGGCACCCGCTTCGATATAAAAATACCTGCAGCTTAGTTATTTATTCCAAATTTCCCAAGAATATTCTGCTTGCAAGTGAAGCATTTCTAGCCCATTTTTAATTTCAGCTCCACGAGCTTTCCCTTTTTTCATAAACAGTGTCACTTCTGGATTATAAACCAAATCATAAAGAAAATAATCTTTTGAGAGTAAAGCGTAGTCAATCATTGGGTATTGATCAACATTAGGGAACATACCTAAAGGGGTCGTGTTTATAATAAGACGATGATGCTCAACTAACTCAGGCTTACTACTAATTTCGTCATACGTCAATCCTTTTTCCGAACTCCGTGAAACACTTAAAAAAGGAATTGACAGTTCACTCAAAGTCGTACATATCGCTTGAGATGCGCCACCTGTACCTAACACCAATGCTTGTACCTCTTTACCTTTCAACCAATTCACTAGCGAATTTTTAAAAGCTAAATAATCTGTATTGTGACCAATCAATTTTTTCTCACCAGAAGATTCTGTATTAACTTTAATAACATTTACAGCCCCTAC
>Ga0224506_10001471_pt1 | contig 16843 bp, 18 predicted proteins | sample SF_Jan12_sed_USG_2_FD_169108 | JGI IMG/M metagenome (GOLD analysis project Ga0224506, IMG submission 169108) | Sediment microbial communities from San Francisco Bay, California, United States - SF_Jan12_sed_USGS_8_1 | ecosystem: Environmental > Aquatic > Marine > Sediment | place: USA... | reverse complement strand
TTGTTTTTTGCGAGATCAGCAAGTATTTGACTGTATTTTACTTTTGATTGACCAACTGGCTGTCTTATTAGGTTTGAAATTTCACGATAATTGGTTAATTCGTTTTGCAATGTCAAGAGATCAGATTCCAGCTCCTTGATTTTAACTGTAATTCCCAGTTTGTTTTGTTGCTCAACAAGTTGACTTTGCAGTTTTGAAATTTGCTGCTTTTGAGATTCAAGTTCATAATTAAGTTGAGAAATATGTTGAGAGTCTAGCCAGATGAATAACAGCATGGATAGAGTGAAGATCGTAACAACCAAAAAAGAGAATCGGCTATCAAAGCTTAGTGGTTTTGGTTGATATTGGGGAAAATAAAAGTTTATAGACTGCATTACTTTCCCCCCCGACAGATACAACCCAATTCATAAAAACCGGCGATTGAATGAGAGTTATTATTTATATATTCAGGAATAACTGATTGGCAGGGAACATCCGTTAGTTGCTTTATCAAATTTAATAGTTTATCAGCATTTTCCTCATTGGCTTGTAGTAATAACAATTCAATGGGTCGTCGGAATAATTGGCTGACAACATAATCCAGTGTTCTTTGGGTTTCCAAAAGAAATCTTTCAGACAATTCCTCCTGTTCCTGCTCAAGGACAAATTCCTCAACCCGCTCTTGAGGAATAAAGAAATCTTTCTTATGGCGCACAAAGGCGAGTTCATTATTATAATAAAAATTGAAAACAAGCCCCTGATCATTTTCACCAACAAAGCCGATAATTTTTTGGTCATTAAAATAAGGTAATAGAGCATGGCCAATAACTAATTCCTCAATATCGATATTTTCAAGGAGTAAGGAAGTTTTATCACAAATATCAATGAGCTGCTCGATCAGATCTTTGCTAACAGTAACGGCAACAATTTGTTTGTTTTTGTTTTCAGGATGAGCCGGTTGATAATAGCTAACAAGACAAGAGTCTACAGGAATATCAATAAGATCCTTGACTTGCCACTTTAGCGCATCCATAACTTCATCGTCATTAACATCTGGCTTATCAATATTGTGAGTTTGATATAAATCATTAGCCAGTATCCATCGACAGGGATTTTTTTGAAGATGATTTTGATTGACGAATGCCATAATTTTTTGTTGAAGATCTGATATTGAAGAGTACTCAATTAGCGCTCCATGTTTTAATTCAACAGGATCACAGGTAATGTCAAAACAATGAACACGACATACACTTTCATTAATATAAAAGGTAACTAACAAAGAATTTAATTTTCTTTTAAAAACACCCATACACTAAATCTTCAAATTAAAGCAGGGGAAAGAAATGAAATGGGTCAATCCTGTCTACCCTGTCGAATGAAACCTGTTTGTAAAATCAAATAATTATTTATTTACGTCCTGCTTAAAGTGTAGTTCAGAATTAAAAAAAGGTTGAATTATTTGATTTGGTTTTAAAGAAGAGAATTTTAAGCAGGATCTTTTAACTAAATGGATAAGTCGGCTATAATGTCCCACATGTCAAATATCTTGTCATAAAGTCCAAACAGGTTTTGATAATTAAGGTCGATTTGGAGTTGTAAATACAGTTGGAGATTTTACGCGTGAAAAAAATTAGTATGTTATCAATTATTTGCACCTTTGCATTTAGTGGATATATAGCAGCAGACCATTTAGCTGGTCACAGTGTTGAAGAAAGAACCAAGCCTTCTGGTAAGGTTTATAAAGAAGGTGACGATGTTCCAGTTGCAAAGCCTGTTGTTGCAGTCAGTACAGGTGGCACTCGTTCTGGCGAAGAAATTTATAAGGCTTCTTGCGCAACTTGTCATGCAAGCGGATTGGCTGGTGCACCGGTATTGGGTGATGCTGCCGGATGGAAAGACAGAGTAGCCAATGGAAATGAAACACTTTTCCAAAATGCGATCAAAGGTTTTAATGCAATGCCGCCAATGGGTATGTGTACTGACTGTAGTGAAGATGAAATTAAGGCTACAGTAAATTATATGCTCGACAATCTGTAAAATCATATTGTTTGAGAATTGTCAGAAGCCGCTTTAAAGCGGCTTTTTGATTGAATTTTATAATTGATATTTACCAATACATCCTTATAAAGTTTATGAGGTGAGGTGAGCATTTTGAGTATTATTTTTTTCCTAAAATAGTGATTTAGGTAATACAATTTAGACATAATCGTAATTTGAGCAAAATATAGTCGGAGATCACTTGCTAATAGGGTAATTGATCACTATAATTTGCGCCGCGAAAAAGCTACTAATTGTTTTATTGGTAGCTCGATCAAACCATAGCTGAAACGGTTGTATTCTTATGGCTAACCAAATGACCACAAAAGGTCAACAACTTGCTTTTAAGATGATTTTGATTCAGGTAACCGCGGTAGCATTGGTTGCAATTATCGCTCTGATTTATGATCTTGTCGCCAGTTATTCTTTAATAATTGGCGGCTTGATTTGTGTGATACCAGCCATTTTATTTGCCTTGATGGCTTTTAAAGAAGGTGGTGCACAAAAAGCCAAAGCAGTTGTAAGAATGTTTTATGCTGCAGAGGCCATCAAGTTTATATTAACAATTGGATTGTTTATTTTAAGCTTTAAATTGATGTCAGTTAACCCTGCAATGGTAATGGCAGGATATGTTATTGCGCTGACTGCAAACTGGATATCGATAAGATTTTTTAAAAACGCTAATTATTGAAAGGTTAGTTTAAATGAGTGAAGCTGGACACGAGCTGACAAGCTCTGGTTACATAAAACACCATCTGGTTAATTTACAGGTATGCCAAACCGAAGAAGGTTGGCAATGGGATCCTGAAGTTTGTAGTGGCAAGTTCAACACAGTTCATGTTGACAGTATCGGTTTTGCTGTAGTGCTGGGTTTGATATTCAGTCTTCTTTTTCACCGAGCTGCCAAAAAAGCTACCCCTGGTGTCCCTGGAAAATTTCAGGCGTTTGTTGAATTGATTATCGAGTTTGTTAACAAAAGCGTTAAAGAAACTTTTCATGGTTCAAGTAAATTAATCGCACCTTTATCGCTAACAATATTTTGTTGGATATTTCTGATGAATTCGATGGACTGGGTACCTGTTGATCTTTTACCCTGGATTGGCACCTGGTTTGGTATAGAGTATTTAAAAGTATTACCAACGGCTGATCCCAACATTACTTTTGGTATGTCGTTGACCGTTTTTGTATTAATTATTTTTTACAGTATTAAAATCAAGGGGCCAGTCGGCTTTTTTAAAGAGTTGGCTTTCCAGCCATTTGGTAAATGGATGCTTCCTTTTAATCTTATTCTGGAAGTGGTTAGTCTGGTCGCAAGACCAGTATCATTAGCATTACGATTATTTGGTAATCTTTATGCTGGTGAGTTGTTATTCTTGCTGATTGCACTATTGTTCACAGCAGGACCTTTTGGAATTCTGGGTGGCGCTATTGCACAGTTTATCTGGGCGTGTTTCCATTTATTGGTAATACCCCTGCAAGCTTTTATATTCATGATGCTGACTATTGTTTATCTTAGTATGGCGCATGAGGATCATTAATTTAACGTTATATTTTATTATTTACACTGGAGATAAAAATGGAATCAATACTTTCATCAACCGTTTTAGGTGTGACTCTTATACTTGGTATGGGCGCACTGGGTACAGCTATCGGTTTTGGTTTGTTAGGTGGAAAGTTCTTGGAAGCTTCTGCACGTCAACCTGAGCTTGCACCAATGCTTCAAGTTAAGATGTTTCTGGTTGCTGGTCTTTTGGACGCTGTAACAATGATCGGTATCGGTATCGGTATGTGGTTTACGTTCGCGAGTCCTTATTTGGCACAATTGAACGGTTAATTAGTATTTATTATTGTTTTGATACAGGAGAAGCGGTATGAATATTAATATGACGCTCTTTTTTGAAATGATCGCTTTCGCCACATTTGTATTTTTCTGCATGAAATTTGTATGGCCTCCTTTATTGGGTGCTATAGAAGAAAGGCAGAAAAAAATAGAGGAAGGTTTGGCTGCAGCTGACAGAAGTCAAAAAGACCTTGAGTTGGCACAAAAAAATGCAGAGAAAACTATGCACGAAGCTAAAGAGAAAGCAGCTGAGCTGATTGATCAGGCTAAAAAGCGTCATGCAGAAATTGTCGATGCCGCAAAAGATGATGCCAGAGCAGAAGCTGATAAAATTAAAGCTGGTGCTCAGGCAGAAATTGAGCAAGAAGTTCATCGTGCACGTGAGGAACTTCGTAAGCAGGTATCATTGTTGGCTGTTGCTGGTGCAGAAAAGATTCTTCAAAAGAGTATCGATGCTTCAGCACATTCAGATATTCTTGATAATCTGGTTGCTGAATTGTAATTGGAGTATAAGGTAGCATCATGGCTGAATTAACAACATTAGCAAGACCTTACGCCAAAGCAGCATTTGAGCATGCCTTGCAGGCAAAGAAGTTGCCAATATGGTCAGAAATGCTGGATTTTGCAGTTCAGGTGATTGGCGATGAGTCAATGTCACAATTATTGACAAGTCCGCATTTTGGCAAAGAAGAGCAAGGTGAAGCAATGGTTCAAGTCTGTAAAGACAGATTTGAAGAAGATGGTATTAACTTTATTAAAGTTTTGGCTCAAAACGGTCGACTGTTGGCACTGCCAGAGATAGAAAGGCTTTTTAACTTTTTGAGAAGAGAATTCGAAAAAACAGTTAAAGCCTCTGTAACTTCAGCGTCAGAGTTGAATGACAAGCAGATCAAACAGCTTAAAGAAAAGCTTGCTGCCAAATTAGGTAGAGAAGTTGAAATCAGTGTTGAAGTTGATGCTGATTTGTTGGGTGGCTTGGTTATTCAGGCAGAAGATTTGGTCATTGATGGCTCGGTTCGCGGTAGGCTAACCAAGTTATCTGATACTTTAAACATATAGATTTTTGAATTAAAAAGGAACAGAGCATGAGTATGCAACTGAATCCATCAGAAATAAGCGAACTGATCAGACAGCGTATTAATAATTTTGAGGTTGTCTCCGAAGCGCGAAATGAAGGTACTATCGTTAGTGTTTCTGACGGTATATTGAAAATACATGGTCTTGCAGAAGTTATGCAAGGTGAGATGATTGAACTTCCTGGCGGAAAGTACGGTCTGGCATTGAATCTTGAAAGAGATTCTGTCGGAGCAGTTGTACTGGGTGATTATTCTGACATTGTTGAAGGTCAGAAAGCAAAATGTACAGGTCGTATTCTTGAGGTACCAACTGGCGACTGTATGTTAGGTCGTGTTGTTGATGCGTTAGGTAACCCGATTGATGGCAAGGGCCCAATAGAGAATGCTATTAATTCTCCAGTGGAAAAAGTTGCTCCTGGAGTAATTGCCCGCCAATCAGTTGATCAACCGGTACAAACAGGTTACAAATCAGTTGACTCTATGATTCCAATCGGGCGTGGACAACGTGAGTTGGTTATCGGTGACCGTCAAACAGGTAAGACGGCTTTGGCTATTGATGCCATTATTAACCAAAAAGGCACTGGCATTAAATGTGTGTATGTTGCTGTTGGTCAAAAAGCATCAACTATTGCTAATATTGTAAGAAAACTTGAAGAGCATGGCGCAATGGCTCATACCATTGTTGTTGCTGCATCTGCTTCAGATTCTGCTGCGCTACAATACATCGCGCCTTTTTCTGGTTGTACTATGGGTGAATACTTCAGAGATATTGGAGAAGACGCTTTAATCGTATATGATGATTTGACCAAGCAAGCCTGGGCTTATCGTCAAATTTCCTTGCTACTTCGTCGTCCTCCTGGTCGTGAAGCTTATCCTGGTGACGTATTCTATTTGCATTCGCGTTTGCTTGAGAGAGCTGCAAGAATCAATGCTGAGTATGTTGAGAAAATTACAGATGGAAAAGTTAAAGGAAAAACAGGCTCCTTGACAGCATTACCAATTATTGAAACTCAGGCTGGTGACGTATCTGCGTTTGTACCAACCAACGTTATCTCCATTACAGACGGTCAGATCTTCCTTGAGACTGATTTGTTTAATGCGGGTATCAGACCTGCGGTAAATGCCGGTCTTTCAGTTTCTCGTGTTGGTGGTTCTGCTCAAACCAAAATTATCCGAAAACTCGGTGGTGGTGTTCGTTTGGCTTTGGCTCAATATCGTGAATTGGCAGCGTTTGCCCAGTTTGCATCTGATTTGGATGATGCAACAAGAGAGCAATTGGAGCATGGGCAAAGAGTTACCGAGTTGATGAAGCAAAATCAATATGCACCTATGTCAGTCGCTCAGATGGCAGTTGCATTATTCGCTGCAGAAAAAGGCCATTTGAAAGATGTTGAATTAAACAAGGTTCAGGATTTTGAAGCTGCACTGCAAGACTATATGGCAAGCAATGAATCAGCGTTGATGGATAAAATCAATGCATCAGGCAAATACGATGATGAAGTTGAATCAGCGTTAGAAGCCGCTTTGACCAAGTTTAAAGATTCTGCAACTTGGTAAGTAATATATCCGCCTGAATATTCAGGCGGTTTGATTAACCAGATTATCGGGAACTGACTATGGCGGTCGGAAAAGAGATTCGAACCAAAATTGGAAGTATTAAAAATACCCAAAAGATAACCAGTGCGATGGAAATGGTTGCTGCAAGTAAAATGCGTAAAGCACAAGATCGCATGGAAGCAACCAAGCCTTATTCGCAAAAGATCCGTAAGGTGATTGGTCATCTCGCTATGGGTAATACTGAATATAAACATCCTTATATTATTGAGCGTGAAGTTAGCAGAGTTGGCTTTATTGTCATTTCAACTGACAGAGGTTTATGTGGTGGTTTAAATACCAACATGTTCAAAGATGCCCTGAAATCTATGAAGCAATGGCAGGATAAGGATGTTGAAATTGATCTTTGTCTGATCGGAAGTAAAGCAGGTGCCTTCTTTTCACGTTTTGGTGGTAATGTCGTTGCCAGAAAAACGCATATTGGTGATGCGCCAACAGTAACCGATTTGATAGGTACTGTTAAGGTGATGTTAGATGCTTTTGATGAAGGAAGAATTGACCGTTTGTTTCTGGTGCACAATGAATTCGTCAATACAATGACGCAATCACCAAGAGTTCATCAATTGTTACCAGTTGAAAAAGACGACGATGATGATTTGAAACATCATTGGGATTACATTTACGAGCCAGATGCAAAAGAGCTGCTGGATGTTCTTTTGGTTCGCTACATTGAATCGCTAGTTTATCAGGGCGTTGTTGATAATATTGCCTGTGAGCAAGCTTCCAGAATGGTAGCCATGAAAGCTGCAACTGATAATGCTGGTGACATTATTGATGATCTGCAATTGATTTACAATAAAGCAAGACAAGCAGCCATTACACAAGAAATTTCCGAGATTATCGGTGGTGCAGCTGCAGTTTAGGTTTACGAGTCTGGTTGTTAAAGCAACTGGTGTTTAAGAATTTTGAGATTATATTAATTAGAGGAACAAACAATGAGTAACGGTAGCATTGTTGAAATTATAGGCGCTGTCATAGACGTGGAATTTCCACGTACAGATGTTCCAAAAGTACATGATGCTTTGGATATTGAAGGCAGTGAATTGGTACTAGAGGTTCAACAGCAATTAGGTGATGGTGTTGTAAGATGTATTGCCATGGGTTCGTCTGAAGGTATGAGACGTGGTATGAAAGTTACCAACACAGGTGCTCCTATTTCAGTTCCCGTCGGTCAGGAAACATTGGGTCGCATTATGGATGTGTTGGGTAATCCGATTGATGAGAAAGGACCGATTGGCGAAAAAGAGCGTATGTCTATTCACCGTAAGGCGCCGAGCTACGAAGAGCAGGCAGCTACCAATGAATTGTTGGAAACCGGTATCAAGGTAATTGATTTGGTTTGTCCGTTTGCCAAAGGTGGTAAAGTAGGTTTGTTTGGTGGTGCCGGTGTAGGTAAAACCGTAAACATGATGGAATTAATTCGTAACATCGCGACAGAGCATAGTGGTTTCTCTGTATTCGCAGGTGTAGGCGAAAGAACAAGGGAAGGAAATGACTTTTATCATGAGATGACTGAGTCAAACGTAATTGACAAGGTATCTCTGGTTTATGGTCAGATGAATGAGCCACCCGGAAACAGACTTCGTGTTGCATTAACCGGTTTGACAATGGCAGAGAAATTCCGTGACGAAGGTCGTGATGTACTTCTGTTTATTGATAATATCTATCGTTATACCTTGGCAGGTACTGAAGTATCAGCATTGTTGGGTCGTATGCCTTCTGCGGTAGGTTACCAGCCAACATTGGCAGAAGAGATGGGCGCATTACAAGAGCGTATTACTTCAACCAAAACCGGTTCTATCACTTCTGTTCAGGCAGTATATGTACCAGCTGACGATTTGACAGACCCTTCACCAGCAACAACATTTGCTCATCTGGATGCAACAGTTGTACTTTCGCGTCAAATCGCGGAATTGGGTATTTATCCTGCAGTTGACCCATTAGATTCAACTTCAAGACAGTTGGATCCTCTGGTTATTGGTCAGGAGCATTATGATGTTGCCCGTGGCGTTCAATCTGTATTGCAACGTTACAAAGAGCTGAAAGATATCATCGCAATTTTGGGTATGGATGAGCTGTCAGAAGATGACAAATTGACAGTTTCTCGTGCCAGAAAGATCCAAAGATTCCTTTCACAGCCTTTCTTTGTTGCAGAGGTCTTCACAGGTTCTCCTGGTAAATACGTTTCATTGAAAGACACTATTTCAGGATTTAAAGGTATTCTGGAAGGTGAGTATGACCACTTGCCTGAGCAGGCATTCTATATGGTTGGTACCATTGAAGAAGTTGTTGAGAAAGCCAAGAAGCAGTAGGTTTTACTGGAGATAAACTATGTATACATTTCAACTTGATATTGTCAGTGCAGAAAAATCAATTTTTTCTGGTTCTGTCAAATCAATGGTTGTTAGAGGTGAGTTGGGTGAAATGGGTATAGCACCTGGCCACGCGCCTTTGTTAACTTCATTAAAACCGGGTTCAGTAAGATTGATTGATAATAATGATCAGGAATCTCATTATTATGTTTCAGGTGGAATGTTGGAGATCCAACCGCATACAACTACCATTTTGGCAGATACAGCTGTACGAGCAGAAGATGTAGATGAGGCAGCAGCTATTGAAGCTAAAGAAGCGGCTGAAGCAGCAATGGCAGATCAAAACTCTGAAATTGAATATTCAAGAGCAGCTGCAGAATTGGCAGAGGCTGTTGCGCAGTTGAGAACATTACAATCAATTCGTAAGAAGGCCGGCAAATAATTTATCTTTTGCCAAAGATTCAAGAGGCGTCGTTTGACGCCTTTTTTATCGATAGATTTAGACAGTTTTAATTATACAAATCAAGTGGTTACATTAATAATAATTAATAGTGTACAATGAACATTCGTTTCAATAAAGGATAGCCAAGTGAATATAGAAGTAATAATTTTGGCAGCTGGAAAAGGCAGCAGGATGAAGTCTGATCTGCCGAAAGTTTTGCATGAACTGTCTGGCAAGTCACTCGCTCAACATGTGGTAGATACATGTCAAACGTTAGGCGCCAAAAATAGTCATATTATAGTTGGTCATGGTGCTGAACAGGTGAAGCAGACACTTACCAGCAATAAAATGAACCTAAACTTCATCCATCAGAAAGAGCAATTGGGAACCGGTCATGCTGTAAAAATGGCTAATGATGATCTGGCAGATGATTGTACAACTCTGATTCTTTATGGCGATGTTCCGTTAATACACCATGATACATTATCCCAGCTGGTTGAATTTCAACAGGAAAACCGGAACGGCATCACTATGATTTCATGCTTGTTAGAAAACCCGACTGGTTACGGTCGTATTATCAGAAACAAAAATAATGAAGTGATTGGAATTGTTGAACAAAAAGATGCAACTGAAGAGCAGCTTAAAATTAATGAAATAAACACCGGAATTCTTTGTTGCAATTCAACTAATCTTAAAAAGTGGGTTAATCAGCTGAATAATAACAACGCACAAGGCGAGTATTACCTGACAGATATCATAGCAATGGCTAAATCTGAAGGTGGATCAGTGATAGCTGTTCAACCCGAAAATCTTTATGAAGTTGAAGGCATTAATACATTAAGTCAATTGGCAAAACTGGAGCGTATCTGGCAGTTGAGTCTTGCAGAAGAATTGATGGCAAATGGTGTTATTATAAAAGATCCGGCAAGATTTGATTTACGAGGATATATAACCTGTGAAAATGATGTTGTTATTGATATCAATTGTATTATTGAAGGTACGGTCATTATAAAAAGAGGCGCAAAAATAGGTCCAAACGTCTTTTTGAAAAATTGTAAAATCGGTGAAAATACTGAAATTAAAGCTAATAGTGTAATTGAAGATGCAGAAGTTAAAAATGATTGTAAAGTGGGGCCATTCGCAAGATTAAGACCGGGCGCTATTTTAGAAGATGAAGCACAAGTTGGAAACTTTGTTGAGATTAAGAAGTCTATCTTGGGCAAAGGATCAAAAGCGAGTCATCTTGCCTATCTTGGTGATAGCGAAATAGGCTCAAATGTTAATGTTGGCGCTGGTGTGATTACCTGTAATTATGATGGTGCCAATAAGTATAAAACAATTATTGAAGATGGTGCATTTATTGGATCGGATTCACAGTTGGTTGCTCCGGTTACAATTGGTAAAAATGTGACTGTTGCAGCTGGTACGACTGTAACTAAAGATGTAGCTGATGGGATGTTGTGCATCAGTCGTAGTAAACAAAAAGAGATTGCTGGTTGGAAAAGACCGGTAAAAAATAAAAAAGCGGAGTAAGGTATGTGCGGAATTGTTGGAGCTGTTGCACAAAGAAATATTGTTGAAATTCTTGTAGAAGGTCTAAAACGACTGGAGTATAGAGGTTATGATTCTGCAGGTGTTGCAGTCAAACAGGACAATGAGATAAAAAGAACCAGAAAAGTAGGTAAAGTATCTGAATTGGTTGGAGCCTTAAAAGCTGAGCCCATTGATGGTTTTAGTGGAATTGCTCATACCCGATGGGCTACACATGGTGAGCCAACAGAAGATAATGCACATCCACATTTTTCTAATGACAAAATTGCTGTTGTACACAATGGCATTATTGAAAACCATGAGCCATTAAGAGAAGCATTAATCAAAGAAGGCTATCAATTTTCATCAGAGACAGATTCCGAAGTGATTGCTCACTTAATAGAAAAGGAAAGAAAAACAAGTAGTAGTCTTATGGAAGCAGTACTGAGTGCGGTTAAGCAATTAGATGGTGCGTATGGTACTGTCGTCATGTCAATGGATGACCCTGATGAATTGGTAGTCGCTCGCTCAGGAAGTCCTTTAGTAGTAGGAAAAGGGATTGGTGAGATGTTTATTGCATCTGATCAGCTTGCGCTTTTACCAGTAACTAGAGAGTTTATCTTTCTTGAAGAAGGAGAAGTTGCTTCAATAGGTTTGAGAGATGTCAAAATTATTGATAGAAATGGCAACGCAGTAGAAAGAGAGTTTGAAGAATCAACCATACAACATGATGCTGGCGATAAAGGCACTTATAAACACTTTATGCTGAAAGAAATCTTTGAGCAACCATCAGCAATTACCAATACGCTTGAAGGTCGTTTAAACGAAGAATCGGTAATAATTGAATCATTTGGAAACAGAGCGCCTGAACTTCTTAAAAAAATTGAAGCAGTCCAAATAGTGGCTTGCGGTACCAGTTATCATGCTGCAATGGTAGCTAAATACTGGATTGAATCTATAGCCAACATTCCTTGTCTGGTTGAAATTGCAAGTGAATACAGATACAGAAAAAGCGTTGTTCTTCCCAATGCATTATTTATAACAATATCCCAGTCAGGTGAAACAGCAGATACATTAGCAGCATTACGGCTCGGCAAGGAAAAAGGGTTTCTTGCCAGTTTAACCATTTGTAATGTACCTGGTTCTTCTTTGGTACGTGAGTCTGATATGGCTTTTATGACAAGAGCTGGAGCAGAAATAGGCGTGGCATCAACCAAAGCCTTTACGACTCAATTAACTGGTTTGTTGATGCTGGCAACTGCGATAGCACAGGCTCAGGAAAGTATAAGTAAAGAGGATATTGCTTCAATTGTTGAGGAGCTAAAGCATATCCCTGGCCAGACAACTCAAATATTAGAGCTAGCCAAAAGAATAGAATTAGATGCTGAAGATTTTGTGGAGAAATCACATTGTCTTTTTCTTGGTAGAGGTGATTTATACCCGATAGCAATGGAAGGTGCTCTCAAATTAAAAGAAATTTCCTATATTCATGCAGAAGCCTATGCTGCTGGAGAGTTAAAGCATGGGCCCTTAGCATTGATAGATCACGAAATGCCAATTGTAGTGGTTGCAAATAATGATGATTTGATTGAAAAATTAAAATCTAATATGGAAGAAGTAAGGGCCAGAGGTGGACAAATTTACGTTTATGCTGATGAGAAATGCGATATTAAAGGATCAGATAATTTGAAAGTTGTGAAATGCCAATCAGGTGGTAATTATACATCGGCAATTATTTTGACTATACCGTTACAACTGTTATCCTATTACGTTGCTGTTATGAGAGGAACTGATGTTGACCAGCCAAGAAATCTGGCCAAATCAGTAACTGTTGAATAATATTCAGAGGTTGATATGAGAATTTTAAAAATCGTTTTTACATTGGTGGTAACACTTTCTTCAGCATGGATAAACGCTGCTGATGAATATCTAGAGGGTGTACATTATAGAATTATAGGCCCCGAGCTGGACAATAAACCAATGGTTGAGGAATTTTTCAATTATGGTTGTGGTGCCTGCTACAACTATGAATCATTTGTAGCCAAATTAAAAAGTAAGACACCAGGACTAGAATTTAAACTTATCCCTGTCGAGTTAAACCCCTCCTGGAGCGTATATGTAAAAGCCTATTTGGTAGCAGAAAAAATGGGGATTCTTGATAAAACCCATGATAAGTTGTTTCATCGCATTCATGTAAAAAGAAATTACCTAAACTCCGATGATGAGCTTAAACAATTTTTCCTTGAAGCTGGCGCTAATGAAAAAGAGTTTGATGATTTAATCAAATCATACTGGTTGAAGACACAAATGAGAGTTGCAAAACAAACAGCTTTAAAAAGCAAGGTAACAAGCACGCCTACATTTGTTGTAAATAAAAGATATTTGCTGTTGAATCAGGGTTTTAAAAGTATAGAAGAAATGGAAAAAGCCATTATCAATTTATCAGGCATCAATAAAAAATAATAATGATTATTATAAACCAAGCATAATGATTGTTTAATATCTATGAGTAAGAAAGCCCAGCTTCAAATGATAAAGTGCTTTATCTTTGTGGGCTTGCTTCGTATCAGTCAATTATTGCCTTATTCAGGAAGAAGCATGCTGGCAAGCTGGATTGCCAAAAAAAGGCTGGAAGGCAAATCAAAAAGTGTAAAAACTATTCAGAAAAATCTTCAATTGTGTTATCCGCAAATTACTGAGGCGCATGTTGATAGTACTACGTATGAGGTATTAAAGTCGTACGCGATGTTATTATTAGAGATGGGGATAGCCTGGTTTGGAAGTAAGAAAAAAACAATAAAATTGATTCACAAGGTTGAGGGTATAGAAAAACTTAACAAGCTTTATGAAAGTAAAAAACCCGTCATCATAGCAGTTCCACACATAGGTAATTGGGAAATTTTATGGAATTATTTGCAAATAAATTTTGAAACAACAGGAATGTACAGTAAAGACCGCAATATTTATTTTGACAAGATTGTAACAAAAGCCAGAACTCGTTTTGGGGGAATGTTATATGCGACTGACCCAAGAGGATTGAAGGGCTTGCTTAAATCATTGAAGCAGGGATCTGTTTTAATGATATTACCTGATCGAGCTCCAATAAAAGGATCGGGTAGCTACAGTGAAATTTTTGGACAATCAGTTTATACCATGACTTTATTGCATAAAATTTTACAGAAAAGTGGCGCTAGATTATTGTTTGCAGATTGCATTAGAAATAAAAATAAAGGGTTTAACATAAGAATAGAAGATAGTAATGAAATAGAATCTATTACAGACATGAATAAATTTAATGACAAGATGAATAAAAAACTGGAGTTAATAATAAATCAAAATAAAGAGCAGTATTTATGGAGTTACGAGCGGTTTCGAAAGCATGCAAAAACAAGAAAAAAGGAAACAGATTCAAATCTCCTTTGAATAAGTTTTTAAATATACAGAATATAAATAAACTCAGTGAAGAAAAGTTATTTGCTAACATATGACAGTTTTAATAGTATTAGTGAGATAGGGGTGGCAACTATTAAAAAATTGGACTTTAAAAAGAGTTGATAATAGTCTAGGCTTGTACTTCATTTAAATCCGTGTGGGCAGTTATGCGCAGTAGTTCGTTTTCAGATACCTGTAGATGTTTTTTATTTATTAGTCTTCTTCACATCAGCAAAATAATGCCGTATTCTTTGAAGGCATTATTAGCCAGCCTGATAGCAAAGATTAGACTTGCAATTAATTCCAAAAGTATAAAAACAATTAGAAAAAATTTGCAACTTTGTTATCCTGAAATGAGCAATGAAGAGGTTGAGAAAATCACCTACCAAACGCTTAAATCATATGTAATGTTGACATTGGAAATGGGCGAGGCCTGGTTCGGATGCAAGCAAACTAACGTTGATTTGATAAAGGAAGTAGAAGGTAAGGAATATCTGGACAAAATTTATAGTAAAAAAACACCACTTATTATTGCGGTTCCACACATTGGGAACTGGGAACTTTTTTGGAATTTTCTACAAATAAATTATGATAGTTCAGCTATGTATAGTCCTGCAAAAAATGCGCATTTTGACGACATTATGCATAAAGCGAGAAAAAGATTTGGTGGAAACTTGTTTGCTACTGATCCAAAAGGCATTTTAGGATTATTAAAGGCAGTAAAAAAAGGGTCAATTCTGATGATTTTACCAGATCAAGCTCCACGAAAAGGTGCGGGAATATTTAGCAAGTTTTTTGGTAAATCAGCCTATACAATGACGCTACTACACAAACTGTTAAGAAAGACAGATGCTAAATTACTTTTCGCAGCTTGTATAAGAGACCAAAACAAAGGGTTTAAAATTAGTATAGAAGATAGCGAAAATATGGAATCTATTGATAATGTTGATGATTTTAATGACAAGATGAATCAAAAAATGGAAACAATAATTAACAAAAATAGGGAGCAGTACCAGTGGGGATACAAACGATTTAAAAGACAACAGGATGGTAAAAACTTTTATAAACAGCCTGAAATACAGGTTCCAGTTACCAGAAATTCAACTTGATTGTCTAATGTACCCACCAGAAGAATTTATAATATAACCATCAAGCTCCAATTGAAGTAAGTGATTAACAACCTGATCTACACTGGATTGATTTCGTGAGACTATGGTATCCAGTGGCGTTACCTCATAATCTATAGTATCAAGCAAGGCTTGCATTGTCGGTTCGAGTGCGATGCTCTGCTTGTTATTATCGATTTGACGCTTGGCAACAATAGTTAAGCCCTCAAGAATATCATCAATTGATTCAACAAGTTTGGCGCCCTGTTTAATAAGTTTGTGACAACCTTTAGATAAAGGGCTGTGAATAGAACCAGGAAGAGCAAAGACTTCTCTTCCTTCATCAATGGCTGATTGAGCAGTTATAAGGCTACCACTTTTTGCTGCAGCCTCAACAACCAAAACTGCAAGAGATAAACCGGCAATAATCCTGTTTCTTTGAGGAAAGCTGCCATGATGAATTGGATCATCAGGAAAATTCTCAGAGATAATAAGTCCTTTACGCGCTATTTGATGAGCCAGCTCACGATGCTTGGCAGGATAAACCCGATTTAAACCGGTACCAGCCACAGCGATTGTATGACCTTTACAAGAAATTGCTGCACGATGAGCTTCACCATCCACGCCAGCAGCTAAACCACTGGTAACGGCCAGGCCATGTTCACAAATTTGTTGTGAAAACATAGCTGTATTGTGTAAACCTTGTGGAGATGGGTTACGAGTACCAACGATTGCTATTTGTGGTTTTGTCAAAAGAGAAATATCACCGACAGCAAAAATTACGGCAGGGGGATCATAAATCTCTTTCAATTGGGGAGGATAAAGCGGGTTGTCAATAGCCAGGACATGCGTATAGGGTTTGCCGAGCCAGTCATAAATGTATTCAAGAGATGAAAAATCAAAAGTATGAATCTGTCTGATGATGGTTGAGGAAATATCTACAGAAGCCAATTGAGCGGCATTGGCTTCAAAAACATGAGAAAAGCTGTTGAAGTGGTTGTACAACTTTGCAATGCTTCTATTGCCCAGGCCTTTGATAGACTTAAGTGCTAAGGCATATATAAAGCTATCAGTGGTATTTGACGTTTGCATTCCTTTGCAGATCCTGTTGTTTGTTACTCGATTGGCATAGTAACCTTGTCATTAACATGAATATTTTTCTTGGCTTGCAGAACTAAAGCTAAACTAACTTTTTCAAAGGTTCTAAACACCATTAGACGACCGACATGCTCATCAGGCAAGTCAACATGACGGTCAATGGCAGAAATAAAACTTCTTGCAGTATCTTCCTCATCGAAAACTTCCTCACCTTTTTTGAATATCGAAAGCACATGACCAACTTCGATACTGTCGCGAATACCGCGATTGATAACAACAACATCATATTGACCAATTTGTACCATACCGCCATAGACAGCAACAATTTGGCCTCCTTTAAAATCAGAAGGCGCATGAGGGAAATAAACAGATTGAAT